>Ga0099822_1005006_pt1 | contig 17320 bp, 11 predicted proteins | sample CowpeawhiteBW_FD_76839 | JGI IMG/M metagenome (GOLD analysis project Ga0099822, IMG submission 76839) | Root nodule microbial communities of legume samples collected from California USA - Cow pea white BW | ecosystem: Host-associated > Plants > Roots > Nodule | place: USA: California | collected...
AGCGTCGAAATTGGGGAAAAGTTTAGGTTAGGTTATGAAATTGGGAGTGTGGAGGGGTTCGGGGATTGAGCAACGACAGCAGAAAAAGTTGCGTCCAAGTGTTGGTGTGAGACGGAGCGGGAGAGGGAGAGGGATTCGGGTTAGGGTTTCTCGTTGGGAGGGGTTTTGGGGTTTCTGGACCGGTTGGTGGGAAAACGTGGAGAAGAGGTGTGTGTGGTGCGGGTCTGTGTGTGTGCGGGAAGAAGGAGCGCAGAGGGGTTTGAGGGTGCTTTGGAGAAATGGAGAAGCGGTGGAGCGGTGGAGCGGTGCGGTGGAGCAGTGAAAGACTTTTCAAAAAAGAAAAAAGAAATACGCGGACTGGTGTTGGGTGAAAGTGGCAACGGACTGTGACTAAACGCGCGTGTAAGGAGAATGACTCTTCCTGCACCCAATTTAATTTTTCAATTAAAAATTAAAAATTTTAAATCTGATTTCCGTTGCCACGTAAGGTGGTCATCAAAGTGGTAATTTTGGGGTGTCATTCTATCATTATTCTGGGGAGAAAACATAAACCATATTTTTCAGAATATTTACTCTTCTTTATGTTGCTTTGAGGATTCAATTTCTTGCATGTCAAATTGAAAAACGTGTCAAGGACAACTTTTCATCAAAGGATTCGTCAAATTTGTTTTCGTAACATTTAGCAATTTTCCATTTTTTGAGCCCGCCATGCATTTTAATTTTGGTTTACTTTGCTCCCAATAACAAACTTTTAATTAACGTGTATTTGCGATTCAATGGACCGGATAAGTTTTGTATACGAAACTAATTGTTGGGAAGACATTGATGTTAATTAATATTCATTTTTATTTCATTTACAGATACTGTGTTGCTAACTATCATCTTTCATTCTAGAAATATGAAAAGAAATGAATGAATTATACACAACTCAAACAATTAATTGAGTTCTACACAAATGAATTAGGGCTGCCCCTTGGTTTCTTCAGAATCCAGAAAAACATTCTGGCATCTTGTTCATGCACATCTTCCTTTCCATATACGCCAACTCAACAAAACCAAAACGTGAGGCCTTCTTCTCTCTTCTCTTCCATGATGCCACTTTCTTCACCGTAGTAATGAATGAGAATGCTTGAGAAGTTGTTGAAGTGGTGGTTGCCCTTGTGCTTTACACAACAAGCCCTTCACTCTTTCGGTCACCTGCGTTTGAAGAAGTTCCACTGTCGTTGTTAGAGGGTACACAGTATTTGAGATTATATGTCTATTTCCAAAAATAATCATGCACTTGAAAATCAAATAAGTATATTATGCCAAGAATGTATAAAATAAAACCTTTCCCAAACTTCCCCTAGCATAGGGCACAGTCCTCCGATTCCCTAGTGTACTAGGGGGAGATTTTCTACTAGTCTCTTCCTTGCAGGGTGATTTCCCATTGCTTCTGCTTCGCGTCACAATGCTGGGTGATTCATACCATTTGCTTTCAAACATGTTTGGTAGACTAGATTCCTAGCATCACCCATAAGCCATAACAAATGTGTAAGATTCATGCTACGAGCTCCAATATTTGTTTTCAAAGATAACCAAGTAGAATTCAAAATGGAGATTAATTGCACACCAGAAACAACACCGTTGCACAGTGCTTAACCACCTCCAAGTTCATGCGAACATCATCTAGGCTCCTGCATATTAAAATTTAAAGTCTTACATATAATGCTCAAAAAGTTGGTATAATATGGCCATTATTAGTACTAGAGTTAAATATGTGTACCTGTGTTTTTGTTGGCCCATACCAAAATAAGAAGCTAGTGATGCCATCTGCTCATAAATAACAGTGAATAAGAACTTGAAATAATTACGAGGATTGTGTTTGTTGTGTGAAGAAGAAGAAGAAGAAGAAGAAGAATTAATCTAGCTGCTATACCTTCATATTACCAGCTCTTCTTCCAAACTTCTGAGTTAGGAGCCTCAAAGAATCAATGATTCCAACAGGTAAAGGTGGTGGCCTGTTGATATATTCAAAGGCCTCTTTGATTCGGAGACAGTCAAATCTCTGGATGTTATGCCCCGCCCACACCCTTCCGTTTAAGATACCGAATATTCTGTCTGCAACATCTTCAAAAGATGGTGCATTTTCAACAGCTTTACGAGTTATTCCATCAGTTCTGGTAGATTTCAGTGCGACTACGGACAAGTCTTTGGGTTTGATGAGGGTGGTGTAGCTCTCAACCTCGTTGAGTTTGTGAGGAGTAACCACAATAGCACCAAACTCCAGCACCCAGAAACGATCTCCGACTCTTTTGGGCACTGTAGTTTCCAAATCAAAGAAAACAATCTCGGGTGCGTGGTCGTTGCATGAATAAGAGAAAACCATGATGATGACAAGGCTCTTGTGTTATTTTTCTGGGTTCATGTGTTTGGTATATATAGATGAAGTTAAGGTGGGAGAGAAGAGTGGATGCAGAGGAAACCCAATTGTTGTGTGTGAAGGTTGCATTGTCTCCAGGTTGAAGTCACTATGCAAGATTGCATGAAGGGGAAGGAGCTCCTTAGCTTCTTCAGAATGTTTAACTTTGGTGTAGAGAGAATATTGAAGAGAGAGAGAGAGAGAGTTAAGATTGCGTTTCCTTCTTACCTTCCTTCCCTAATGTGTTGTTGTATTGCCTTTCCAACAGGAAACTTCTAATGAGACCTTAACCTTACAGATTACAAAACTTGTTGTTCTGGGGCAGCTCAAGCTGTCTCCTATCTTGGAATTGATTCTATATTCTATGCCAAAACAAGCATATATTATGTTTTAAATTGCATCAATTAACTAATCCATGTCTTTGTTCCCGACGGGGTTAACTACCACTTTGCTTTTCCAAATATGTTTTAAGTGGTTTTAAAATATAAAAAAAAAAATGTGAAACCATAAAAAATACACTCCAAATTATAAAAATTTAAATGTTAAAAAATTATTTTTCTTATATTATATACTTATCATAGTTGTTATTGTCCTTCGATACCTGGAACAAAATTGATTTTCTATTTCATCCAGTATTCATGGGCTTTTTATGTAGGAGGCCAACTTAAGGGTGTATTGCATTTGTTGGAGGATAAATTATTGTGAGATTCGAGAGTATTATGCTCTCAACAAATTATGTGACAGATAATTAAGGGTTATTCATACATATATTGGTCTAAGACTGATTAATTGGTTGCAACTTGCATGAGACACTTGCACATCTTTTCACACCCACATTAACCTATGCATTGACTTCCTAGGCATCTTCTTCATGCACCTCCACATTAAAAGAAAAAAAAATCATTTTGCCCTTTTGTAGTAAATGATTTTCAAATTATATAATTCAGAAATAAAAAATAACTTATAGATTGTACAACCTAGAAAACAAAAAAAATCTAAATTGCACAATTCAATTTTTTTTTAAATGATTTCTACATTGTACAATTCAGAAGTTAAAGTTATTTTTTATTTCTAGATTATATGATCTAAAAGTCATTTTCAATTTTGGATTGCAAAATCTGAAAGTCACTAACAAAATATACCTTTCAGATTTTACAATCCCAAATAAGCAGAATGAAAAGTTTTTTTATATGATGCAGGAAGAATGTGTAGGAAGAAACTACCCATACGTAGTTGTAAAATTCTACTTCCAAGTTTCTAAGATGAACACACCTCAACTTCAATCTCACAAAACAAAAACATGGCGGGCCCAAAAAGGTTATCTAGGTTATGTTTCATAATAACTCACAAGTCAGTTTAAATATTTTATTATTAGCTAATATATAAATATTTTGTATGTATTTTTGAAACATGGTATTTTCATTACTTTAATTACCTTCTTAGGCTCATTGTACCTAAATTTTTTATTCAACCACGAAAGAAATGAAGCATATCTTTCATTTCTTTCTAAATTTTCAAATTTTGATTAATGATAATAATTCTTAGATTATCTCACGGTTTGACAAGCATGTTTGCTTTGGTTATAAATTACTTCATGATCTATTGTAAAACTAACTCGACATGTTAGTGTCACGTATAACTTCAGAATTTTCGGTACCTTTTTACTTCAATGTCAAATTTTAATGACTCTAACTATTTTTAGTGGGTCTCAATATAGTACATTTTTTTATGTTTTCTTTTGTATAAGAACTGATTTTGCTTGTCAACTCATCCTTTCCCCTTCACGAATTAAATAACTAAATTTTACTCAAAACTCAATGAAAAGATATGTTATTTAAGAGGCCTGCGGTTAAGAAGTTAACCTTCCAATTAGCTCCAATTAAGAAAATATGTGGTAGCTTACAATTTCTAACCAAATGAACAATGCTTGATAAAATAATATATGTATCCAGAGTCTAAACACTAGTTTATAATGTTCATTCGGATCATCTTCCCTGCTTTAAGAAGATTACAAACAATTTATTTATCTAAAAAACAAACTAAAATTTCTGAATTAATCTCTTTACTTTATATGCAATATATTGATATATTGATAGTGCTGATACGAAGCCAATTGAAAAATTGAGAGATCCCTTGGTGTCGCCCCTCCCTTATTTCTCTAGTGTGTTACGTAACATAGAAGGGGCAAAAATAATTTTAAACCATTAATAAGACAGTTGGTCAGTTTATTTGTGGAAAAATAGCCATAGCCTATTATTTTCAGACAGAGCATTAAAATAAAAATAAAATACACCAATTACACGAAGCATCGATATTAAACAAGTGCAGCAGAGCTTAGAGGGACGAGTGCCTTCTTAATTCTTTCTACAGCTGCCTGTAGGGTAGTAAGGGATTCTGCATAAGATATGCGGATGCAAGTATCATCTCCAAATGCACTCCCTGGAACCAAGGCTACCTGTAAACCAAAATGACAAAACACAGAGTTATGATACTATCAGTTGTTTTCTCATACTTTACAACAACATTTTCTGCCATTTTGCTAAGAACAGTTATTCTTTAGTTCTTTCTCCACTATTTTACAGGGAATACAGTAAAATAAAAGATTATTACAAAATTTCCCACTCAAAAAAATCATTAAATCTTTGAATCAATTACACGAGAATGAATACCTGGCCAACATCCAGCAAGTATCGACAGAGGGACTCAGAATCCTCAATTTTACCGAATCCTTCAGCTTCTCTTCCATAATAGAAGCTGAAATCAATGAATAAATAGAAAGCTCCCTGCCAGCGAATAAGAGAAGAATCGTGTTTAAGTACACAAGCAGACAAGAAAAGAATGAGAAAGAAAAAGAGGTGGATTATTGACACGAAAATAAATTGCACCTGCGGTTCGGATATCTTGACACCATCTATTTCTCTAAAACTTTTTACCAAGAAATCCCTTCGCTCCCTAAATGCTTTAACCATGGTAGAAACTGCTTCCCCACCAGCATAACCTAGCCCTAACGCAGCAACTGCAGCTTTCTGGCCAATACTACTGGGCCCTGAAGTGAACTAAATTCAATATGATGCATCAGCCACTACATACCTCATATATGGTATAGAAACAATAGTCCAGCTGATTCCAAATGAATACCAAAAGCTTAATGAAATGCTAAATCTCGCTCAACCTAAGAATCCGTTTGATGTATTGTAGGCTGTAGCAAAGGGAAATCAAGACAAGTAGAAGTATAGCATTGGATGAGGCTGATGAAAATGACCAAAAATAATAAAGCATACCTGACTTTGGATCTTTGCGATTGCAGCAACAAAATGTTTTGGACCAGCAATATATCCAAGCCGCCAACCCGTCATTGCAAAGGCCTGTATGAAAACAGCTCAAAAACATCATAATCAAGTTTATAGGCCTCCATGTCATATCATTAATTGCAACCACACCGTGAAACAGACCATAAGCATTTGAGTATAAAATACGAATGAATGAACAACACACCATTCAACTCTAACAAAAAAAATTACATACTGACCTTAGAAAAACCATTTACAGTTAGACTTCTGTCCCACATTCCCGGTAAAGATGCAAAGCTAGTGTGAGTTGCTGGGGCATAAATTATGTGTTCATAAATTTCATCCGAGAGGACCTGCATAAAACAACCATTAAGATCTTGAAAGAAAATATCATTTAGGTTGAACACATTGAAGCACTAGTGATCATGTGGATGTATTGTATGACAATACCAGAAGCCTAGGGTGCTTCGCAACAATCTGGGCGATCTTTTCAAGTAATGCCTTAGGGTAGACAGATCCAGTTGGGTTAGATGGCGAGCAAAGAATGAGCAGTCTCGATCTTTCAGTTATTTTGGATTCAAGAAGTTTGGGATCTAAGAGGAAATTATCAGATATTGATGTTGGAAGAATCACAGGTGTTGCATCAGCCAACCTTGCCATCTCTGGGTAACTAACCCAGAATGGAGCTGGAATAATGACCTGAAATATTCTTACCACAAACGACAGCCACAAGAGTGAGCAAAAGGAAAAATTAAATATGAAGTATGCGATAAGTTGTCCAAAAACAATTCAGACATAAATATACATATGAATTACGTTGTACACAGTGTAGTGCCTATTTTATTTGTTTGACTTTTTCAAGAGGAAACATATCAGTTGATTAGGAAAACATCGTCCATTTATGTAAACAGGAAAATTCTGTTCTCTTTCTGTTAGTTGTATACGTAGATCCATTCTAACTCTTGATTTTAATCCCTAAATTTTTGGGATTGATTCTCTCTGCCTTGTGTATATCAGACTACACAACCAGAGACATAAAACAAACTAGAGAAAAAGGTTTAAAAGCTGAAAGGCCGTGGATCTATTGAATAAGCAAAATGCAAGTCAATATTCAGACTTGAGAAAAATTGCATAGTTATAGTACCACTGTAGACTTAAACATAAGCAACAAAAAAATAGGTTATGTTCAGTGGACTTAAATATAACAAAAGTTCAACTGCTTTAGCTCTATTTAATGCTATGATTTAAAAGTATCCTCATCTTTAAATCTAGGTATCATCTCCAATACATATGAATACGAGTAATCTGGAAAATATACCTATGAAATCAAAAACCTTAAATGAACTTAACTATTATTCTTAATCAATATGAAATTAGTTAGTTTGGTTATATCTAAGTCCAAAGCCAGTACAAGTGTGACACCAATGTCAAACATAGAAATTTCAAGCTTCTGCAACGGACAGAATAAACAATTAAGAATAGTTCTAACAACAAAGTTCAAATCAACCATCCATTTTCAGACATAAACAAATGACTATGCAGCATAAGTAGTTAGTTTCTCTAATGTTTACTGAGCATAAACCAAACCCCTTTACTTACCTCATCTCCAGGGGAGCAAACTGCAAGCACTGCCTGAGCAAGACTTTGTTTGGCTCCATTACTAACCACAACCTGATCAGGAGTATAAGTAATCCCATTCTCCTCTGCAACACCGATTCAGAAACCAACAACTCAAAACACCTACTTCTACCAATAATCCAAATGAAACATAAAAGAAGAATCAAATTCAAATAAAAAACCAACCTTTTAGCTTATGACAGATCGCTTGACGCAGTTCCATGGTTCCGGCATTGGGCGTGTACCTCGTGTAACCTTCACGAATTGCATTAATCCCAGCCTAAGCAGAGAATTAAACTATCAAAGAAAGAACAAGTGGTTGTGATCGAAAGGGGGGAATGCAGAGAGGAAACCTCAGCTATGGGAGCCGGCGTATCGAAATCAGGCTCGCCTGCGGCAAGTCGAATGACGGGAATACCGGCTTGGACGAGTGAGGTGGCGAGGTCGCTGATGACGACAGTTTTGGAAGGCTTGACGGCATTGACACGTGGACTGATCGAAGGGTCAACGGGGAAGTCAGCTTGCGAAGCCTTCACGGAGAGGGTGTTTGATTGTTTTCCGGTACGTGTTCTGCGAAGGTGAGATCAGAAAACGGTGAGAAGGAGAAATTACCCGCGAAGTGAAATTGGAGGGAAGAAGAGAAGACTAACTTGGGAAGGAAAGAGAGGGATCTGGAAACGTGTCGAGAGAAGGGCAGGGATTGGTTCCGCAAAGGGATTCTGCATTTGGCAGCGTTATGTAGAGTGTTGGCCATTGGCAACGAGAACTGAACTGAACTGAACAGAAGAGAACAGAAAGGAGATCGAGAAAGAGAGAGATTTTGAGAGATGAGTTACAGAAAGGGAAAGTTGGTATGGTTGTGTTTGGTTGATGAGGACAAAGTTTTTGAAAGCAGAAGAGTGAAGGGTGGTAGGTAGAGTGAGGTTGTTTGGTAGGATAGGTTTGCGGGTGAAAGAGTTGGTGACACTCTCTCAACACTTTCACAAGCAATTCAAGCTTTCTCTCTTACCATGGTATGTCCTTCTTCTAAAAAAAATAAGTATTTTTATTTTATTATTTGTATATCAATTGGTAACACATAATTTAGGGTTAAACTTGCTTTTAATTTTTGTCATCAATATATTTGTGAAAAATAATTGACACAATTGAATCCCATATTCATAATAAGTCAAAAATACTTATCTTTAAAGAAATATTATATGTGATTCTTTTTAAATATAAACAAAATTAAGTATTCACCAAATTATCAAATATTAATATGTTTTTTTAGTAAAAATTAAAATTAATCTATCTTCAAAATTTTAACTTAATTTAGTTTTCATTTTTATAAATATGTATATTTAATTTTTTTAATTAAATTTTATTAGTTAAAAAATACATTTGAAACTTAAAATAAATTTAATAAAATTTAATTAAAGTGATTAAATTCATTATCTCTAAATATATAAGACTAAATTTGTAAAATTTTAGAAATGAACTAATTCAATTTTATTAAAATTAAAGAAGAAAAATATATTTAACTCAATGATCGAAATGAATTTAAACTTTTAGATTTTTCATGAATAGTGAATTAAGTCCTTACATACATACAAGGTATTCAATATGGTTTCAAAAAAAAAAAAATTAAAAACAATATTTTAAAGGTTTATTTTTTTTAATATTAATCAACATTGTATTATAACTCAATCTCTTTTCGTGCTATATAGGATATAATATAAATAAGTATACATCAATATCTCTGCTAAATAAGTATCTCATCTCTCAATTTACACTTTTTTTTTTACCGGGCGATTTTAACATTTCATACTTCTTTCGAAGTAAATATTCTATTAATATTTAGATATTATTTACTGAACTTGTCTTCATATAATCAATAGTTTAACAAGAAATTATACTTTTTTTATAACTTATTTAAAAATTTATTTTACTCAAGAAAATCTTCACTTTCTTTTAAGTATGTTATGAAGGTTAGAATTCAAATTTTATTAACTAGAAGAGAATTTTGGTATGTCTGTATTTTTTAAATTTAGTCATCTCTTTTCAATGACGTTAAATTTTGTCCTTCGTGACAAATGACATTCCAGTAAGACATCTTCACTGTTGACATGTATATTGACACATGTTTGTCACATATTTTCTTCATTGAAATTAACAAATGAAACTTAACTCGTAAACTCGACCGAGAAACTCAACCTGTAAACTCGATCCAAAAATCCGACCTGTAAACTGCACCCTTCAAATCAATCCGTAAACAAGACATTTAAAATTGACCTGTAATTTCAACTTATAAACTCGGCTCGTAAACTTGACCCATGAACTCGACCATTAAAGTCAACTTGTCAACTCGTATATCTAATCCACAAGTTTCACTCGTCAACTCGATTTGTAAACAAGTATGTAGAAGTTGAATGCCAATGTGGTGAGAAGAGAAAATGTTGAATAATGTTGGTGACATAGACAATAATGTATAGGGAATAAGTGTAATGAATGTGGTATTCTGCATGGGTGTAAATAAATTTCGAATTTTTTGGGATTAAGGTTTTATAGTGTTATAACTTTGGAATTAGGGATGACAAAAATATTCATGCCCGTGGATATCTGCAGATCAAATCTACGACGAATAGTTAGTATCCGAGAGTAGTGAATATTTTTATGTTGCGATTAAGGGAAATCCAATCTGTCCAATTGATCAATTTGATACTCCCCTTTTAGTATTTTATGTCCAAATATTTTTCATAAAATAAAGCTTGAATCGAATTGCTTAATTGGTCAAATTTTTATTATCACATTCACATACCAAACCAATTTGCAAACCTTCAACACACAATTATCATCCAAATCACACAATATCACAACAATTATACATACTTTACCAGATTCATCAAACCCTACCAAATTCATCTCAAATGCAAAAGAGCATCAACAAGCAAAAATCAATTTGATGAACTTACTTAAGATCAAGACTAGCTTCTCTTACTTTGTGAAAAAAAAAAAAAAAACTCAAATGGACTCTATCAACACCGAAACCTCTACAGATCTACAAGATACTCTATCTACACACAAAAAATACCATAGAGATTATCAAATCATAACTTCATAACCATTGATCAACAGAGAACCAAACAAAAAATTGAAGGAACACATGTGACCTCAAAGAGATGCATGCAAAGATGAACACAATTAAATAAAAGGAAGAGTTAAAAATCAACTTACTTCAAAACGGAAAAATTGATCAGTTAGACTTGAAGATCTCACCTCAAAGATCACACAGGCAGTTCCCGATCTTCAAAAATAGATTATCACAGGATTAGATAGCTTAGAACTAGAAATGGAAAGAGATTTTGGAGAGATAAAATATTTTTAAGTAATTAGATTCTTTTATGAAATTTTCATCCATAGTTAAGGATTTTATTGTTAAAATAATAAGATCACATTATTTTAAAACACTACTCCTCATAAAATACTATTTTCTAGATTCTTACAAGATTCAAAAATTATATTTTTCTTTTGGTAGTGTTTTATTTTAACCCAAAAATAAACTATGAGCCTACTCTAATTAATGGTAAAAATTTAATTAAAAAATATAATTTTTTTAATATTTAACATAAGTAAAATTATTTAAATTTATGAAACTAAAAACTTAATTCAGTTTCTTTTTTTAATTTCTACTTTCATACATATAAGCACTGATCATGGATATTATCATTTAAAAATATCATTAAAAAAGAATAAACAGCGAATTATAAAAAAGTTTCATTAGAACCATATAAATAAAATTCACAATTCCAAATAGCTAATTTTATATAGTTTTATGGTTTAAAAGTTTAATTTGATCTTAATTTAAAAAAAAAATTATTATTATCTTTTAATGGGAACATGGCACAAATAATTATTTTTTATTAGTTATTATATTTGAAGTGACATGTTACATTACACGATTAAAGCATATGAAAATAATTTTTTAAGGATTAAATTTTGATGATTTTCTCTTATGATATGAAGTTTTATTTTTTAAATAATTTTTTATTTTTTTATATTTTAAAATTATTTAAAAAATGTCAACTCAAATAATAAAAAAAAGTTATCAAAATTTAGTCATTAAAATATCATTGTTATAAAGGTATATCTGATGGGTGATCATTATAAAATAATTTAAAAATGTAACGTTTTTAAAACGCGTAGACGGAAATCATATTATATTGTTTTTATAGGAGAATAAAATGCGAAAAAAAAAAATTGTTTCTTTTATACGTATTTGAGATGATGAAATGCATGGTTGGAGCGTACTTGGTCAAGAAGGATCTTAACCAAGAAATCCACTAGCCTTCATGTGCACTGACCATATGGAGTACCTACTACTTAAAATTTAGATTTCACTTTCATTTAGTATTTTTAATTTGAGATTAGGATTTGGTATAGTATTTTTAGTTACGATTTTTTTTTTTTTTTTTTTTTTTTATTTAATGTTTGTTAATTATTTTTTTTTTTTCTTTTTGTTTATTATTTTTTTTTAAATATTTTAGAAAACAATTTATTTTCTTTTTTTTTTTTTTTTTTTTTAATTTGATATAAGGATTGTGAAACAAAAGTGTGAAATCGTGTAGGTCATCATTCTTTTTATACTATATGCTACACCATTATCTATCTTTTTGGTAAATGAGTTTAGTTCAAATAAAATATAAACTCAATTAAAATTAATGTAATTAAAAATTGACCTTGTTTTGTCATATATGTTATGAATGACAATATTACCAGTTAAAAATTAAAAAAAATAATGTAAATAGATTTTATAATTCTTTTTTTTTTCATGCAACACTTCTAGCTTTCTTTACGAAGAAGGTTTTAATTAAAACAAATTTTAAATCTAATTAAAAGTTAAGGATGTTTTCTAACCTTTAACTTAACTTTTTAATAGAGTATGAATTTTAATATATATATATATATATATATATATATATAATAAAATTTTCGATCTATACTATAATTTTATAAGTCGTTTACAATTATAATCATAATTTTAATTTTAAATATAACTATAGAGTACCATTCAGAAACTTGTACCAACTTCTAATTCTCAGAAAACTTCCTTTCTGATGATTATCTCAACTTCCTCTTTTCACATGGCTTCCTTGACTCAACATTTTCCAGACTCTGACCAAGTCCAATTGTGTAAAATAATATTTTATATTGTTAAGATTTAGTTACAAGTTAAATAATATAAATATAAAAGATTATGACTCAGAAAAATAAAATCATTACACGTATCTTCAACATTCCTTCCATATGAGATTATGTGGATTGTGGATCGCGTCCATTCTGAAAGAAGATTTTTTTGTAATTTACATATAAATACAGTAAAAGACTTACATAAGGGCATTTGAAATATTTTATATTATATGCTAACATGTATACTAAGGAAGGTTAGTTAAGTATGAAATCGAGGGTTATTATTAAAATGAGTTAAGTATGATTCTTCTCGAAAGGGCTTAAAGATACAAATAACATAATCAGGAGCAGTAAACTGGGAAAAACTATAATAATAGGATAAAGAAAAACCTCTTTAACAAAGATATTCCCAAAAATAAAAGATTGTTTGTGTTTCTTACATGTTAAAAAGGCCAATGAAAACATGTTGATTCTGAAAATAAAGATGAAGGTTTTACATGAATTCACATTACATTACACACTGATGATGAATTAGTAGTTTTGAATTCCGCAGAGAGACGGTCAAAATGGCCAAAAATAATGACAAAGAAACTTCGCGGCAGGGTAAGTGGTTACTGGTCAACACGGTGAGAAAAATCAAAATTTCACTACTCGAACTCAGTGTGAAAAGGCGGAACCAACAATAAAAGATATAATAATGTAATTCCATATCCATTATATAAAGACAATCCTGGCTCAAACAATGTACACAAATCAATAACCAAAGCTAACATCTCTAAACTATATCTAATTTAGTTTTTCTCTCTTTCTTAGGCATATTTTACTTGTTAGGCATGGTTGAGTTTCAGTTCAGCTCAAGGGCTATTCCGACATTGTTGCTTCTGTGTTTCTTCCTCATTTTTGGGAATTTCCGTAATGCAGAGGCCAGAAATAGACATTACAAATGGGATGTGAAGTATGAGTTTAGGTCCCCTGATTGCTTTAAGAAGCTGGTTATCACAATCAATGGAAACACTCCAGGACCCACCATCCAGGCTCAGGAGGGTGACACAGTTGTTGTTCAAGTTAACAACACTCTGCTCACAGAAAACCTCTCCATCCACTGGCATGGGATCAGACAGGTTCGCCTTAATTTTCTACAACAAAACATCATCAAAATATAAGTTTAAAATTGTTTATTCACGTGTGTTTTTTGTATGTTGCAGATTGGAACTCCTTGGTTTGATGGAACAGAAGGGGTAACTCAATGTCCGATATTGCCTGGCGACACATTTATTTATCGGTTTGTCGTAGACAGGGTAAGTTTTTATCTTCTGTTATGTGTTCAATTCTTTCATGCATAAGAGTTCTTAATATCTAATTTGCTTGAATCTTTTGTGTGTTACAGCCTGGTACATATCTTTACCATGCTCACTACGGAATGCAAAGGGAAGCGGGGCTATATGGACTAATTCGTGTGGCACCCCGTGACCCTGAACCCTTTACCTATGACTTTGACAGAAGCATTATCCTGAACGATTGGTACCACAAGAGCACTTACGAACAAGCTGCTGGATTGTCTTCAATTCCATTTAAATGGGTGGGAGAACCTGAGGTAAATTAATTGTTCAATGCAAAATCTACCTTCTTTTCTTTTCCCTTTCTTCAATTAGCTTTTATTCTTATTCCTTGTATGTGTTTGTTTGTTTTCCCCAGTCACTTCTGATTCATGGAAAAGGAAGATTCAACTGCTCCCAACTTTCCACAGATGTTTGTGACATGTCAAAATGTTCTCCCTTTACACAAACTGTGATCCCTGGGAAAATATACCGACTCAGAATTGCTAGCTTGACTGCTTTATCTGCACTTAGTTTCCAAATAGAGGTAATCAAAGGTTTTGTATATAGATCAACTTTCATACATATTCTCAAAATTAGCTTAACTTGAAGTATAAATTGTACTAAAAGTTTATTTATTTTGTATTGCAGGGCCATAATATGACGGTGGTTGAAGCAGATGGTCACTATGTTGAACCGTTTGTGGTGAAAAACCTCTTCATATACTCTGGTGAGACCTACTCAGTTCTGGTGAAAACAGATCAAGACCCATCAAGGAACTATTGGATCACTTCAAACGTGGTAAGCAGAAACAGAACCACCCCACCAGGGTTGGGCATTTTCAACTACTACCCCAACCACCCAAAACGGTCCCCTCCTACGGTTCCACCTTCCCCTCCTGCATGGGACGACGCTGAGCCAAGGCTGGCACAGAGCCTCGCCATCAAGGCACGCCAAGGGTACATTCACAAGCCCCCCACAACCTCGGATAGAGTCATAATACTCCTCAACACACAGAACAACATAAGCGAATACAGACACTGGTCTGTCAACAATGTCTCTTTCACTCTCCCTCACACCCCTTATCTCATCGCCCTCAAAGAGAACATAACCAACGCATTTGACCCCACTCCTCCCCCTGACGGCCATGAATTTGCCAACTACGACATTTTCAATGTGTCCCCAAACGCGAATGGCACTTCTAGCAACGGCATTTATAGGCTGAAGTTCAACACAACGGTGGATCTTATACTTCAAAATGCCAACACCATGACCAAAAACAACAGCGAGACGCATCCGTGGCACCTTCACGGGCACGACTTTTGGGTTCTTGGGTACGGGAAGGGAAGGTTTGACGTGAACAATGATACGAAAAAGTATAATTTGGAGAATCCCATAATGAAGAACACGGTTCCGGTGCACCCCTTTGGTTGGACAGCGCTGAGGTTTAGGTCGGATAACCCTGGCGTGTGGGCTTTCCATTGCCATATAGAATCTCACTTCTATATGGGCATGGGAGTGGTTTTCGAAGAAGGAATAGAAAGGGTTGGGAAGCTACCTTCATCCATCATGGGTTGTGGTCAAACCAAAGGTTTTCATAAGCCATAGTTACCATGCATTTTTGCTTTCATTCAATTCTTTTCCACAAGAACTATCATGCCATATATTTGTTTTTTACACCACAAATGTATCTGTATTATACATACTACACCTTTCTTATGCTGTAAATTGTAGTTCTACTAGTTGCTTCGTCATAGCAGTTGATAAATTGAAAACTTTTTTGATGCACAAGTTTGAGTTTATAAATATCAAAGATATTTAAATACTCTATATTTATTATATATATATATATATATATTAATATTAATACGAATGAGTATGTTTATAAAAAGATATCTCAACGAAGTGGGTAGAGTACATGTAGTAGTTCCTTATTTATTGAATAAATATTTGTACCTCCTATCCTTACCTATATCTATACGAATATCCATTATGCGAGTATTTACATATTTTTTTAATATTCACGGTTATTTTCAAAAGAAAAAAATTAATATTTTACAACATATTTTAATTATAAATTTAAATAAAAACATGATGCATACATTCATAAATTTTAAATCAAGTGCAAATAACTCATTTAAATAATGTTGAATCACAATTTACAAAAAAATGAAGATTTTTTAAAATTAATTGATAAAAAATGACTCATTCAAAATCATTGTGTTAATATTTTAATAATATTTTTTTAATTTTTGTTTAATTTAAATTAAAGAATAGACAGTACGAACATGCATGAATACAGATATTATGATATTCGTATCCGTTCTGTTATATATTTATTTGTTACGCATAAGGGGTTTTATCTACGAATGCTATGATATATTGACATCCACTAAATCCCTTTGGTATATATTTGACTAAGAAGCCAACTGTATGTTAGTTTATATCATTTTCGGTATGTATGGTTACCTACTGCAATCTTGGCGTATGTTTGGTCATAAATCACGCAGTCATCACCAAACTAATAGTCAATTCGCAGAATGGTTTAAAACTCACAGCATAAAAATGGTATCTTGAAGTGAAATTGTTATTTTAAAGGTTGTTATCACTATGGCCTGCACTGATGATTATCTTAACTCTTTCACCTTTAGTTAATTAATTGACAAGCTTTTCAAGACTCTAATCTCTGGTCAATGTGCAAATTGTAATATTAATTAGAGTTAATTAAAAGTTGGAACGAAAAGAATTGCAGCTTGTCTCTTAGAAACAAAACAACATTATTATAAGCACATTAAACTATATTTTATATGTTAAATTCACCTTCAAATTACGTGTTGAGTTAATCATACATAAGGTGTATCATCAGGTCGCGTTCATCTCGAAAGAGAATATTTAATAGTTTATATATACATGTCACACGCATTGTAATTTCTTTGAAGGTGTTATAGTCTATTTTTATTAGTTCTGAAGATAAGGATATTACCAAAAATAATAATAATAATTGAAGTTTAGTGCATTTTAAGAATTTAATTTTAATATTATTTTAATCCAGGTTGTTAATTTTTTTCAATGACTTTTGGTTAGTTCATGATAATTTACAACTTGTACTTTTTCTAAGTCAAAAACAAAGGAAACTACGAGGCAAGCAACAGGAACTTTTGCTCAACAAGTTGAAGAAGACAAAATGATTAAATTTTCAAAATTTGAATTTTCTATCACGAACTTAGCTTGCAACTTAAGTATTTGTTCTCATATATATATATATATATATATATATATATATATATATATATATATATATATATATTTTTTTTTTTTTTTTTTAAAAAAAAAAAAAAAAAAAAATATATATATTTTTTTTATATTATAATTTTATTTATTTTTATTAATATTTTTAAATATAAAAAAAAAAAAATAAAATATATATATATATATATATATATATATATATATATATATATATATGTGAAAATCGAAAATAGTACATATTTAAAATTGGTTAAAATAACTAATTTTACATATTCTTAAAG
>Ga0099822_1005007_pt1 | contig 17316 bp, 9 predicted proteins | sample CowpeawhiteBW_FD_76839 | JGI IMG/M metagenome (GOLD analysis project Ga0099822, IMG submission 76839) | Root nodule microbial communities of legume samples collected from California USA - Cow pea white BW | ecosystem: Host-associated > Plants > Roots > Nodule | place: USA: California | collected...
ATTTATTAATTTATTAATTTATTAATTTATTAATTTATTAATTTATTAATTTATTAATTTATTAATTTATTAATTTATTAATTTATTAATTTATTAATTTATTAATTTATTATTTATTAATTTATTAATTTATTAATTTATTAATTTATTTTTAAAAAAAATAATTATTTAAAGGAGACCGCATCAATTTGTATTTTAATTAAATGTACCGTCTTAGGATGGACATTGTAGGGTGCTAACACCTTCCCTACACATAATTAGCTCCCGTACCCCCAATCTATGTTTTCGTAAACCTTGCTCTTTTTTATGGTTTTCCATAGTTTCCTATAATAACTATGGTGGCGACTCCAAAATTCCTTTTTACAAATTTTGTTTTTTTGGTTCGTCATCCCGTTGCGATTTCAGTTGTGACAGTAAAGAACATTTTTTTTTTCGATTCCTTTTCATGAAACAGACTGTCTATTTATATTCACACATTGCAATCCTACCCTTAATTGTAATGAACAATGTAAGGAAGAAATTGGTCATGATAGCAACACATTACGATAATCAAATCATAGCAAATCAGAGCACAAAAACAATCAAGATCGGTAATATTGATTCTAACCATTAACAAATCAGAGCACAAAATCAATCCCAATGAGTAATATTAATTATAACCATTTGAAGAAATATATCTTCTAATTATTAGAACCATATAAATAATTTCTCTTTCAAGAACAAAGGGTAGAAAGTATGCTGAGTTGTTGGGCTCATGCAAAGGTGTGTGATAGTTAATAAAAAATTTTGATCTTCCTTTTTTTTCCTTTTTTTCTTTTTTCCATATTTCTTTTTTTTCTTTTTTTTTTCAAAAATTAAAGTTTGAAAATCTTTGAAGAAAATTATGTTTCACATTTTTTTATTTTTTTTAAATAAATTTATTCACCCAGACGAAATTGGGTGTTGACAACTGCCCCTCTTTACTTAGGTTTTAATAGATAATATAAAGATTTGACTTTTTCATATTGTCGTAATAAAAGATAAGTAAAGATAAAAATACTAATTTTATTCGGGTTTCAAAAGAAGACAAATTTGAAGACAAACTTGACCAATCCAGAGAAGACGGTATATTTCTAAAAGAAAAGAACTAGGTGACCACTACCAAGTAGAGGGTCTCCATTCGACACATCTTTTTTTTTTACTCTTTGGAAAAAATCAAATTAGACCAATCTTATGGAGAGGGTCTATTCATAGGATTCAATGACCATTATCATGTAGTGGACCCCGATTTGAAAATCCACATTCTTTTTGGAAATATGACTTTTTGAAAAACAGATTAGACCAATCTCGAGGAAAGGGTCTATATCCAAAAGATTTAGTGACCATTACCATAGAGAGGGTCCCGATTTGACAAATTTATTATTTTTTTCTGACTTTTTGAAAAAAATAGATTAAACCAATCCCGGTGATAGGGTATATATCGAAAGGAAAGAAATCAATGACCATTGACTCGCAAAGGGCCTCGATATGACAAAGAAATCAATGATCATTGACTCACAGATGGTCTTGATGTGAATATAAGGAAATCAATAATCATTGCGTCGTAGAGAGTCTTGATTTAAACATAAGGAAATCAATGACCATTGCATCGCAGAGGGTCTTGATGTAAACATAAGAAAATCAATTACCATTGCCTCGCAGAGGGGTCTTGATGTATAAACGGAGAACTTGAATTTTTCTCTTGAAGTGTCGACAAACACTGCGTGAATGTTTAACATTTGTGAGACTTACACAAAAAAATTATCATTGTTGACTTTTTTTTTTTGAAATGATTTTCAATTATTTTGTGGAGTATGATAGATGATTTGATGATGCATGACATGTTATGATTTTCTTTTTGAACCTATATGATGATGCATACATGGATGCGTGGATGCATTGGTGGAATTTTTTTTCATTTTTCATTTTTCCTTTATTTTAATTTGAGGGTAAGGAAAACTAGCCTTAGAGACTAGAAAAAAATAGGCTTCAGGCCAGATAAAACTAGGTTTAGGGGCCAGTGTGGAAACTGGGCTTAAGGGCCAATGTGAAAACTAGACTTGGGGGCCAGTGTGGAAACTGGGTTTGGGAGCTAGTGGAAACTAGGCTTAGGGGCTAGTGGAAACTAGGCTTAAGGTGTATTGGTCATTCATATGAATGAAGAGGACCATAAATTTGAGAAACATCATAGAAACAAATTTGTGTATTTTTCTTTATTTTTTTCCTTCTAAAATGAAAGGATTCAATAACCATTCATATGAGTGAAGAGGGTTTTGATTGGAAATGTGGAAACTATTTTATTCAAAAAGATGAATGACTCATGTATGCATGACTTGGTATGATGTATGAATTTTTCTTTTGCACTTTTTGAAAACAAATTCAAATTGATTTTCATTTCATTGTTATTTCGAATTCATGGAATCATTCTACTTTGATTTTTTTTTTTTACTTTTCCAAATCATTTCTTCGGTCTAATCAGCTACTAACGAAACATTTTTTAATCATTTATTTTAAAACGCTATTTGAATGACATGCATGAAATTGTCAAGGGTTTGAAAAGGTTTGGAAGAGGTGATGAAGATTAACTAGGGAGTTGCCCCAATTTGAATTGGTCTCGGGGAAAACAAAATGTGTTTGGGTTTTCCCCAATTATTGATGGTATGAAAGAAATGATAGGGACTTCAAAAATTTGCCCTTAGTGTGAGAGCCTAGGATGGTCTTAAGGTACAAAAGTGTGTTTGGCTTTTTCCAATTGAGGAGAGTGAAAAATGACGAGGTCTTCACAAGTTGCCCCTAAATTGATCACAGTCTTCAATGTAAATAAATGCCCAAATTCAGAATGAATGATGAGAATATATGAATTACAAACACAGTGATTGTCCCAATTTGGGTTTGGGATTGATAAAGATGGACTATTTTAAGGTTGATCAATGTTTAGGCTTAGAGCGGGAATATTGTAGGAGCAAAGATGGAGTTTCATGAAGAATGAATTGAAAGGGGACAACCCAAATTTAACTTAATTGTTTGATTCCCCATGCTAATTTTGAATCTTTAGAAATATGTCACCCAAAAATAAACTGCCCAATATTTAAAAGAAAATCTCTGAACATACTTTTTCAAAAAAAATAATAATTTTATCATGTTTTTTTCAGAAGAAACCTGTTAGCAAATCAAAATTTTCCCTTAAATTAAAACCTTCAAAAGATAACAACCAATCTTTGATCTGTGTGGACTTTATTAGGCTTGTATCGTGGCCAAGGCTAGGAGTATGGAAGTAAATGATAGTAAAGGCTAAAAAAAGTGATGTGAGGGTTGTTTGGAACAAAGATATTTGAATAATGTTTCATTCAATATTTGTTTGACTTCTTTTTGTTCACCTTTTTTTTTATATTTTGACCTTTTATTCCTATTCTCTAAACTTTTGCTTCTCTTTTTTTCTTTCTTGATATGACCATATTAAGGTATGTGTCCCCTTTATGATAATCCTCCATGAAAACAAGGTTTAGAGTGGAAGAGAGATGCAAAGGGAGATGAATTTGAGCAATTTCATGTATGCAAGACTAGATGGATGCTTCAAAAGAAATGATAACAAACAAAATTTTCTTTCTTTATTCAATCCACTTATTTGACCAAAGAATGTTTTATTATTTTGTCATTTTTCATAAGAAAGATTCCAAGAATAAGAATTTAGTGATAAGAAAATGAGAAACAAATTGAATTTATTGCGGTGCAAACTGTTTAGATGCTATCTGTTTAAAGCTATGGAATGGTACCATGAATGACCACAAAATGAGAATGCAATGTATGGTTGTGCCTCGCTGGACACTTATTCACAATATATGTCAAATGAAATGTATGTTTATGCCTAAGGAGGCATTTTTTTCCTTTTTTTTTATAATGTTGTGATTGTGATGAATTTATTATTATATACAAGGAAATGTGAGGGTAAATGAGGCAAATAGTCTCCCTTTTGTGCCTTAATTTAACATAGGCTCGATAAAGTTTTATGGCAAAATATATGTGCTCACAAGGATAGTTCCCTAATACCTAAAGATCAAGGTCACTAGAGCTATGACCCACTTCATGGTATTTCCCACGACAATTGGTAAACAATAAGAAGTGGGAGTACCAATGAAGCAAACAAATTCTAGCTGGGGTTCTCACAATGACCACTTGGGAAGTACATCCACCGTGACACTGCTACACAATCCTCTTTAATTCTAAGCAACTCAGACCCGGGTATAGGGCCCCACTCATGTAATGAACAAAATGTGTGTGTGTGTGAAGGGAGAATACAATGTATACCCAAACTCGCACCTGACAATTATTCCAAATACAAAATAAAGAAGAACATACACATATAACTATTCCACATATCAAAAAGAGATAAAAAGATTTAAAAAAAAGGGAGAAGAAAAAATATGAAGAAAAACCACATTAATTTTGCACATCCAAATAAATGGTCGGACTCCCTAGTATCCCCAGTGGAGTCGCCATTTGTCGCAATCAAAATCGTGACAAGACGATGAACCAAAAATTAAATTTGAAAAAAAATCAGAGGTTTGGAGTCGCCACCATAGCTTATTTTGGAAAACTACGGAAAAACCAAAAAGATAAGACAAGATCTGTAAAAAATCAGATTTTGGGTCTGGAAGTCGGTTATGCATGGGGAAGGTATTAGCATCCCACAACGTCCATTCTAAGACGGTACCTTTAACTAAACATGCAAAAGGATGCGTTTTCAAAATATTTAATTTTTCCCAAAAATAATAATAAATGAATTTACAAAAGAAACAAAAATATTTTTTTAGTTTTTTTTTGCCCAACGATGATTAATCCTCGCTCCTACGTATCTCCATTGACAACGGAGAATCAAGGGTTACGTAGTTCTTTAGAATCTTTTAGGAATTGTTGATTTGATTTTTTTTATTTTTTTTATAATTTTGAAAACCTTTTTATGTTTTTTTGGTATTTTTAATTATTTAAAAATGAGTGTCGCGTGATACGAGCGACCAGACAGACACTAAATTTAAACAAAGAAAATTATTTTTTATCTTTAATTCTTTATATATTTTTTAGAAAAATAAATTTGAAAATTGGTGTCACGCGACGCGGGTGGCGAGAGACACACTAAAACAGATGAAGAGAAAATATTTGTTTATGATTAAAAAATATATAATGAAAAATGAGAAAAATAAATCAAAAGAATTAGAAATTGGCAATGACGTACCTTCGAAAATTTTTGATATATGTTCTCTTCTATATCAAACTCACCCTTTTGTTTTCCTAACAAAGGTAAAAAGGAGGTGTGCTTATGTGGGTGGTAATGGAAGAGAAAGAGGAAGTGTAGAGAATATTTTCGTTCGATTTTTTACCTCCTTCAATATGTTTTTTTAAAGAGAGATAAAAAAAATGAGGTGTGTAAGTGGGAGTGGTGATGGGAAAGAATTAGAGAAGTGTAGAGAACATTTGTTTTTCGGTTCCTTTTCATGAAATAGACCGTCTATTTATATTCACACATTGTAATCATACCCTTAATTGTAATGAACAATGTAAGGAATAAATTGGTCATGAAAACAACACCTTACGGGAATCAAATCATAGCAAATCAGAGCACAAAAACAATCAAAATCGGTAATATTGATTCTAACCATTAGTAATATTGATTATAACCATTTGAAGAAATATTTCTTCTAATTATTAGAATCATATCACTAATTTCTCTTTCGGCAACAAATGATAGAAAATATGTTGAGTTGTTGGGCTCATAAATAAGCGTGCGATAATTAATAAAAAATTTGGCTTTTCCTTCTTTTTTTTTCCTTTTTTTTTCTTTTTTCTATCTCTCTTTTTTTTTTTAAATTAAAGTTTGAAAAATTTTTAAGAAAATTATATTTCACATTTTTTTTAAATAAATTTATTCGACCAGACCAAATTAGATATTGACTACTTATATTATATAAAAAATATGATTGTTTATTATAGAAATCAAAACCATTAAGTTCTAACGATTCTCTCTCAGACTAATATAGATATAGACAACATTTACTCAAAATGCTTACTTGAACCACAGTTTTATATAATTGAGTTTTTTTTTTTTTTATTGTGTTGTTCAAATAGTATCATTTTTTTCTTAAACACCAATTCTTCTTTCTATAATTTGATAAAATTAAATATAAAGAACAAACATAAAGAAATCTTATAAAATTAAATAAAAAGAGTACCTAAATAGTTATAAAATTCAAAATCATAATTTATATATATATATATATATATATATATATATATATATATATATATATAATGTTATGGATTAAATTAGTGCTTATATAAACATTTTTAATATTATTGTTTATTATAGAAATCAAAATTTTAAGTTCTAACTATTCCTTTCTCAGGCTAATATAGATATAGACAACATTTTTCTTAAACCATTGTTTTATATAATTGAATTTATTTATTTTTAATAATGTTGTTCAAATAGTTTCAATTTTTTCTTAAACACCAATTCTTCTTTCTAAAATTTGATAAAATTAAATATAAAGAACAAACATAAAGAAATCTTATAAATTAATATATATATATATATATATATATATGTGACATTTATCGATAATTATATAAGAATAAATATAAACAATATCAATTAATTCTATATAGAGAGAGTTAAAGTCATTTTGTTTATTCATGATGTGCATGACTCTCTCTATCTTCTTTTGATTGTGTTAAGAAGTCAAATATGATTTTTAATTTTATTAATTTTCACTTTTTGTATATATATTTTTTTGATAATCAAAGTATAGACTAAATTAATTATGTACACATCAATAAAGAATCAATAACGTGTGCATATTGTACAAGCAAGTCAAAATGCTTTCTGCAAAAGCAAAAATTCTTCTCAAACATCACAATTATCCAATTAAAAGTTGAAACATAAATTTAGCAAGAGTAGGAACCCTAACATCTCATGTCATGTGTCTCCATAGTTAAAATGAAAGAAAGTCAGAATGAAGAATATTAATTGGCATCACTCAACCTGTTAAATAAATTTATTTTAGGATAATTAATTAAATAACAATAAAAGTTTTCTTTTTTTTAAACAACTATTTTTAAAATATAGTTAGTAAATAATAGAGGTTCTAATTTTTAATTATGATAAAAAAATGAATGTATTAAATACTATAACTTCAATAACAGTTTTTCTTATTAATTTTTTTTTATAGTTTTCCAAAATGTAGATAATAATACAAAATCAATAAAATAAAATAAAAACTATAAAATTGTAATGTATATCCAGAATTCTGTCACTATAACTAACTTTATTAAAGTTTGGTAAGTGGATCCTGTAAATCATAATCATAGAAAAGACTATAGAGAGTCTATGGTACTATCTCAATGATATGGATGAATAAAAGATATAAAACTTTTTTCCTAAATTGACAATAACAGTTTTTTCTGCATATTATATATTCACAACAAAATAGATAAATAATATTTTTCTAAAAAGAATTTATAACTTTTTTGAACTTTATTTATTTAGTTTAGAACAATTGAATATTATCAATAACTAATAGAGATGACTTAACAAAGAAGTCAATGAAAACATTCACCAAAATCTCATACTTATTATTTACTATAAATAAAATTATTATTCCTTATATTTATTTTTAAGATTTTTTTAATGTTCTTTTGAAAAAATAATTATTAATTTTATAAAATAATTATATATTTTTTTTATTTTGCTTATCTCTACATCTTAGTATATAGGTAAATTAATTAAAAATTGTGTTAAAATATTAATAAAAGTAATTAATATCATCTTAAATTTTAAAAATAACAATAAAAGATTTTTTAAAACACTACAGTTAAAAAGAAATATGTGTTTAATCCCTTAACTTATCTCTACATCTTAGTCTATAGGTAAATAATGAAGTTGATGTTTTATTGTAAATTAAACAAGGGTTAAATATATGTCTGGTCTCTTAATTTTTAGTGAATTTTGGAATTAGTTCATTTCGAAATTTTGGACCAATTTAATCTTTCATCTTTCAAAATACATGAATATAGTCATTTTAATCAAATTTTGTTAGGTTTATTTAATGTTTCGTACGCATTTCAAGATTGTATTTGAGTTGTTTATACTATTTGACACATTTTTGCTTTAATGTTAAGTCAAATACTATTATGAGATGCACTTGAAATATCAAATAAACTTAACAAAATTTAATTAAAATGACTAAATTCAGTATTTCAAAAAATGATTAATGACTAAATTGATCCAAAGTTTTAAAATAGAAGAGATCAAATACATATTTAACTCATTAAACAATAATATTAATAATTTACTTTAGTGAAAGTTCTAAATATTTAAATATATATTTTTGAATATAAAATATTTAAAGTTTTAATATAAATCATTGTTGGTTTGAAGTAACATTAGCTCTTGTGGAAAAGATATTATTAATCATTACTTTGTTTAACATTTAAAATTTATTCTTTCCCAGAACATGTGATTCTATATTTGTCACATATTCAATCATTATTATGTTTTCTATCCAATCTCCATTGTTAGACAATAGAACTATTCATTATGAAAGATTTTGCACAAAAATGTACGAAATGGTTAATTCATAATTATAGCTAATGACAGCCTTTTTAGATAATGTCCAACTTTTTTTGATTATACAAAACACTTTATTATGATACAAACAAATGCACAACTTCAGATGAAAAAGTTAACTTACCAATGAAGAAATAATACTGTAGAGACACTTTCTTATATTATGTTATTCAAATGACTTAAAATATATTATTCTTTAATTGTTTATTATATTAATTAATTAATTAAACTATTTTCCATTGTGATGTCATACTAAGGGCTTTGTGGTTTCCAATTGTTGTTAAATCCAATGTGTTTAAATGCATTTCAAGATCACCTTATGGAATCGATAAAGTATTAATATATAATTTTAGAGAAAATGATTCATAAATAACTTATTAAAATAATTACTTTTTCAAATCTTAGGAAAAGTATCAACAGGTACATATAAAAAATATAAAAACATGACAATGACATGAACAGTGCACCTTTATTATAACTCATGTCGAAGGGATTGTAGGTTGAATTATCGTACTCCTTCGTCACAAAACACGTATAATATTAATATGTAACTTTATATGTTTTATAATAAAGATATTTTGAGTTATATTTTAATAATGATCTAAGTTGAGAATGTTGGATTACCTACACACATTTGGAACTTTTGAAGTCACACATATTTGAAAAAAAAAGAACTTTTAAAATTTAAAATATAATCCATTTGAAACTTTTAATCTTATTTTAGTCACACAAATTTTGAAACTTTGTTTAGTCAATAATTTTAAATAAAAATAATGTAGTTTTAAACTTTAAAATATAATCAATTAGAAGTTTTTAATCCGATTTTGGTCTCAAATTTCAAATTATAATCAATTTGAAGTTTTTAATTAGATTTCAGTATAGTTACTCATGTAGAAGTTTTTGGGTGTTTAAGTATGTGCAAAAAGGAAAACATTACTTAACAACTATCATATGGTAGTAATCATTTTTTATATATTAGTAATTCTTTTAAAATAAAACCTTAATTTTTTTTATATTCAATTTGACATTTACTTGTTTTAAATGGAAACCCATTAACATAAATTTAGATAAGAAAATATTTTCCTGATAAAAGTAAATAAATATATTATCATATTATTTATTAAAATAGACTTATTTAGTATATTTATGATATAAATTATTGTGAGAATCAAAAAAGTTTATCTCTCTTAAAGGTAAAATTCTAATTATTCTCCCTTGCATGTAAGTATATATTCAGTTTGATGTCATCTCTTTCGTTCTTAATGAATCTTTTTATGTTTATTATCATGAAACTTTTGCCTTGATCGTTAATCAGACATTTGATTTTTGTGTGTGACGTTGTTTAAGGGATGAGAGTAGAGTTAATCTTTTTGAAAATTTTAATGTTTTATAGGTAAATTCAAAAATTATGGTATAAATAGTGTGATTGCTTGTTTGCATAAAGTTAAAAATATTTGTGAGAAGAGTGAGTTTAATGAATAATGTTAGTAGTGTGGTATTTTATGAATAGAGAAAGTTATGAAAATTTGAGTAATGTGTTTGATTTGAACTCTGGGAGTATAAATATATGATGGTGGAAAACTCTTGAAGTAAAGAAATTAGTTGTGAAAGAAATATTGGAAATATGACATTGCATGAAAGGGGCTAAAGAAAAACTAGCCTATAAGAAAAGTGAGGAATGAGTGTGACCTTGATGATGTTATAGTAACGTTATTGCTAGTATTTGAAAGATAAAATATATTTTATGTGGTATAGTAATTCTTATAAAATTAATGAATTAATCAGAGACATGCTTAAATTGATTAGAAATAGTTTATAAAAAATAAAAAATTTGAAACTTTATGATAAATATATATATAATACTTAAATTTTGTTAATATTAATAATTAACGAGTAATTTAAATTTATGTGAATATAAAATATAATTTAATAACTATAATTATTAATAAGACCGTAATATTATATATACATTATTAATTTTTTTAAGTTGATAATTATTTAAAGTAAAAATGTGATAATGAATCCTTATTATTGATTTAAATTTGTTTCAAAAATGAAAAAAAAATGTAGATAACTATATTATAAAAATTAAATTTATTACTATTATTGAGTTTAATTTATTATTATTGATATATAGTTTAAAATTACCATTGAACTAATATAATTAATTTTTTTATAATTTATTCTAACATTTATGATAAATTACTTGGACAGTAATAATGATCATGGTTATAATAAACTGATCACTAAATTAGGTATGATATTATTTTATTAAGTTTATAATTGTAAAGATCTAGAAAATGATAGTTTAGAAGTGATAGTGGTTTAAAAATAGTGAGACTCGATTATTTTAATATTAGAAGGTTTTAGTATAAATAGAATTGTTATAAATGAGTTACATTTTTTAAAAAACACATCATCCCTCTAGAAACTACTTTTCTAGAGTTATGTGATTTCTTATTCTTCTTTACTCATCTTATTGAAGGACAGAGGTCGTTAGAGTGATCCTCGCATGAGTTCTTCAATTTGGCCTGATTAATTCCTCTATTTGTGTAAGTTAGTTTTGTACCCTCTTCTTTTGGTCCAATCTTTTTTTTTTTGTTTTCGCATGATATCCTTCTATGTTATGTGTCTATGTGTAGATAAAACATCTTGTGGAACTAAATGTGTTAGTTGTCTCAGGGTTGTTTGTGCAGTTTGGTCAGGTAAGGGAAATTAGCCATAAACTTGTGTTTAAATGAGTGTTTTTGGTTTGTGCATTTGCTTAGATTGACAAAGTTTGAATTGGTATGATTTTGGTTGGTTGATCTTATTTAATTGAGATTGTCACTACAACACAAATGACTTTAGGCAACACTAAATGAGACTACGAGTATAAAAATGTGGTCTAAACATAGTAAAGGCAACATTTTTTTAGATGTGGCTTAAAAACTACCCTAAACAAAATTTATATAAATGTTGTTTGTAAAAAGTGTGGGCTAATCCATAAAAATGTGGTCTAACATACAATAAAAATTAAAGTTTTTAGATTAGAAATATCCCTTATCTCCTTTTTTGACTGAAAACGCAAAACTTCCAAAAACACGAAAATTTGAATTTCTTTCCTCCCTTTGATTTTAGACTGAAAATGCCAAGAACTGATAGTGTTGAAAATGTGAAGTCTTAAAAAACACGTACATGAAAACTCTTGCCTGTTATGAGGATTTTAAGGAACGATTTTAAAATTGTTGTCGTAATGAAAACCGTGGCGTATTACCTACAGCTACACTCACCTAGATTATGCCTAAAAAACTGTTGTCTAAACTTTAGCCTACGATTTTGTGGTTTAAGTTACAATTTTGTGTTGTTGCCTAAAGTGATTTTTGTTGTAGTGTGTAATTCTTGTTGTATGTTGTTGATGGATACTGTGATAATTAGGAGAAAATAGAATTATAGGTCTAGTTGATACTAATTTATATGTTATAAAAACTGTTAAGGATCATCAATTTGAACTATGAAACGGGTCTGAATCAACTAAAAACCATAAAATTCATATACTATTTTTGGATGTGGTGTTAAGCGTGTAAATATTGAAATGGTTAAAATGCCAAGAAGGGGGGATTAAATTGGCTAGTTAAAAAATAAGGTGACTTTTAAAATCCTAAAATAGTTTTCAATTGAATCAAATCAACTACCAAGTATGGATGCAAACACTCTTGGACTAGACACTTTCAATCGATCAAAAACAGAGTTAGTCGATTGATTTCATTAAACAGATACAATACTGATAGAATCAACATGTTAAATCACAAAAATAGTCGACTACAAAATTAGGAAAAATGCATAAATGTGAATTTATGATTTAAGTTAGGAACAATATGAAAGATCAGTCAAGATAAGTTCAAATGAGTTAAAAAAACATGAGCAATGTTGTAGATAATGCTAGATCACACAAGAATGTCAAAAAAGATGTTAGAGAAAAGAGCAACACAAAAGATTTTTGTACTAGTTCACTCAAACCTGAGCTACATCCAGTTAGTCAAGGCAACTCAAGCCTGACTTTGTACTATTTCAAAAGATTTACAAAGTTCACAACATTATACTTTCAAAATATGCAAGAATACCACACAATGACCAAACCTTAGTGGTAGCACAATTTTTTCTACCAAAACCTTTTTTCTCCAAGCTTCAAACACCGAGCAAAATGCTCCAAGAATGATCCAAGATCAATCTTCAAATCAATCGGTTGATTTCACTTAACTTAAGTGAAATCAGTCGATTACAAAATAAATCAACTAATTGAATATGTACCAGTTAAGACTATTGCAACAAACCTTTTAATCTGTTAAAAATCCATTCAACAGATTAAAAGACACCATTTAACGTGTTGAAAAACATTTCAACAGATTAAAATACACAACTAAGACCCTATACACCTAATTAATGCAAAATGGTTTACAACATGAATTACAATCTTCAAGCTTGTTTTCCCCATGAATAATCCAGATAGAGAGCATGCATACAAAGCTTGATCAACACGTGAAACATCAAATCTCCACATCTTCATCAATGTAAGCATGGTTCCAACATGTTCCAAGGCAATGACTTCAAGTACCTTCATCAAATCTTCAAGCACCAAATCATCTAGACTATTTATGCTAACAAAGCGGCATTATCCAAAGTTGAGCACCACATTTTATGAATTTGTCCGTGTTGAGCGACATACATGTGGTGTTGAGCACTAGTGTCCACTATATGTTTGGGAGTGATTTTACTCTAGGGCGTTGAGCTCTAGACTTTAGCGCTGAGCGCCTGTTTTACGAGGCAAATGACATTGAGCACTAGCGTTGAGCGTCATATGCCATGTTCCACTTGTTTCTACTATTTGACTATTTTTCTATCTTTGATTGTTGTGTATTTCTGAAATAAAGTATATGATTGCTTTATATTATGAAACAAAGGTATGTGGTGAATTGTTGTAAGTGATTTCCCGAGGAGGAAATCCCATTTATGATGTGTGTTTCACTAGGTTGTGCCTTGAGGGTAGGACTATTCCATTTTCTGAGATTGTCTTGAACTCTACGAGTTATTCATACCCATGTAGAGGGGAATGGTTGGGTGGTGATAGTAGTAGGAGGTCCTATCATAAGGGTGGTTAAATTATTCTTATGACTATAACATGGATTAATCTTATGTGTGGTAGCTCAATAGATCAAATTATATCACATAAGTGTTTAGCTTCACAAGTCTATCTCTAGTGCACGTATCGAGATAATATCAAGTCTAGAAGATTTTGGTTGATAATATGATATGTTGAGTGATTGTGTTTTATATTATGCATGAAACTTATATACATGTGAAATGTTTAAAAATATATTTATATCATTTGTTCAGCTAGCTTACCTTATTTGTATGTTTTCTTGGTTATCTTGTGTTGTGTTATTTTCTTTTGCGATGATCACCTTATTAGTGTGAGCAGATGAAGTTGTAGGTTTAGAGACACCTTTAAGAGATAAATAACTATTAGTTAGACTAGTGGAAAGTCTCATAGAGTTTTAGTAAGTGGTTAATTTTGGATAGAGCTTGTTGATTTAGTTTGAATGTATAAATGTTATATTTTTATAGTCTTATCTTTTGTAAGAGTATATTAATATACTTTATACATTAGATTATCTATTTCGAATACTATGATGAAGTATCCTATTTTATTAGTTTTAAGCTATTAAATTGGAATGTTACAATAATAATTTTTTTTTCAGCTTCAATTATTTTTTGTAGTCTTTATGTCACTAAATACACTAATATTATTTGTTTTAATCTTTTCTTATTTTTTAAAAAAGGATTTTAAAACATAATTTCTTCTTTTTAGGAAATTAAAACATATAAACATGTAAAATATATATACTCAAAGATTTATAATATATAAAACTTTTTTCTTTCTATCTTTTTTTTTTAATTAAGTCTCTTTCACTGAAATATTATAAGGGTTTATAATAATATAAAACTTTTTCTTTCTATTTATTTTTTTCTGTTATAAGTATATGTTTTATATGTAATACATAATCAACACTGATGAAAACCAAACGTAAGGTATATGTTTTTTATAAGTTAGTATTTTTTTTATAAATATATGTTTTTTATAAGTTAGTATTTTTTTTTTTCAAACAACTTCAATAGCTCACACATATTTAAAACATATATTCAAAGCATATATATTCATTTCTCATCAAAGACATTACATTATCAAAGACACTTAACTTTAATTCTTGAAAAATCTCGTACCCGTACCTTGAATTAGACTCTAACATTCTACACCTATCATACTACCTTGACTAAGTGAGTTTGCATCCACAATATAATTATATGCCAAGAACTATGTCCTTCTCATATTCCTTATGACGTACCAGACACAATTCTTTTTGACACAACAAATTAGGTTATATGAACCTCCATCAAGTTTCACTACCAAATATATTCTTCAATGTAAATATAATATTAGTAGAGTTAGAATAATCTATTTTTGGATCCTAATTTAATATACAACCAAACTCTCAACACAATATTTCCTCCTTGAAAATAACCATGTTGAAAGCATATCATATATCTTGTACATATTCACATTCATGTATACATTTTGTCTCAATATATATTCAAATATCCTTGTACATCACATAACAAAAACAATCCTAATTATTTATCCAAAAATAAAAATACCAGGAAAATAACAATTTTTAACATTTAAAAATATTTAAAATCTATTTTTCAAGTTTTTAAAACACTATGTAGTTCAACCAGAGATCCTACTCGCCTAAATTGTAACTCTTAGAAGTACTTATTAGAACAACTCCCCTAAAAAGGATTTAATTGACCTAGGGATAAACTGACTTGCCTAATAAGACCTTATTTTATCTAAAAGGAGATGGATCAACGATTCAAAATACCAAAAAATTGTAAAAGTTTGCCCAACTAACAACAAAATTCGGACTCTCTAATTTAGTTTAAATGAATTTGATTACTCATGTATACAGTGAAAAATTATTTTAATAAGTAATTGACATCACAAGTATTGAGATTTTTTTTAAGTATAATAAAAATAAATTATAATCTGAATACTCTTTATTTTTTTTTTCAAGACTAATTGCTTGATAACATTAATATTCTTTTTTTAAATAAATGCACATAACACTTGTTTAAAACAAAAACATACTCAATTATATTAATTATTAATGAAATTTAAAGGTAACTATAAAATTAAAATTATTGTATTATTATATTAAAATATGTCAATCCTTATTAAAGGAAATTTATCCTAAATTTAATAATAAAATAAATAAAATAAATTCCAACTTTAAATACTAATGAGTTTTCATTAGACTAAAGAAAAATTAGAAAAGGATTCATTGGAGAAATAACTTCCCATATATTAAAGTATAAATATTTTGTTTTTCAACCTGAGTTGTATAAATTGTATAAATGTATGTTTAATTGAGACTAAAAAGGGAAAGAGTGAAGTACAAATAACTTCTAACTTATTTAACTTGGGACAAAAATAAAATAGTAGAAAAGAATAACCAATAACACCAAAAGACTCACTAAAACTCAATTTCTCTTTTTCCCTCCTTCACTGTTACCAAAAAAGCACACTTTTCTGCTACACTTATGATAATAAAGTTTCATAAGCTACTTTCTCTCTTCATATATCTTTTCATATCTCTCAACCTTGGACTATCTTGGACGCCGCCACAACCATAACAAGTTTAAGTTTGTATCCATTTTCATCTTTCCTATATATATAACTGAGGGTCATACATCATCCAAAAGCATATTATTATTCTCCCTATTCTTATTATTGTGACAATACTATATTAGTATTATTGCATCATTTTTATTATTGATTTTTCTTTTTAAGTTTGATTTTTTAATACTTGTGCAGTGGTAATTAGTGAAAGATTGAACCTTTTTTAATTGTTTAGCCATACTGTTACTACCCTGCTGCTTATGTTTATGTTGCTCTATTTAAATGCTCCATTTCCCATATAGTTCTTCTTTCTAGTCACACACCTTTTGCCTTACCCTTTTTCAGTTCTTAGAGAGAAGGAGCATAAGAGGAAGAAAAGGTTGGTTGGTTGTTTTGGTTGTTACATATAGCATGCCCTTTTCTCATTCTTGATGCTTGCTATCATGGGATAATAGATGATGATATCTATGATAATGAAACATTGTAGAAGCTATTTTGTTTTTTCCATCTCCTTTTCTTCCCCTCTTCCCCATGTGCTGCTACTACTACTATTGCTCACTAGGTGTTGTCAAAAAAAGTAGTCTTCTCTTCTTCACCACTGTTTGATTCACCACCCTTTTGCAGAACAACAAACAACACATAATATTGGTCAAGAAGAATGGGAGACAACAAAGATCAGGATTTCTTTTCCCACAAATTTCCCACAACCTCTCAGGTAAACTCATGTTGCTACTTCTCTGTGCATTTGCAAGAAAAAGTAATGACTTTTTTTTTTTTTTTTTTTTTCAAGAATCTCTATAATTCATAATTTTGTTTTTATTTTGATTTATTTGAAAATTTTTAAAAAATTTTTTTATTTAATAAAAATTTTATAAATAAAAAATAATTAAGAAGTTTAAAAAAAATTTTGGTATCCAGGATTTTGTTTAAAATTTGAAGGATTTTTGGGAGGAGGTTTTTA
>Ga0099822_1005010_pt1 | contig 17303 bp, 14 predicted proteins | sample CowpeawhiteBW_FD_76839 | JGI IMG/M metagenome (GOLD analysis project Ga0099822, IMG submission 76839) | Root nodule microbial communities of legume samples collected from California USA - Cow pea white BW | ecosystem: Host-associated > Plants > Roots > Nodule | place: USA: California | collected...
TATATAATGATAATAATATTTTTATATATAAAATATATATAAATATATTATATATATATATATATATATATATATATATATATATATATATATATATATAATATTGATTAGTATGTCAGAATCAATAAATGTTTGCTTCATAAGAAATTATATTTACCATAATTTTTTTATATGGAACCAAGGTTGTAACTGATTGCATTTTCATTTCTAAAATGATTAACAACAAAACCAATTCTACAACTCTGAAAGAAACTAACATGCTTCATGGTAAGAATAAGATCTATAACAATCTTTTAGAAAATGCAACATAAATCCACACCAAACATGAAGTTAGTATACAACATGAACTACGGGAGAGATAATCACCCAAAGAGAATTTCAACATCAAAAATCGACAATGATGAAAAACTTCAATAATCCATATGAAACCTCAAAACATTGATATAGAAATTCTACTTGTATAAAAAGAGTTAGCCAAATTATTCTCTACTTGTTCTAGCTTTTCTAGAGCAATATTCCAACTTATATACTCATAAGGTAAAAACACACGAACATAAACAAAAAGAAAATTGAAGGTTAATTATAAACAAAAATAGGCAAACAACAAATAAAGAAGAGAGACTTATTTATAGTGGATTATTTTTTAGATGAATGAATTTGTTTTTTCTTAATAATTGAAAACAAATGTTAAAAATGGATATTAATTTTTTATGTAATGATGATAAGTATGAATTAAAATAAGAGACCACAATAAAAAAAAAAAAGAAGAGAAGAATCTCAGGAGTGTTAGTATGTTATATGCTATACAAAGTCCATATTACAAAGACCATATACTCACCATTTGAAATTAAGAGTATAGTTTCAAATAAAGAGGTATTTTCAATACCACAGTTCGGACATAGACTCTGAAGAAACCAAATGTTAGTAATATGTAGTAACCAAATACAACCTTCAAGAGATTATCTCAATATCACTATACCTTTAAAATCACAAAATCTTTTACAATGACATTTGTTAGTGATAGAATTATCCACACAATGAGGGGAATTGCAACAAACTAAGTGAAAAATGAAACTAAAAGATTGTAGCAGTTGTTCTCAAGAACAATTCATAATATCCATACTTGTATTTCTTGGTCATATGAAAAATCTATGTAATCATCTAAGCATTTCGATATCATCTTAAACTTTACAAAGCAAACTTCAAGATGGTAATAAAGACAGTAAAATAACCAATCACTGACTAAAATTGCCTTTTACAATAGACACAAAAAGAGCATCAATTGATCTCGATCTAAATTGTATTGTCACGAGAAAATATGAGACAAATTAATCAAAATTATCCACGTAATGCTTTAAAACTCGCCGTCAACTTATCCATATTCTCACTGGATCGAAACTTTTTTCAAACTTGGTTCTGCAAATCATAAAAATCTGTTCCAAAGAGCCATATGAACACAACACAAAAATGAAAACAACAAAAGTCAGATCATCACCTAAGACAAAAAAAATAACCAAAAGTATATGCAAGAAAACACAAACACGTAATGTGCCATCATAAAATTTTCGAAACTACTAAAGGAAACAACCATTAAAACAGAATAATCAAGGAGTTATCTTTAAACCCAAACTTCATAGTATACAAAACACCTAAAAAGTTATGTGTTAAATAGAAACATAAAAAAAACATGAACAATCAAATATATAAGAATAAATCTTACCTGGTCTAATGATAAAACCTTACATCATCAAAGGAGAACAACAAAAATATTGGTTATCAAGTTCAACAGAAAACAAAAGACACAAGACGACTAAGAAAATGATACAATATAAGAATAAATAGCTGAAGAGAAAACAAACACACAGAAGGAATTATGTTGTCTAGGATTTCAGATAAACAAAGAAAGGTAAAATATTTCTTAACAGTGAGAGATACACATTCATCAGAAAACAAAAAACAAAAAACCTCTAACAAAATGATACATAAAAAAATTAAATATTACCTGATCAAGGCAGAAGAGAAAACAAACATAGAACAGGGGTTATACTTCATAGGGTTTCGAAGAGACAAAAAAAAGGGAAAACATTTCTTCACGCCAAAAAACAAAGATAATTACATAGAGTGAACGGTAAAAAAAAGCTCAAAAAACACAAAAAAAAACCCCAAAAAGAAAGAGAGAAAGAGAGATCATTTTAATGATAAACAAAATGAACAAAATGAAGAAATGAGAGAAAAAAAATAAAACCCACCTCTATAGATCGAGAGATCCATGGAAAGAGGTAGAGAGCGAATGTGAGAGACCAAGGTTGAGAGGAAGAGAGTAAGAATGGAAGCTTTTTTTTAGGATGTCTAAGGTTTATAAATAAAAGAGGAATAGGACTGTGGTTCGAACAAGAGAGAGGAGAGATAGTGTTTGGAAAAAGATGTTCATGACAACTAGGGTTTCCGATAAAAGAGATAAGGTAGTCTTAGAGGGAAATGTAAGAGTTTTAAAAAATTGGACACGTGTTGATTTTTTAAGTGACCATGTGTTAGAATGTGATGCAACCACTTGTCATTATTTGAAGTGTGTTAAAATTGCTTTTTTTTTGTTAATTTTGATAACTTTGGTTATCGTGCTTGTGTGAGGTTTAAAAAATTGCATTTTTGTGATGGTTTGAATTGTATATTGTATAGATATCTAAAGTTAGATGATTTAGTAGGTGGTCAAGTTAGCTTGTACTTTGATCGTAGATTTAATATTTGTAATGCTTTTGCATTAAGATGATCAAGATTTAGGGATTGTATGCACATGACCTACTCCTTAAATAGGGATCTTCATAAAGTAACCCTTCTAAGTTACATGCAGAGGTGGCAAAGCGGATCGGCTCACATGCCTATTAAGAAAAATGCAAGGTGGGTTGATTTTGAGCCTACTAATCTGTTGAAACCCGACCCACATAACTCGCAACCTGAACAGGTCTAGAACGGGGTGAGACGGGCCAGTCCATTGGTCCATTTTTAAAATCCTCACTCCCCAACCACCTTCCACATGGAGATATCCTCCCTTTTTGTCGATTCCCCATTCAACCAATTTTCCCTTTTCCTCCTTTAACAATGCACAACTCTTTTTCTCATTCTCTCTAACCATATTCATTTAATTCTTCCATTTTTGTGTTCTAGGTATGCAAGTATTCATTAAATTTGGGGAATATATTGGGTGATTATATATCTTTGAAGTGATAAAACTTGATCTAGGATCAAGAAAAGGCTGCGATGATTCAAAAAAGGTAAAGAATTCAGAAATGTTGAATGACATGCAAAATGTTGTCCACTCAACCAAGTTTCCCTTTTCCTCCTTTAACAATGCACAACTCTTTTTCTCATTCTCTCTAACCACATTCATTTAATTCTTCCATTTTTGTTTTCTAGGTATGCAAATCTTCATTAAATTTGGGGAATATATTGGATGATTATATATCTTTCAAGTGATAAAACTTAATCTTGGATCAAGAAAAGGTTGTGATGATGCAAAAAAAGTAAAAAATTCAGAAATGCTGGAGGATATGCAAAATGTCGTCAATACTTATTGTGTCTTTCAAAGAACAATCCCGATAAATTTTTCTATTATGAATAAAAACCCTTCGGGTACATGAATTCAAAGATTGGTATTTTTTTTAGATCGAAAATGATGAAAGTTTTTTACTTTTATTTGTTAGGCGTGTGCACTAGTACCACCGCCTCTATAAAGAGCACAAACATATCCAACATGGAGTCGCAGTCTAAAAGGAGGAAAGATAGTGATACAAAATGTGGACTAACTTGTAGGACTAGACGTATGCAGGCGGGCTATAACATTCAGCTTATTTTTTAAAAGTGAGGTGGGCTATCTCAACTCGCATTTTGTGGACCAAGTGCAGGTTGTGCCTAAATTGACCACGGCGACCGCATTACCACCCTTAGTTACACGCAGTCTTTTTGTAACTTTCGTTTTTTTTTTTGTTATTTAAGCATGTGTCAATATTTTTTTATCTTTTCAAGATTTTAGTTGCTTTTGCAGAGTTTAGTCAACTTATGTATAAAATCACCTAGTTTCAGGATAAAAAAATATGCTTTGATACACATAAGATATTAGAAGGTTTTCTTTTGTTAGAATCTATCTTGAAAAATAGTAAGATTAATTTCTTCGTATGTGAAAGATTGTAGGTAGAACATGTAGATTTGTCTTGTAGTAGTTGTTTTGTCTTATCATTCTTGAAAATGTCATGTATATGTATACATGATAGAGCCTTATGCACTCAACTTTTATATAGTCTTATGATACTTATTATTGTTTGTACTTTTACAATTTGCACTAAAGTAAAGAACATAACTTATAGAGAATTAAAGGTAGTAGTATAGTAGAGTGAAGGAAGCCAAGTTCAATCCCAACATCTTAATCATCATCACTTATCTTTAGTATTTATCAAAATTGTTTTCAAACTTTCAGACCTTTATCATTGTTTATCAAACCTTTGTGGATATGACCTTGTTATGCTATAATTAGACTAGTGCACTTGTTGGATGATTTAGATCCCATAACTAGGAAGTCAACACCAGTGGCGAGCACCCTCAATCCATGAATAAACTTAGTTCCTATCATTTTCCTATAAATCAATGTTGCAAGAAAAATTATGGGAGTTTTTTAATAGCCAGTTTTTCTTGTGTCCTTTCTCATTGACTTTTGGATTTTTATCCCATGTTTACACTTGGCACTGGGTGTCTAGATTTGCCATAGTGAGAACATAAAATTCTTTTCTTTTCAAAGAAAAAATTATTATGATCTTTCTCTCCTTAGAGATCATAACAAAGTCCATACTTATTAAACACATGTGTAGATGTCAAGACCAAAATATTTAGAGCTTTAGAGCTTTAGAAAAATGTCAAAAGAATGCTTAAAACATGTTATCTTTCCTTCCATATTTCTTATTTTGATTGCATTTGATGAAATAATCTAATCAATAATAGATGCTTTTTCATTAGTTGCACCTTTTTCTTTCTTCAACTTTTCATTTAAAGAAAACAAAGGTTTAAATTAATTTTTTGTTTGAGCATCAAATATTAATCATATGAATTGTTGTAATTTTTGAGAAAATCCTTATAAGAGAGATCATCTTCATCTTCATCATTAAATGATGAAGAATCAAAGGCTAAGAAAAAAATAGAGAAAGGTTTAGAGTATAGCTTTTCATCTATGTTTGGCATCAAACATGGGTTAGCATGTTCTCTTTTGCTAGAATATGATTTTGAGTTTTTATCTTCCCATGTTTCAATCATACTCTTCTTCTTGAGCTTTGGTTTCTTTCACATCTTGGGTCATTCAATTTGTATGCGTCTAGGTTTCTTGCACTTAAAGATGATGTCTTATCAAGCTTCATCCTTGTTTGGTATATACAAGTTTTCTTTTCTTTAGAGATGAAACCATTTGTTTCCTTGTCCTTTATGTTTAACAAACTTCTTAAATAGTTTGGACATTAGTGATACTTCTTCATCGATTAAGTTATCGACTCAACCTCAAATCTCTTTACTTCCTCCTTGGGAATGACAAACAAATTCGTACCCACGAATATCTATGGGTAAAATCTATGACAAATACTAAATGCTTATCCTTAATGGTATTCACAGGTAATAGATAAAGGTATTTAATTGTCTACTTACTAATGGGGTAGGTACGAGTATCATGATATCTGACCCATAGATATCTCTTACCAACTAATAATTATTAATAAATTTTATTTAAATATTTATTTTTATATTCAAGTGACCAAAATAAAATTATTAGCAAAAGAAATATTAATAATGAAATAATCATTTTAAAGTTGACTTCATAAATTTTTAATTTTTTATTTAGATTTGTGAAATTGAAGTCATTTTGTAAGAGATTTTTTAAAAAAAAAAATTTGGTGGAATTCATTTATTTACTTATTCATTTAAAAAGACCAAATTAACTTACACTAATATTTTATTGAGTAATTTGATTTGAGTTTTACTTTAGAATTATTTTTTTATCTGAATTTATATTTTAAAGATTTGTTTTTAAATAATTTTATTTGAAATTTTAGAAAAATAAAATATAAAATATCTATGAGTATCTATGTGTACTTGTGGGTATACAGAAAACCCACAAGTACATTTTCATCATGGGTCCCTATGGGTAAGAACAGGGGTAACGTGGTAGAATTTTTGGACGTGACAAGTAGTAGATAGGCACTACATATACCTAACCCAACTTGTTGTCATCTTTATTCCTCCCCTAAAGCTTTTAGAGCTTTAATCTTCTTTCTTTTGATGGGCATAATCTTAACCTTTGTCTTGATCCCTATCTCTGATGACGTGGAAGCTTCCTTTTGACTTTATCTTGGAGATGCACCTCATCCCACATGATCTTCTTAAGATATTAAGCCTTTTTCATGGTTGTTTCTTGGGTTCCTAAATCTTTGGCATGTTATCTATCAACTTTAAATTTATCTAGACCTTGGAGAAGCAATGTCCAAGAGCTTCCAACCAACCTATTTAGAAGAATTTGCATTATTCAAAAACATATCATTTACACTTTGACCATCCTTCATGGTGAAAGAATCATACTATCTTGTGAGGGTTGTAGTTTTTTTTAGTTGTATATCCTCATTTTCCTCACAGTTAATGATCAAGGAATCTAATATCACCTTATTTGTTTTCAATATACATGTATTTTTATACTAACTTTTGAAGAAAGCTCAAATGAGTGTGTACCAAGCTTTGTAGTTCAATTGCATTTCATTGAAATTTGCTTCTTCCTATTCTTTTTATGGGGAAGATATCTCTATGTCCCCATTGTGATGATATGTCATAGTTGATAATTGTGGAGTTAACTTACATCTCCATATAATCTTTCAAACATGGAAAGTTTTCTCCTTGGAGGTTGCAAAAGGAGACCTACTTTTGTGATAAGTTGATGTGACTCCATTCCTATCATGTCGAATATTTTCCTCTAGATGTTGTCAAATAGTCAACCCTTTAGATGCTAAGCTATGTTACCAACTATATAAAACTAAAGAGACACAAGAAAAAAGGATTGAATTATGTTTCAATTTTTTTAAACTTTTTCTCAAATTATCACCTGATACTATGTAGTAAGACAATAACTTGTATGATAGGTGATCACCAATGAGTTTTAGAAATTGTCTTTAACAAATACTCTCATTTTTTAGTTAATACAAATAAAGTATCTTGCATTGCAATAGATTAAGGAAGGAATGATTACTCAATATTTTTATATTTTGACAAACTAGTTTAGTTCCACTACAAAAACTACTATTACTAAGCATGAGTATTATTTTGACTTTTAACCATTCTTGACTAACTCAATACAAGTATTCCTTGACACTTAGCGAGTCCTAATTAAAAAATTATTATTTCAGAATGTAGTCACTCCTGACTAACATATCAAATACTCCTTAACAAATAGTCAATCTTGATAAAACACAAGTATTCATTAAATTAAAAGTCACCCTTGGCTTAAGACAAAGAAAATTTCTTTTTGATCAACAAACCACAAGTTTCACTTGCATCTTTTTATGTTTACAAATTTCACTACAAGAAAATCACATATTACCAACGAACACAAGTCGTCAGTAATACCGAAATATCATAGGTATGTCAAATTTATAGAAGGATTATCGATGACCATAAATTCGTTGGTATAGTGCTCGTTGATAAATTTTATCGATGGATCTCAAAATCTGTCTATAATTATTGATGACCATAAGTCTTTCAGTAAACATCTGTCAGTAATTACCTACAAATTTTGATTATCAATAAAGTTTGTCAGTACAAATCACGATTTTGTTTTCCTTCTTCTCCCTCCTCATCCTCTTCTATTTTATTTCTTTTCTTCTTCTTCCTCCAGTCCTTCTCTACTCCTTGTTGGGTCTCCACCGTCGTCGTCACGTCCACCTCCATCGTCCCTAACTCTGACTCATCCTCCTTCTCTTTTAACTTAAGTTGTCATTGCCATCGCACCTCTGTGTCATTAATGCGTCGCCACGTTAAGGTCGCACCTCCACATCGCAATTACGCCTCCTCGTCATTGTCATGCCTATATTGTCACCTCCTTCGTCTCCTCTCCCATGTCCCTTTAATATATAAAAAAATTATTAGACTTGACAAGAAATGTTTTGCTCAATTTACCAATGGATTTATCAACAAAAAAAGTTCTCCGGTAATAAAAGTTACAAGTTACCAATGGAATTTACTGATGGAGTTGGTCGTCAGACAAGTTACTAACGGAAATATCCATTGGTAACATAATAAATCATTGAGGTTCTTACTAATTAATTTTATCAAAGATTTACAGATAAATTTATTCCATTAGTAATAATGAAAATTCTTGTAGTGCTTAAGAATTCTCTACTAGTTTGATCAATGTTGAACTCAAATTGTGTTCTTACAAAGCTTTTGGACGTAGATAAAATTTGGTAGAATTTGTAAGACATGAGAAAATTTAATCAATAAATATTTATTTAATAAATATGAGCAATGGGAACCTTTATGACATTTAATGTGAGCAATTATGACAAGGATTAGTACTAACTCAAGTGGTTGAGAGTAATTGGCTAGTATAGGAGGACTTGGGTTCGAGTCTTGTGGATGCCATTAGTGTGTTATTTAACTGTTCATTAATTTTAATAATATGCTTGAGCATGATGATCATGAAACGTGAATTGGTTGAATGATTGTGCATTGACTTGACAATGGCATGGTTGTGTGTTTGAACCTTGGCCTAATGAGAAATAAGTTCCTTTTTACACTTGAATTGTTTTTAGCTACGCTAAGGAAGAACTCAGAAACCCTAATCGTCGTAGAGGGTGGCTGGGAGGGTTATAAAAACTATTCTACACTGAAAAAGGGAGCTGAGGGGAAGTTTGGAGGCAATTGGAGTGGAAAATAGTAAGAGCCAAGGAAGGGGGACACATTGCCATCACTAAATAGCTCAAATTGAACAAAGGAGTTCAAGTTAGGGGAGTTTCCTTTCGTGTTTAATTTTATTTGTATATGATTCTGTATTATATGACAATTGTGTAAACCTCTGTTTCTGCCAAAATTTTGAACTGTGCACGTTTCTGGAAATTTTCCAAAAACCGCTTGGTGGTCATGAAGACCCGCCAGGCGACACATGTGTTTGAACCCAATTTTATGGGTTTTAGGATGAACTTTCTGGAGGCTATATTTTGTCCGTCGAGCGATGCTAACTAACTTGGTCAATTTTGTTTGGTTTCTTGAGTTTCTGCGATGTTGGTTATGCTTGGATGGAATTTTTTTATAAAATGTATGGTTGAAGATGTGATTGAATGACTGAGATTGCTTGATTTGTTGGAAATGGCATGGATATTGTTATAATTGGGGGTTAGGGTTCATGTTGGGATTGGGAATGAGATAACATGATTTTTTATTATGATTTGGTGTTTTGTCCATGAAATTGATTGGTATTAGGTTAAGCATGAACTCTATGTATTGTCGGAACATTAAAAGTCTGCTAAAATGCGTGCTTGAATGAATGATTTAGACTTTAGGGTTCACACAGTGTAGGGAAAATCTAGGATTTTTCTAGAATTACATGTACCGCCTAGCGATACATGAACTATCACCAGGCGACTATCAATGTAGTGGGCATTGGGTTTTTATTTTGTGTTGGGTGTCCATGGGTGGGTTATCTTTAAATATTGGTGCATAATAATATTGGTTAATTGGACAGAGGGTGGGGGAAGGAAACATATGTATGTAATTAAATTTAAATATTATGATCATGTGATGATTGGGACTCAAAAGAGTAGGAGAGTAATGCTTTTTGCGACTGTGAAGTTTTATAGTGCCTGTTGTATACTGTCAAGTTGTGTGCAAATTTGGATGTTGGTTTAAGTTAAAGGTAGTATGTGTATTTGGTAAAATAATGACTGTATAATGGATTGCATCTTAATTGAATAGAGGCATGATCTCAATTGTCAAACCTTGAATGTGTGAATTGTGATCCCGTCGTATGATTATGACTAGATACTCGTAATCGTGCTATGAATTGTGTGTTGAGTGATTGAGGTTTAATAGAACCTGCCCAAAGTGCCAAAAACTAGTAGCACTAGCGCTACTAGTATGGCGCCTAGTGACACGGGACAAGTCGCAAGGCGATAAGAACCCAAAATAGTGGCAATGGGCACTGGAATCGCGTGGCGCCTGGCGGAAGGTGTGGTTCTACTAGGCGGAACTGGTTTGGCAGAGGTACTGGAAGGCATTTGGCGCTTGGCGGTGTGTGGTTTTTGCTAGGCGTCTGGAACCAGTTTTCTTCTAGCGACGTGTGTGAAGCGTCAGGTGGTTTCGAGTGTAGAGTTAGATTGCATGGACAAAACACCAAATCATAATTTTGGGTGGAGGTCTTAAGGCGATGATTTGCTAGGGGCACAGTTACGAGTGGAGCTTGTATTGGGGTAACACGTGACCACTCGAGGTTGTAGCCTGGTGGTTTTGGAAGTTCAGTGAAGTGTGCGAGATCTTGGCTCGTACTGATGGGTCTCGAAAAATTGCCCTCCTCGGTGTTAGCTGACGAGTTTGGTAGTCTTAAGACAAATACGAATTGTGATTTGTATTGAGGAGCTCCACTTGGTGTTGCGGATTGTAGTTCGTAACAAGATCATTCCCATGTGTGGACTATAGGTGGTGACCCGTAGTCGAAGGGGCGAGTAGGCAATTGTGGCAGCAAATATCGACCAATGTAATCATCAAAGGGTGTATAATCAAGAGGCGTCCAGAGGAATATGTAAATGATGGGGTCTAAGGGTTGTAGTCCTCAAAAGGGGTTAAGTTATCTTCAAAGGCTTTGGATGAATACCTTAAGGATGGACTTTGTTGGAGCATTCTTTAAGTTGTGGCTCGAAATAACATCACTTGAGTTGTGGCTCAGGATGGAGGGTAAAAACATAGTATTCCTTGAGTTGTGGCTCGGAATGGCGGATGGTATTAGTGTGAGTGTGCGAGTTGTGGCTCGTATGGATGGTCTTCACTTGATTGAGTAGCCACAGGTTGTGGCCAGTGATGTTGCCAATCTTGTGTCGAGAGTACGAATTATGGTTCATATTGGGAAGTTCACCTAGTGTTACGAAATGTGGTCTATAGCCTGTTTTCCCGCATGTGTTTCTACAAGTTGTGGCTTGTAAATGGTGGAACCACGAGTTGTGGCTTGTGGCAGCAAATGATTTCTTAAGGTCCTCATCGGAAGATGTAGAACGCGGATAACACATGGTGGTGGTCATGCGTTATGGAATCAGGGGACGAAGTTTTCTTTGATGAGTGTGTGTGTGTGTGTACACTGACTTATGATTAAATATGTATATGTTTATATATTAGCTCACCCTGTCTGCTTGTGTTTGGCGATGATCGTGTAATTCATTACATAGGAGCAAATGATATTGCAGGTGGTGTTGGTGAAGCATAGAGCCGGAGAGGGGCTATATTTGGAAAAACTTTTATGGAGTTTTATTTGAGTGTTTTCTTTTATGTTTTTCTTTTTTTTGTAAAAAGTATTTCGATTGGTTTATGAATTTGTAATGATTAATGGAAATTATGGATTTTAATTATACAAGTTTAATAAATATTTTTAATTTTCCCACGTCTTGGGAAAGACAGTATAATAAAAGTAGTTTTATTTTATTATATATTAAAATTATTTAAATTAGTAATATCTAATCGGGATGTTATAAAATTACTTTTCTCTTCATTAACCAACATCCTTAAACTTACACACCGTACTATGTAGACAACTGAACCAAAGTTGAAATATGCTTGTGTGATAGGATAATTGGTCACAAAACAACTTTAGTTGGGTCCTCAAGAGATATGTGTATGTTGTTGTTTTTAGTGTAGATCTTCTTGGCAACAAATGGTAAAGAAATTCCCTACAACACAAAATTAAGCTTCAAGAATATTCTTTCTATGTTTATGTGTGTTTGCACTTTTCATCTAATTATCATCGACGTTATTAGATGAAATGAAAATTTTGCTCAGTGTTTTATCGTCTGTCAAATGAAGCACTTGCATCTTTTTCATGATCTAGTTTTTCTGCTCAACTTCTATTAGATGTGAATTCTTCATGTTTTATGCTTTGTTGGATTAAACACTTAGTCAAAATCATAGGTCTCTTGAATTTTTCTTTAACAAGAGTCTTTGAATTTAGTGGCAAAATAGTTTCCATTTTTCTTTAACAAGACCATTCTTTAGATGTTTTCAACCTTTTTCCTTTGGGTGTATTGATGTAGTTTAGATTGGTATGGTCTAGAATAACTTGACACCTCTCCACCCACCTTGTCATAGTTGTTGTTTGATGTTTGGACTAACTTCCTCCTCATCTGAGTGTTTTTCTCTGTCTGGGTGTTAATCTTTTCATTTTTCCATTTCTTAAGTTCGAACAACTCCTTCAAGAGTTCAATGAGTAATGTCATCTCAAATGTTCTCATGTTAGCGATTTCTCTTGTATATACCATATGATTTTCAAATTCCAACTTGGTCTCATAGAAGGTGACAAATGTTTTTACAAGGATCAAGATGTCCTTACAAGACTAACACATCCTCCTTAACTTGATTTGTACTTATTTATCTTTGTTTGTAGTTTTTGAGATGTCTACCCCCAATTTAGTGATCGGGATGCGATGGTGTGCTTGCAAAGACACTCTGACACTTAAATCAGTAACACATAATAGATATACATAATAGATATGCAATAAATAAGTATAAATAAATAGTAAATGAACAATGTTGACTTCGCTAGTGTCAACCTATTTATAATATTTTAATAGTTTTACTTTAATAAATCTCAATTAATTTCATCCAAAAATTTTAATATCTTATTTATATTTTATCTAATATATTCAATATCCTAATATTATTCAAGCAATTAACCCCAAAAAATATCATATAAGAGATAATATTATATCAACATCGAGTGGTACACTCAATATTTCTTTCTGGTAATAATTTATAACCGTAATATCATTATTCAATTTATTATCATTTTTACATAATAATCAAATTTGATTATTATTTATAATTAAAATTAAGTTTTTCAAGACAATAAGCCTTACATGACTATTTATTTTATTGCATTGGAAGGAAATGGGAGATATTTTGGTGTCGCGTGCCATTGTTGCATTGACGTCACAAATTGACGGCAAATAGCACAAAAAGGCGTGGATACTTATAATTAAAAGAAAATAAACAAATATGGGTTTTGTTTCAGAATATTTATTTTATCCATAATGAAATCAAATTATAAGGTACCAAAAAACTTTACCACAGTTCATATATAGTAATAAACAATTAAGTTATAATCTTTATTCCTTTAGGAGAATGGAAACTTGAGTTTAGGTGAAGTTGGTGTGCTCCAACAATAATGGAAAACCATTGTCACTTTTCTAGAGTGTATATATCTGGAGAGTGGAGTAAAGAGACAAACATAAACCGTACGAAATAAAACAAGAGATAGATTCAAATAAAATATACAAAAATGCGACAAGAATAAATATAAAGATGTTATTTATAATTATTTAATGTATTTCGTGTATACTCATGTTTCTATTGAGGTTATAGTATGTTTTTGTATAAAAAACTAACTTTTAACAGATCGTTAGAAATTTATCCCCTTGAGATGTACAAATCAGTAAAGAAGAACATTTTGGTACTTGCTAATACTTTAACAATTAAACCAGTACACACACACACACACACACACACACACACATATATATATATATATATATATATATATATATATATAAATAGAGATATTATGTATAAAAATTATATATTTATTATCAAAGTATATAAAATTAAAAAGGTTTATTGTATGCATCGTAAATAAAGATACCATTTCTGTTTACTTTTGGATTGTTTAGTTAAGTAATGAAAAAATGTTTATCCTATTTTATTGTTTTGGTTTGATGTTATTAACTCACAATCATTAAGTTGTAGAAAGGGAATAATTAGTCACGTATATATATAAAAAAAAAAAGTAGATCATAATTAACTTGAAATGAGTTAAGAAAAAGTAGATGAGAAGAAGGAGAGACGAAAGAAGGCAAACGCAGATCATAATTAATGCATCAGATAGAGATAAGCTAGATATGTGTGTCTTATCTGAGTGAGTGGTAGCTAGCTAGTTAAAGAAAACGTGACAGCCAAATTTCATATGACCACAAAAACCTGCATGATGCCGTTATTGTAGACATCACGCGATTTCACAGCTGAAGAGAGAGAATTTGGAGGCTTAACATCATAGAACGAACCCATTAGGGTAAGCGAAGGAACATGAAACGTGAGAATGTGGCGTGGCATGGCATGGCATGAAAGAAACCCAGTGCGTGCACCGTAAAACCCTCAATCGCTTTCATCATCTAATCAAATGTCCTTGTCATTATTCATCCATCTCTCACCATTCCCCCATACATGAAACAATATTCCTTCTTCCCCTTGTTTGAAATAATAATGGTTGGGTTGGGTTTAGTTTAGTCGAAGGAGTCTCTCTCATACGTGCCTCATGGCCTAACCGTATTGGTGAGGTGTCGAATAATGAGAGGGTGACATGTTGAGAGAAAAGCGAGTTGCGGGGTGTGTCTATGTGTGTGCGATGTCAGAATCTCTCATCTCATTCCTCACACTCACCCAGAGACACCACCCTGCTCCTACTCTACTAAGTGCTCCCACTTCTTGTCCTTTTCTGCATATCACTCACGTCACGTCCTTTGATTCCTCTTACCATTTTTTTCTTCTTCCCACACTGCCCTCCTTTTCCATCAAAATACAATAAACAAACTCACTCTCCTAAATAACAACGCATTACTAATACTACAACAACTATTTTCGTTTATAATAAAACTAACTCCCTTTATTTTTTTCTTTTCTCCAATCTCCATAACGTTGCAACTAACATTACCCTGTTACAAAACCCATCTTTCGCGGCCATTTTTTGCATCTCAAAACCTCATATCACTACGTATATATATTTTTGCTTCAACTATTCAACACTCATACCACGTGTAAAACACGTTATCATAAACTTAATCATTATGTTTTTTTTTTGTTAACCCCTATTTAAATAAACTTATTTTTCTCCAAATGATGTTAAAAAAAAAAAAACTAAAAATTTAAGGTGGGAAACATTGTCGGAAGGATATAATCCATAGAGGGTAGGCAAATCGGTCATTTGATATGCAAACCAATCATATTGGCCCAACCCTGAGAAAAGAAGGTTGCTTCACATACAAACCAAAACTTACAACAACAATAAACCCTTCCCTCCTCTTCACATTATATAAACCATTCATTCTATTCTCTGTTCACATTGTTCACTCTCACTACCACGCATAAACATTGCAATGGCAGACCCAACGGCCATGTACGAGTTCCTCAAGCAGCCCACAAACGGTGGTGTAAAGAGACCACTGCCACCACCTTCCACCACTGCCAACACTACCACCCCTACCACCGCAGCCACCACACGCACCTTCCAATGCCATTTCTGCCACCGCAAGTTCTACACCTCGCAAGCCCTCGGCGGCCACCAAAACGCACACAAGCTGGAGCGAGCAGCCGCGAGGAGGCAAACCAACGGGCTTCTCCCGCCGCCCCCGCTGCCGCTGGAGCCTGCCCTCAAGCAAAGCGAGCCCAGGCCCAGGCCCATGCTGGAGCCACTGGAGCCCTCCACCGGGCTCTTCTTCCACCCTCCCTACTGGCTCGATGTGGAGCCCCTGCAGTTCCAAGCCACCCACCCTTACGTGACCGCCGCCACCCTCCCCGTTCCGTTCCACGCCGCGTCTTCCACCGTACCCCAACAACAGCAGGTCCTTTCCCACAATGTCGACGCCTCCGACCACGTCAACCTCGACCTCACTCTCCGCTTGTGAACAACACGCTCATTCGTTGAGCTCCACGTTAACGTCGTTACTTTGTTTTCTTAAAAAGGTTACAAACGTTTTCATTTCTTCATTACTATGTGTTACGGAAGTGGAAGGGTCTCTTTCTCTTCCCCCCCCCCCTTTTTTTTTCTTTCTTTTTGTTAGGGCTGATGAGAACGGAATTTGTGATGTGGTTTGGTTTAGTAATTATGAAGTGCTAGCTAGGTTCAGTCCAAAATCTCAAGCTACTAATGTTTTAGTATAACTGATATCCCTTATTTATATGAACTTTCTCACGTTTTCTTAAATTTTAGGTTAGTTTCATTTTTTTTTCCCTTATCTTCTTTGCCGTGGTTTCTTATTTTCTCTATATTTAAAATTCGGACAAGCTTTTTTATGACGTTAAATACGTGGAAGAAAAGAAAAACGAAAAGCAATTTTGCATTGTTTTTTTGTAGGTAAAAGAAAGTAGTATAAAATGATGGAGAATGAGTAGTACTGTAATGTGATGAAGCATGAATCTGTTGAGTAATCGCGGGTACATGATTTATTTTTGGTGATTGATTTTGAAGGGATTGGAGTGAGTTAAGGTGAGAATAGATATGTGAGTACTTGGGTGAAATAATGAATGTGTCCTCGTTTGTTGTGTGGTGTAATAGTTATCGTTTCTCGTAATTTCCCTTTTGGAAAAAAAAAATGGTAAGAGGAGAGGGTTGGGTTTTGTTGATAAGCTGAAAGGGGGAAGTGAAAGGCATGAGATGGGTGAGAAATGGTTTGAGATCGAGTAAAGTGGATTCCTACTCAAAAAGAGAGTTTGATGAGACCTTGGTGTTTTCTTTGTGCAATTATTATTCATAAAGCCTTGCGAGGGACCTTGTCAATGTAGTTCCTTCATCTAGCCAAATTATTATCAAGCTATCTATCTATCTATCTATCTATACCTACCACACCACCATTTTCTCAAACCATTTCTAAACGACACACTCTAGCTTTTCCACACTTAACCCATTCCAAATTTTTCTTACATTCTTCTTATTCAACAAAAATTAAACCATCAATCACATGCTTCTTACAAAAGTAAAAAACTTACTACACGTGCCAATAATAACCAAACGTTAATGTAATTCATGGACTGTTGTAATAATAACATATTACGATCACCAAAAGAAACATAAAATTAGTTTCCCTCTAGCCCCTCACCTCAACATCATAACAAAAATGGTTAATACATCTTTTAAAGGATACACTCGGTAAAAAGAAAAAAAAATTAAAAATGTACCAATCAATTCAAAGTATATATATATATATATATATATATATATATATATATATATATATATATATATATATATATAAAAAAAAAAAAAATAAATA
>Ga0099822_1005011_pt1 | contig 17299 bp, 5 predicted proteins | sample CowpeawhiteBW_FD_76839 | JGI IMG/M metagenome (GOLD analysis project Ga0099822, IMG submission 76839) | Root nodule microbial communities of legume samples collected from California USA - Cow pea white BW | ecosystem: Host-associated > Plants > Roots > Nodule | place: USA: California | collected...
ATATATATAAAAATAAATAAAAAAAAAATATATATATATATATATATATATATATATATATATATATATATATATATATATATATATATAACCTTAAATCTTAATATAGAAACTGGTTTTTGATGAATTAATTTTTCAAAATTTAGTCTAAATTTAATAAAATGAATTTGATATATAAACTAAAACAATTTTAATTAGATTAACCAAATTTAGATTTTTTTTAATCCAATTTAAATTTAATTAAGATTGAATATATTTTATCAATTAAATTAAGCACATTAAGATCAATCCAATCTTATTAGGTATATTAGACATGGTTTGAGGTGATCTGGCTTGACCTAGATCTAAGATAACTCATATTCTATAATTTGACTTAGGTTTAGGTTGTCCAACATAAAAAAAAAAAAGTTGATTTTAGTCAATTTACGTCCAAATCGACTTGATTTAACTTGGGTTGTGACGACTCGGTTCTACTTAGGTTTCGCCAACTCGACTTTACTTGAATCAACTTGACTCCACATGTTCTCAACTAACTCGACTTAACTTAGATCCATGCCGACTCAGCTCAATTATAGGTTCGTGATTACTCAATTATACCTAGGTTTAGGATGATTGGGCTCAATCCTTTTGTTCGAATTGACTCTCCTTGACCTTCAACGATATTGATTTGTCTCGAACTTCAAATCAAGCAGACCTGACTCAACCTCAATCTCAACTCTTATTTGGCCAATTTGACTCGACTTTCCTGTTGGACTGACTCAACTCAACTTTGAACCTGGACCAACTTAAATTGACCTGGTCCTTAGCCACCATAGCTCGACTTAAATGCACCTTAATTCTAGATGTTAAAAAAAAATCTAAAATTTAATTTAAAATTCAAAATACAAGTTTAAATTTGAAATAATTTATTTAAACATATTTATATAGATTTAAATTTTACGAATTAAATTTCACAAATTTTATTTATTTTTTCATCTTAACGCATGCAGTGTAATAAAAAAGCCGATAAACTTGAATAAACAATTAAATTTAAATTTTAAAAAAGTGTTAAATTTAATTTGGAAAGTTTCAAGAAAATGAGGTTTAATAACTTTTTTTGGTTGATATTTTTGTTAAAAATATCAATTTGGTGTTGATGAAAAATCTTTGATCTGTTTCAAGAAATTTAATGAAAAATGACTAAATTACAATAATTTTTTAAAAATTAAGACTAAATTAAAATAAAAACAGAAATCTAATTAAACCAAGTTAGGTTTATAGAAGGAGTTTCATTAGGAGATCAAACACGACTTGAGCCTAACACATAAGGCAATGACACCACTCTCAACCCAAAACCTTAAAACAATGGGTTTTGTCTTATATAATGCTCTACTTTCTCGTTCGTTTCTAATCAATGTGAGACTTAAACTCAGCGTTTGGATTCTTAAAAATAACTTAACCTTTATAAGATCCAGTTGAGGAAGAAGCTCTTTCTTCACAAATAATTTATTAAATTTTAATAGAATTTGAAACAAGGGATTGGTACTATAAAAAGAAGCCTTGAAGAAAACATAAGGCAAAGTTTATAGAAATGTTTCGTTTCCTTTACGTTATCAGTTGAAAATATCAACGGAAGATGCATTCACACCTGCAGCTCACCCGCTGATTTTGTTGACCAAACCAAGTACACAGTTATGACCTCTTAACCTTTCCTTAGTGGATTTCTTTTTCCTCGAAATAGCTATAAGTTAAGTGTTACGCATATTACTTTCCAGTTCAAAATCTGAAGTTGATGTTCAACATGTCAGTTCTCAGGGTCTTGTGCCGTATACGAGAGTGGGTTGAAACTATAGTCTCCCATTGAAAGAAATGGAACCATACAAGTATTGATAAGGACTATATATAAAAAATCAACATCAAATATAAACATTATTCATTAATATAATAAAATTATTTTCTATTTATAAATTTTAATTTAATCCAAAATACTATTTCGATTCTGATCCAAGTTCATTCGGCAGTTATCGTTAGGAACAACTATCGCTGAGACTTATTGGGTGTACTGGAACAAGTCCAACAACCATCGCGTTCCCAAAGTATTGTCCGCTTTAGAGAGTTTGGTCACGGTTTCGTCCTTAGAATGTACCTCAGAGACTGAAGTATTTAAACTTCGATTGACCTCGACTTCTAAACAATTTTTGAGACTTATTGAATATACCGAAATAATTATAATAAATGAACATAAATGGGTGGTGGTAATTGAGTTGGGTGGTGTGGACGTAGAATACGACGTGGTTTTGACTAAAGGCACCACAAACCATAGTTAGGTTTATTTTATTTAATTCTTCACGGAAAGTCTCACTACTTAAACCCACCACTCATGCTAGTGCTCATCGATCAGATCGATCCATGAAAATTAATTTGCTAATGTTTTTGCATCTTCGTTAGTTCCATAAAAAAACTTAGAATCTCGTGGAAGAAAGATCACAACATGGTAATTTAACATATTTTTATTATACGTGGATTTCCAACAACAACACTAATTTGATGTTCATCTTGTGCACGTATTTATTTTGGCATCAAATTTCAACAACCTTTATCATTTCTCTTCGATTTCGGTGTTTGTTTACACTATTTGCCTAGTGATTGAGACTTATGGGTATTCACAAATAGTTCAAGCAACACATTTTGCACATTACCAAAATCAAGTACATGCATTTTCCTTTTTCACATTATTCCACGAACATAGGAATATATATTTTCTTCTTTTTTTATGAGTTTTTTTTAAGTCTCACTTCGATTAGAGATAAAGTTAATTCATAATATATAAGTTGGTGCAATCTCCACTTTATAAGTCGGTTTTGTAGGATTGAGTTAAGCTTAAAGTCCACTTTTAACATAGTATCAAAGCTATGTTATAACCTATCATAGCGAAATTTCTTCAAACATTTTGTTTCACTTGCAATCGGGCCGCCAACGGACCATCTAATAATTTATAGTCCTATGCACGAGATAAATAAGTAGAAAATTACTACAAAGATATAATATGAATAAGACAAAATTTCAATATACATATAAGAAATCGACAACAACTATATTCATTTATATGATTCTCAATTTTCTAACAAAGGACACTTATAAATTTAGTCTCGACATATATATTTTTTAATTTCTTTCATATCACATAATTTTTTGTGTAATAAACTTTTTTTTTAATATTGTTCTTTTTGTTTTATATGTGTCGTATAAATTTGTGTGTCTACAAAATTTTTTATCTCTATTTATTTGTTATGCATAGAATACCTAAGTAAAGACTTAACATTATTATGAAAATGTGATATACAAAAGAATGATGCACAACTCAGTCATATGATTTAATTGAATATTATTTTCAGAAGAATTTCTTGGTTGGGTTGTGGAAACTGTTCTTAGTCGCAGTCTTCGTACTGAAATAGCCGTGTAAATACGCATGCGTATGATGTAGATAATCTAGTAATCTTGTATGATAAGTTGAGAAAAAAAAAAAACAATTGATATGATGAATTTTTCATTGAATAAATATAAAACTCCTTTAAATATTCTTTTGCTTTTGTGTTTTTACCATATATGTGAATGGATTAACACTTCAGAAAGTTGTGATTTTGATTGTGAACTGAAATGCAAATATTTGGAAGGTTGAGTTTTGTAAGTGATATTTTATAATAATCTTTTAACACCTTCATCAAATCATAATTATTATATATAATAAATTTTATAAAAAAGTCTCACTTATCTTGAATCCAAACTTATCACAAATTTAAGTTTATGTTTTTTATACGCAAGAAGACTATTTTGTACTAAAATTGAGCGTTGATTAACGATTTTCTAAATGATATTAATATGTTAATTATATTTCTTTTCCTTTCTTGAAGAGTAATCTAAACACTTAATTATAACTTGTTAAGATAATGATACGTTGAATACAGGTTGCATAAAACGAACTTCTTTTTTCAAGTTCTGACTAAATATTTTAATAATTTAAAATTACACGATTTGATGGATAAAAGAAATAGAGCGTTGAATTGTTTACCGATCTTTCACACTACCTTTTTGAGAAAAAACCTATCCTTACTAAAAAAAATCATTTAAGTAATTTTTGTCCATTAAAATATTATAATTCTTATTATATTGCCTCTTACTTTAAATCTTGTCCTAAATGTACCCCTACAAAATAATTGTTAACAAATAATGTTTTTCATTCATTTTCCATTTTTTCCCTTGATAAAATAGTTAAATGAAAAAGAATGGCATCAAAAAAAGGATAAGTCAAGCTATGAACTATACGATTGATATAAAACTAAAAAAATATATAAGAGTAATATAGGAATCGTCAACTAAAGTTTTTCTTTTTATCTATATGGTCAATGAATTTAATGTTTACATACAATACGTGTAAAAATGTTTGTATCGTAATCAAATTATAAAGCATTATGAATTTAATTTTAAAACAGCCGCTACAAAAATCAACAATTTTATCACACATATACAATATTACATAAAATATTTATATGAATAGAATAGTTTGATGTTACTTAATGTAGTTGAGCTTGTTTTAAGATACAAAAAATGTGATGAAAGGGTACATAATATGTAATTCTAGTGAATAACATAGATTTTATGTTATTAAGAATCGAGATCAAACATATCTTAAATACTTTATTATTTATGAATCGAAGTCAAAATAGACAAATGATGATAAAGCTCCACGCTCCAAAAGAGATAATACTCATAAACGTGATTGTTATTCCTAACGATTCTACTAAATCGACTTGGATCGGATCGGAATAACACGCTTTTTTTTAAGTCCTCTCATATTATTATTCTACTTTCCAGCTCCTATGTGGGCTCCCTTCATCATTTGTTTCTCCTTAGTTAAGTCACAAAGGTGGATTTGTCTTTCTCCATGTTCCCTTCATTTGCAAGATCAGAAGACCCACTCAAAACTCTGACCAGCGACCACAGAGTTTTGGTTTCACTCATCCAATGTCTGTTTCACTGTCTTTGACTTTTGGTTGTGGCAGCTTAGCTAGGTAAGAGTAATATATGTCACACAATCACAATCCAATGAATCACGAAGCAGAGCAGAAAATCCCATGGAATGAATAATCATATCATACACATATTTTTCTTCCACTGTTCCTGGCTTGGGAAAATTCACGTAGCGTGTGCCTCAAAATTGTTGCTATGCACGCTATAAGCGGTAAAATTGATTTCAAAACTTCAAATCTTTTGAAATTATCATCAGACAGACATTGACTTCAATATAAGTGTCTGATATCTTTATTTTCTGAAAAACTATAAATAGTTTGGGAAAATAAAATTCATACAAGCTTTACAATTCATTTTAAGAGGCAATAAATACTAACACTTTATTGTGAATGAAACCGCGTGGTTGGACACAACCTTTGACACACACCAGGCTTCCAAGTCTTTCTCATTGTTGTTACTGATAAAGTCACACGATTGAAAGCTCAGAGTCGCATCACTTTGTTTTTCAATCCTTCTTTCTTCCTCTTCTCACCTTCAAAAACAATTCCCATCTGCCAAAGCCATTGTTTTGGCCTCAAAACACACAAGTTCACATTTTTTTTTTTGCATATCCCCATCATCTTCTTTAATCTTCCTTCGTTTTAAGATTTTTGCCTGTGAGAGAAACTTGTGAACTCGGTTCCTTCTTTCACCCTCTTGGCCTAGCTCAGCTCAGAAACTCTGCTCCTTGGGTACAAGAAAGAGGATATTATTATCAATACCATGGTTTTGCAGGTTTCTCTCATTGTGGTTCTCCTTGTGACATGCTCCTGTGTCGTGGAAGCCTTTTCTGGGAATCACGATCACCGTCACAACCAAAATGGATCTTCTATGGCTGCCATAAAGTTTCCTGATCATCCAAGCTTCAGTGGTGTTTCTTCTTCCGGGGACACTGATTGCAGCCTCTCGAGTTCTACCATGACATCAGGTGAAGAAACTGACGAAGAAGGTGAGGCTTTTCCAAATCCAAAACCGCACAAGCAATTGGTGAAACTCCACCTAAAACACAGGTCAGGGAGAGAAGACGCTGAGCCTAAACAATCTGTGGTTGATTCCACCGTAAGGGATTTGATCAGAATTCAAAACCTTCACAGAAGGGTGATAGAGAAGAAGAATCAAAACGCAATTTCAAGGCTGCAGAAGTCACAGGACCAACCAAAGCAAACCTCGGAGGCTGTGGTTGCTCCGGGGGCTTCGCCGGCAAGTGGGGTTTCCGGGCAGCTTGTGGCAACTTTGGAATCCGGGGTGAGTCTTGGCTCTGGTGAGTACTTCATGGATGTGTTTGTGGGCACACCCCCTAAGCATTTCTCTCTGATACTTGATACTGGTAGTGACCTTAATTGGATCCAATGTGTTCCTTGCATTGCGTGTTTTGAGCAAAGTGGAGCATACTATGACCCCAAAGATTCTAGTTCTTTTAGGAATATAAGCTGTGATGATCCACGGTGCAAACTGGTTTCATCCCCTGATCCACCTAGGCCTTGCAAAGGTGAGAATCAGAGCTGTCCCTACTTCTACTGGTATGGAGATGGTTCAAACACAACTGGGGATTTTGCATTGGAAACCTTCACCGTTAATCTCACCACTCCTTCTGGGGGGTCAGAGCTGAAGCATGTGGAGAATGTGATGTTTGGATGTGGCCATTGGAATAGAGGTCTCTTTCATGGTGCTGCTGGTTTGCTAGGGTTGGGGAGAGGACCATTGTCATTTGCTTCTCAGATGCAATCTCTCTATGGCCAATCATTTTCCTATTGTCTTGTGGATAGAAATAGCAATGCAAGTGTGAGTAGTAAATTGATTTTTGGTGAGGACAAGGAGCTGCTCAGCCACCCCAATCTAAATTTCACTTCTTTTGCTGCTGCAAAAGAGGGTTCAGTTGACACATTTTACTATGTCCAGATAAAGTCTGTAATGGTTGATGGTGAGGAGTTGAAGATACCTGAGGAGACTTGGCATTTGTCAGCAGAAGGTGCTGGTGGCACCATCATTGATTCTGGCACCACATTAACATATTTTGCTGAACCTGCTTATGAGATTATCAGGGAGGCTTTTGTGAAGAAGATTAAGGGCTATGAACTCATTGAAGGTCTTCCTCCTTTAAAGCCATGTTACAATGTGTCGGGAATTGACAAGATGGAGCTACCTGACTTTGGAATTTTATTTTCTGATGGAGCAGTGTGGAATTTCCCGGTGGAGAATTACTTTATCCAGATTGATTCTGATATTGTTTGCTTGGCTATTTTGGGAACTTCTCCTTCTGCTCTTTCAATAATCGGAAACTATCAGCAGCAGAATTTCCACATACTATATGACACGAAGAAATCCAGACTTGGGTATGCACCAATGAAGTGTGATGATGTTTAACATTTTCTTGGATTTGTGTCGGAGATTCCTCGTCGATCAATGAAAAATAACACGATTTCATATGAAATCGTGTTATTTCTGATCAACGTAGGATCTTCCTATGCTCCTGTATAGTTTCGTACTAGCAAACACGGTGAGTCAGGAGGTAGAATTTTGGATTTTCCCTCGGATGAAAATTGGAAGGTGATACACACAAAAATAAAGAAACAAATAAGGAGTGATTATAGAACTAGGCTTCAGACAATTACACAAACCGGGTCATAACAGACACAAATATTGCTTTTTGTACACATTTTAACTGCTTCAATTTTGAGTGTCTCATTTAATTGTAATACTTTGTTCTTTCTATTCTATAAGATGTTGTCTCTACATTCTCAAAGGATAATTGTTTCATGTACTTGTATAGTATAAACAAGAAATATATAGAAACTTAGCTTTTTCTAACGGGCAATGGCAAGTTCTGTATGCTGCTGCAGCATTTGCTGTTACTATTCTATTTTCTGGTAGAATGTTTCTCTTAAATCTTGTACATTTTTTTTTCTTTTAAAATGAAAATTAAATAAATAATGGCACATGGACATGGTTGCTTCCCAGATGTCGCATCAAAGTATTATTCAATAGCTTTTTTGTTAGGTACACTGCCAACTTCTTAACAAAATAAAAAATGCATGCAACCAAATAACAGGTCAACTATATTATTACCCTTGGTGGACTCACAGTAATGTAATGAATAATTCAACTTATGTGTCAATTTTATTTGATTTGTCTTTGCCCGTGAGATGTTATTTGAGTTGGTTCTCAAACAGATATTCACCAAAATCTTACATTTAATAATATGAAGAAAAAAGTAGTAAAAAAAAATTATAAAAGTAAATGGTTGGTTTTGGAGTTGTCACCACAACTCAATAGGTCTATTGGATGTATAAGAGACTTAGATAATTGTGTGTCATTAACAAGTTTATAGTTTTTGTCAAAAAAAAGTGCATTATGAAGGATTGCAGTTTTAGTCCACAAAAATTACATTATGAAAAGTTTACGGTTTTGGTCCATACAAAAATTATAAAAACGTTTGCTTCCGATTGAAGCGATTATTTTTAATGCCGTGATTTTCCAATAATCTGAAGACAAAGTATTAAAAAAGAAAAACAAACTACATAGGGTTACAACCATTTGTTGAACTGTATTTCTACTACTACTTACTGTAATTGATCTTTTTTTTTCCTCATTATTATCTGAAAGCTGCATCAGCAACAAGTATATGAACTGAAAAACTTATATTTAAAGTTTTGATTTTGGTCTTGTCTCCATGAGCGGAGCAATGTTGAGACTATGACAATATATTTTATTTTTTTTCTCCAAATTTCAAGCAACATGTTATAGTTTATTCGTTTTTGGACCATATTCAAACCTGGGGTATTAATTTTCAACTGGAGATGGTGTTTCACTCTGAGAATATTGGTAGAGTGAGACATGAATTAGGTGAAGGAATTTTTAATGAATAATTATGTTACTTGTTTGTGGCATTTCTAGTATTTTATTGTATGTATCCCTGTTATTATTTTAAAGATTTATATGTTGATTTTTGTAGAAACGTGTTGGATGAAAGCGCGTTGTTTGTTTGCAATGGTTGGTCCATGTTGGATGGTGTGGACCGTGGACTCATTTGCGCCCATCCCAGATTAATATTAATATTATTATTATTATTATTATTATTATTATGGTTAAATATATTTTTGTCTCTCGAATTTCAGTAAATTTTGAAAGTAGTTCTTTTTTGAAATTTTATATCAATTTAGTCATTCATTGTTTAAAGTATGTGGATTTAGTCTTTTCTACTAAATTTTGTTAAGTTTATTTGACAGTTTAAACGCATTTTACGATAATATTTGAGTTAACATTAAAATGAAATTGTATCAAACAGTGTAAACAATTCAAATACTATTATGAAATGTGCTTGAAACGTTAGATAAACTTAACAAAATTTGGTTTAAATGACTAAATTTTCACATTTTTAAAGATGAAAAACTAAATATGTCAAAAAATTTGAAGATGAATAAATTCCAATTTTTTCTGAAACTTGAGATAAAAAACATATTTAACCCTTATTATTATTATTATTATTTGTGCTTCATTTCATGTTTTCTATAATACTTGCAAAAATAAAATATAAAGAGTCTTTGGGTGGAAAACTTTTTACTTTTTTAGAATATTTTGGTCACATACATAAGTAACTTCTTAAAATATCAATATTATTTTATAGTCACTAACAAAAAAATGGCCTTTAACGTATATCTATCTACATTTTTATTATATTAAAATAATAAGTTTAAAAAATATATAAGTACATAAGAATAATATTAAAAACATTAAAATAATAAATTGTATATATATATATATATAATTTTGTGAAAATAATATGTTACGTAATTATTATTTCAGGAGGAGGAATTTCTTAATTACTTTTATTATGAAATAATTTTTTTTAATTTATTAAAGAATAAAATTATGTAATTAATTTTACTACCATAAACTAAAAATTAAAACACTTTCACACTATCTTTATTTCTTTCAATTGTTGTAACAAAAGTAAAATCACAAAATGATGTCTACAATAGAGTAAGATTATTTACGAAAAAGTAGTATAGATGTTATATCATGTTTGTTTTGTAATGATCCCAATTAGTAAAACCATACTACTAATTATAAAATTACATTGACAAGCATGAACAAGCATGTAAGTATATAAGATAGGTTTATAATTCTCCATATGAAATCAAAACTAAAATTTCAAAATATAATTAATACTTCGTTAATCAGAACGATTTATATAATACAAAAATTATATATTTAAATAATAACTACTCTAACTAATAAAACAAATATAAAAAACTACAAAAACATTATTTATATAATATAAAAGTTATGTATTTAAACAATAACTACTTTATCTAATAAAACCAATGTATCACATGCTCTCAAGTCTTTCTTCTTCTTCTTCTTTCCTAAGTGGTACAAGTTACTAATTGTGAGGATACAGTAAGCAATAACCTAATTTGAATAGAGTTTAAAACTAGAATTTTCAAAATGATTCCGATGCAAATTGGGGTCATTGCTTTCTACACCCCATGTGTTTTTTTGACACCCATAGTCTCTTAAATATCAATTATATTCTTAATAAAATAAATAAAAAGGTGTTTTACGTTTTTCAGTTTAAGTTTTGGATCGTGTGATTTTTCAATATTTTTGTATTATGCTAACGTCTATAATTTAGAATATAAAAATAGTATTTTAGATTGGACATTCCAAAACATATACAAATCAAAATGTAAAATTTACATACTGATTTTATTATATAATTTGAAAGGCTAATTTTATGATACATTCTTGATTGTATAATTAATAATACAAAATTTTACAATACGTTTAAGTAGTACAATATGAAATAAAATTTAAATTTGAGATTGCGCAATCTAAAATACTAATTTTACAAATGAGATTTTGGATACCGCAATTAGTTTTGTTTTATCATGAGCTGGTCCAATGTATAGGATGGATATTGGTGGTTAAAAATTATGGAAAAACCTTAACAAGTTGCATGAAAGGAACAAGACATGTTATGATATTATTCTGCTTAAGCATTTGATTTGAGAACGAGAATGTTTTTCTCAGACATGTCATGATAACGTGTGTTGAACACTGGGAAACAGAAGGTAGTGTTCACTAGGGAAGTCTAACGACCCACTTTCTCTATCAGAACTCTCCATCAAAATCTGACACGCTTTTTTTCTTCTCCTTTTTCTGAAACTCCACATTCTCCACCATAAACTCAAAAAACCATGTGAAAAGTTAACCCCACAACCACTACTTTGAAATCTTACTTCATTATGTATCCCCACACACCCCACTTTCATAACCATCATTTTTCATGCAACAACCACTGCTATTAGCCTATTATATTCAAAGAGTCTCACTTTATTATGCTGGAATGTATAACTATTATGAAGGTTAAAACTTTATCTATCCTGATTTGGACAAAACTGTTTCGCTGTGCTAGCTGAGAAGAAAGGTAAGAGTGCCATGAATATTTCTCAAACAAATACACACGCATAGAGTTATGTTATGAGGAGAAACACATACAAATTTCAGAATGACACAGTTTTTCTGATGTTAAGTCTTCTTCACTAGCATTGGAGATTGAGTTGGTTGGTCATCAAAAGAAGGAGGAATGGGAGTTCAGCAACAGCTCGGTGCTTTCCTCTTTCAAGTAAGCATTGTTTTTGTCATGTTTCTCATTGTTAGCGCATCTGAAGAGCACAAGAAAGTTAGAGGCAGACATTCAAGCAGAAAAGACCATAGCACCAAGGTATATTTCGCTCCTACGTTGTATTGTTCTTAATTTTGTTCAAATAAGTTGGCAACATCATTTTGTTTACTCTAACTCCTGTCTGCATTGCTATCCCTATAAACCTCTATTTCATGAATAAGATGTTTTGTTTGTGAAGCTACTTTTTGTTTTGTGACTGATTCATGTGTGAAGATGAGTCCTAGACTTCAGTTCGAGATCACATTACATGGGCTTCTCTTGTGGGCTTCAATGGCGTTCTTGCTGCCTGTTGGTATACTAGTCATTAGACTGTCAAACAGAGAGGGGAACCGAAGAAGGCTTAGAATCATATTCTATGTTCATGCAGTTCTGCAGGAAAGTGTATCTAAACCCCTGTTACATTTTTATTTCAAAAATCAATATTTTTTTGTATAATTTATTGGTTTCTTATCCCTTTCCTTTGCACAGCCCATATTCGTAGTGGAAAAGAAAATGTAATTTTATGGTTTCAATTTAGTTTAAAAGGGCTAGTTGTCCCACTGATTAACTTTTAATGATGGTGGAATGGAGATAAGAATAGCAAGATTCCAAATTTGCAGTTAATTTATCTGTCTAACTTGTTAGTCACTACATATTGCATCTTTGTTTATTGAAAAGGACTATAATGAATGCTTTGAAGACAAGAAAGGAGCTTTAAGAAATAATCTTCTTGGTTATTGCAAGTTCAAGGCTTTCTTTGTGTCATTTTTTTATTGGAGCATGTGAAAAGAACTATGCAATTATGCTGTTGTCTGTATCAATAACCAAGTCTTAGCTCAAGTTAAAAGATGGTCATAAGTGAATTTTGGTACACTATTAAGCAACTAGTTTTGTTTCTTTTTAAAGCTTTCTTGCATTTGATACTTGCCTTTCTATTAATCATTTGCACGTTTGTGTTTCTGTTCAACAGAAGCTTGCGGTACTTCTTGCTACTGCAGGAGCTGTCATGTCCATAAAAAATTTCAACAACTCCTTCAACAATAGTCATCAAAGATTAGGGGTAGCATTATATGGCATTATGTGGCTGCAAGTTCTAGTTGGCATTTTTCGACCACAAAGGTGAACCACTGAGGTTACTTTTAGCTTTAGCTGAACACAAAACTTAGGCAATGCAGTTACACTTTTCATGTCCTTTGAATTTATTTAAACATTTTTCTTGTTCTATGTTCATAAGTTGTAGAGAACCATATGAATTTCTGCTTACAAAGAATGATGATTAAGGTACAATTATTCTCTTGTTTTTCACAGGGGATCCAAAAGAAGAAGTGTGTGGTTCTTTGCACACTGGATAATGGGAACTGCAGTGTCATTATTGGGTGTCCTGAATGTATTTATTGGCTTACAAGCCTACCAAGAAAAAACATCTAAAAGCATAACAACTTGGAAAATACTTTTCAGTGTTCAGATATGTTTGATTGTGATTTTCTACCTTCTTCAAGAAAAATGGGTCTACATTAAAAACCAAGGAGTGGTTTAAGACAACTGAGTACAAACACTGATTCCTACTTATCAAGAAGCTGATTCTTACTAAGAAAGATGTTTCAATGCTTTGCCATGTGTGCAAGTATTTGAAACACATAAGGGTACTGATAGACGTGAATTTCTCTCCATGAATGTTTCTGTTAGTTTCTTTTTCTACAGAGAAGACACAGTCATTGAAATGTTTGTAATACCTTCTTGTGAGATACATTTTTTGTTGTGTTCTCCTAACAATCAGTTCTGACGTTTTATGTTTTCAAACATTGAATTGTTGACGCTTGTATACTTCATGGAAATAGAACAATATATTACCCATGATGTTTTCCAATGTTTAGGGACATTGTTTGTCCGTGTTTATAAGCATTTCAAAATACAAAGAACTTTCTAACCAAAAGGGAAAGACAAAACATTAAGCTGAGAAATTCTGTTAATATCACATTGATGTATCACTAAGTATATTAATTGTATCACATTTCAAGGAAAAAGCTGTACATAGCCTGTTAATATAGCTATTCCTAGTATTATAAAAGGTGGAAGAATCACAAATGCTCCTATGGTTGCAAAGAAAACTGAATCATTCCTTTGTGACACTTCATTCAGGTAAGCTTGTCTTCTGATATTTCTCTTTTGTGAAATGGTCAAGAACTTTGCACTCACTTTCTTCAAGTTTTTACCCAGGGGTATGCTGAAATCATCATCCCTTTCTCCAACCAGCTGTGCAAGTTGTTCTCGTATTGTAACTTTTCCAGAGCTACCATCACTTTCATAGCCTATAAACCAGAAATGTTTCAATCTGTCATCCTTTTTTGAAAATTAAAGAGAAGAAGAAGAACCAAGTATTAGAAAATAAACACACATGGCTATAAAATTTCCATTCTTTCACATAACTGATGACACAAGCATGCATCTCAGGAGTGATTCATAATAGTACTAAGTGATACCACTGATATTGTTTCTACTCAAAATTTGTATACAATTCGGTTACAAGGGGGGGGGGATAATGTAACATCAAAGTTAAGCTTTTTCATAGTTCCATTGATATTTTACTGATGTGGCAGCAAGATAATTACTTTGAACCTTGTGGTTTCAAAAAAGTACCTGTACTCTTGCTTTCACTTGTTTTATTAAAGACTTTTTTTTTTTTTTTTTTTTTAATGAAAATAAAAAAAAAAATTTTTTTTTTTTTTTTTTTATTTTTTTTTTTAAATTTTTTTTTTTTTTTTTTTCATTAATGACAATAGAACAAACACATTCTCTGCATATTTCATTCATTCAAACTAAAAAGTTAGCAACAAAAACAGAAAAGGGCCTTTTAACAGGGATAACAAAAGGCATTACAACAAGATCAGAAGACAACTAATTTAAACAGAAGGTGTTAGCTTGAATACCAGTGTTTGGTGAGCTTGTCGATGTAAGTTGCTCCAAAAGATCCAACTGGGTACGAGAAGAAGATAAAGATCCTAGCAACACAAGTCCTCAAAAGCCAAGTCAGATATGAAAAAGAACAGCATATTGTAAAATTTAGAAGAACTTTTACAGAAATTTCAGCAGTTAAGATAAAAACATTACAGCAAAACTTGACACACAGTGAAGAAATTAAATTGCAAATATTTCAAATTCAATAAAAGTTCAGACTCCTTTCTCCCCTTGTAGCCACGTGGATGCAGCAAATATTAAAATAGAGCTGCCATAACTTCTTACTTTTCTGAATATTAGTGGAGTGCCAACCATCCAAAAAAACATAAAATCCTTTGATATTTTTAAAAAAAAATAAAAAAAAAAAAAAAAAAACTAATATGGAAATCCATGGCTATCTCCTTAAGCCCATATTTGAATTCAAAGAGTGAATATATACATAAAAAAAAATAGAGGGTAGGAATTGTTAGCATATATACCAGTTCCAGCAGAAGCATCTTGCTGTGAGATTCCAGTGTCAGTTCCTTGTGTTTGAGCACATGTTGTGAGAAAAGAAGAAGGGTGGTAGAATTTGATGGGGCTGTTATGTTTGTGTGTCAGAAATGAAGGCTTTGAGTGAAGAGAAGCAGTGGTAGTGAGATTGATGGCCATGCAGTGAGTTTTTGAGTTGGATACTAATGCCATTCATTCATTGATCCATTGATTTTGGTTTCAGCTTTGCATTTTCTGGTTTGCATTTTTAGTGGCCAAAGCGGCATTTTCCTGCCACAAATATTATCTGTGGAGGATTCTAGTTCTATGTAGGACCACAACAAATCCCACACCGTTCAAAAATATTTTCTTTTTTTTCTATGACTAAATAAGGACACCATGTCAAGTTTCTAAAGTCTTTGTCTACTGGAATTATGACTTAATTTGTTATACACTGATACAATATATATTTAGTGTAACATTATTTAGGAATTTAGACCAAAATATAGTTTAAATATTTTTTCACCTAAATTCAAATAAAGGAATAGATAGTAACTCGAAAGCATAATTATTCTTAAGGTGATAGTTCCAGTTAATTGTGTGTGAAATTTTAGATGTTTTCATTATTGATATAAATTGTTTTTTCTTTTCTACTTCTACAAGGTGGTTTTTGGGTTGAGAAGACACCTATAGTTAAATATCGAATAACTTTTTTTAAAGAAAATCATATTAAAAAACAAATAAAAATAAATTACCCAATAAAATTTCCTTGGAACAACCAGATATCATTTCATTTTTTCTAAGAAATCACTTTAATTGATACCTTTTCTAATTCTTTAATTTTGTAATTATTTATTCTCAAACATTTTGCAAGCCCAATCATCATTATTAATTTTTAAGCAATTTATCTACTTATTTAATTAATCACTTATAAAATTATTATTATTTTTGTACAATACAACAACAAATTAAAACAATAGAATGGTATATTGGCAGAGAATAAGTTCTAATTCCACTGAAATAAAGCAGTGGTATGTATTCTATCAACTTGTTGGTTCCACAACTTTTTTTTTTTTTTCAACTTACAATTAAACAATTCACTTTAAAATTTCATTTTTTAGAATACAGAAAAATAATGAAAGAACTTTTGATAGAATACAAATCATGCAGTGTTGATTTGGAGGAGAATAAGTTCCAATTCCACTGAAAAGCTTTTACATAATTTAATTCAAAACGCAAATACTTTAATAAGTAAAGAAAACGACTATATCTATTTCATTATATCTTTTTTAAACGTGGAATGAATTACTCTTGATCTAAGTTTTTTTTTATTTAACTTTAAACTAACACAGTTTATATTAATTAACAATAATGAGATGTATTCATTTTTTTAACAAAACATATATAGTTAATTGTAATGCCCAATTATTTCTGCCACGTCCTGCAGCAGTGGGCCTAAAGGCTGGTCCATGATATAAGAACCCTTCGTGTTGTCCTAATTCCACATTTTTCATTCACTTTCAGAAAATCAGCCGTCACCCCTTGCTCTCACAGGACATTCTGTTAGGGTTTCTCTCCAAGCTTTCTCGAACTAGCTCAGAACCAGTTCCTACTCCACGTAAGTGCCCCTTTTCTAGATCGTATGAGTTCCAATGCTTTCCTTTATATTTTCACAGTTAGGGTTCGTATTAATCCGCCCTTGTCCCATGTACCTCCTGTTTTTTCAGCTCTTTAGTGCGTTCCGAGGGCTGCAGTGCTCGTGTCGTGTCGTCAAGGCTTCGGTTGGCTCTGTTTCCAGGTAGGAAAGCTAGAACCCACTCGTGTACTTTGTTTTTGCTGCTGTTTTGCTTTCGTGCTGAGAGTCCTTAGTTGGTTTGATGTTCTGAATGTGTGCAATGGCTTGATGTGTTGTTGTGGACTGGTGGGTGCGACTGTTCCAGGAAAACAGTGGCGAGACTTATTAATCTCGTCCAAGCAAGCCAGTCTCGCCTAGGCGAGATGAACAGGGAGCTCGCCCAGGACTTTTGCGCGAAAGGTCGCCCAGGCGACCAGCTCCGCTTTTGAGCGAGCGAGCATCTCGCCCAAGCAAGAGGGGTCTCGCCTAAGCGAGATCCCGCGAGTGCTTCTGCTCCCTTTCTCGAGCCCTCGCCTAGGCAAAGG
>Ga0099822_1005021_pt1 | contig 17280 bp, 7 predicted proteins | sample CowpeawhiteBW_FD_76839 | JGI IMG/M metagenome (GOLD analysis project Ga0099822, IMG submission 76839) | Root nodule microbial communities of legume samples collected from California USA - Cow pea white BW | ecosystem: Host-associated > Plants > Roots > Nodule | place: USA: California | collected...
ATATATATATATATATATATATATATATATATATATATATATATATTCAAAATTTCAATTATTTTTGAAAATTACTAAATTATAAACTGTGTATATTGAGAATTGATAAAAGTTAAATTAAATATTTTTTATTTTTTTTATAAAGCATAACATTTAATTTTAATAAACAATAAAACATAAAATCAAATACAATAAATAATAAAATATTTAGTAAGATATTTTTTATTTTTTTTTCATTATCTTTTAATTTTTTTTTTATAAATTGTATTTATCTCATTGTCTCACATGTTTTCTTTTTGTTTCTAAAGAAAATAGGGAAAATAGACACAAACTCATTATTTTTTTCTATCATTTCTAATTTTTTCTCTTCTATTCTTGGAAAAAAAATTAATTCTCTCTTGTCTCACTTTATACACTTAAATATTAATTTAATAGTTAGTATTATTTTTTTATTGCATGAACATTTGGTATATTCATTTTTTATGAGTATAGAAAAAAAATATATACTATGTGTTTTTTCCATAGTATATTGATGAAGAGATTAATTTAAAATTTTAACCCCAACATTTTATTGTTAATGTTCATAACCATTCAAATTTTAAAAAAATTATCAACTATTTTTGAATAATGTCAATCCTTGCCAAGAACAAATAAGTCAATAACATTACTTAATTGATAGTTTAATTCATCTTATCTTAACTCTTCTTGTTTTTACATCTAAATAGACATATCATTCTCTGCAATGAAAATTATCAAAACAAGATTACGAAATAAAATGAAAGATGAATTTCTTGCCAACAATATTGTTATTTGCATTGAAAAGGAATAACTGAAAATTTTAATTATGATTCAACTATTGATAAATTCAAAAATTTTAAGCGAATTGTTTTGACTCTCCCAAAATTCTCAACCAAGATCGGTTACTGCTTCTAAGTGATATAAGATTATAGAATAGATCGAAACAACACCAATACAAACAATCAAATTATTGTAAAATAGCTTAAACAAATTCACCACAAATTGTGTGGCATATAAACAAAAATGAGAAACTCAAAAAAGATTATCATAAGATCTCGAACGAACAAACAGTCTAAAGCAAAAGAGAAGATTTTAGTGAGTTAGGGTGTTCTAATATTCCTCAGGGTATTATTGGAATGATCTATTTTCTTGGTCGGTAATAACACAGAAAAAACATATGAATTGTGGATAGAATCAGTGCAGAAGGAGTGAAAGGACATACAATCCCAACCATAACATGAATGGACTTGATTAGTTATGAAACAAATGATATCAATGACTGAAAAGATAAATAACTAAAAACCGAAATAATTAGGGGCAATATGCCATCAATGTGACAAAAAATGTTGATGGGAATTTAGTTCATAGGTTGTCTAACACTCATGAAAACCAAGAAGAAAGCATCGAATAATTCGGGATCGTGTGAGAGGGACCTGAATTAGAGGAGTTTGATGTATGTGAGTCTGGGGAGTGAATGTTACCTATTGTACGTACAAATGCATATATTAAAAATAATTGACATATAGTTGCTCCAAGGGGTGTATATAGTATGATAGGTGTTCCATCCATCAAAACAAAAATTATATTCTTTTTCACAAATTCCTAACACCTGCGCCACTCGTCCAGATATCACACCATGTCTTTAACAGGCTTTTGTAAATTGATTTCATAATGTTCTCATCTACAATTTTGTAAATTAGTTAGAAAGTTTTATATTATTAATAAATAAATAAAATTGTAGGTGAGATTGTATTATGAACAAAAATATATATGCTTTTAGTTTGATGATAAACTACCAACTAAGTTTCTAATTTTAATGTACAACATTCATTTAAATGTAATACTTTGTCACGTACAATCTAGATTACTTTGCACTTATGTTTTTTTCTCGCTTCACAATTGTCTATAATGTCTAAGAAGATATAACTTGGTTTTTTTTATTTCATTTTTTAATTTGAAAAGTTGTTCACAACTTTCACCAAATCTCCTTTCAACTTTAAAATATAATTTCTTAACATTTTCTTGAATATAGATTTTCCAAACCTTCTGATTTTTTAACCATTATATTTGATCTATCTCACTTGCTTAGATAAGTCTTGACCGATACTTTTTTGAAATCAAAATAATATATTCAAAATTTATATATTTAATTATTGTCATTAATACAATAAAAAAGAATACATAATTTAATATAAAGATAATTATGAAAGAAGTCACACATATTGAAAGGATTATTCTTTTCTTGAGATTCTTAAACTCATTAATAATCAGAACTAAATTTTACTATTTCTTTGTCAATGTAAATAACCATATTGTTGGCAAAAATCTTAAGAGAGACTCCTCTGAATGAACAGTGAAATCATTATTATCATGATTCAGAATATGTAAATAAGTTGAATATATCATATTTTCATCTTCACGACTAACTTATCTTTTATCAGTTTAACAAAAATGATTCTACTAAATAATTTATCATAATCTAACCTAAAATTGAGAAACTTAAATACTAAAAGAAAAATTTATAATAATCAAGCCACTATTAAAAACACAGTACAATATTTTTTCTTCTATATTCATACAAAATAAATATATAAAGACTCATGAAATAAAAAATTTAATTATTAAACTAATATTTCACCATCAACAGTGGCGGAGTTCTTTAGGGGCAGGGAGGGCCCCCCCAAGATTTTTATTTTATATATATATATATATATATATATATATATATATATATATATAAATATATTTATATTTTTTTAAATTTTTTAAATTATAGGAATATATATTAGAAATTAATAAAAATTAATTTTTTATTTTTTATTTTTTTATTTAAACATAAAATTTATGTAAATACATAATAAAATATAAAATTAAATATAATAAAAAATTAAAATATTTAGGTTTAATTTTTCTTTTGACTCCTAATTTTATTTAAAAATTGAGAGTAGGATTAAGTTAATTATACCAACAAAGCAAATCATCCATATTAAGAGTTTCAATTTTAATGAAAAGATCATTGGTATGTTTTGAGGAATTTAACGAAATTTACCATACAAGACGATCAGTTTTTCAAAAATTGAGACCAAATTCAGACTAAAAAAAAGTTGGAGGACGAACTTAACATTTTTAAATGAAAGCATGAATGAAAAGAGTAATTAAACCAAATATTTATTAACCTAATTTTTATTTTCCTTTTCATTGTCTTTTTAGTTTTTCACAAATTGTAATAATCTCTCACTCTCATAAGTTTTCTTTTTGTTTTTAAAGAAAAAAAAAAGTTAGACATAAACTCATTATATTTCTCATTTATCCTCTTCCTTTCCTGTCTTTTGTCTTATTTGATAATGAAAACATTATTATTTTTTATCTAATGAGCTTTTTGTATATTCTTTTTTTTTATGAATATAGAAAAAAAAATAGTGTATTATGTATTAAGAATAATGAATATATTTTTCTTTTAATAATTACATGTCTCAATTTTTTATTAGATTATGATCAATTATTTTTTAGTATTATTTTAAAAAAATATGTTGATAAAGAATGAAAGAATAAATTAATCGTTTAAGAGTGATGAAAAGAAAATTATTGACTAAAAGAAGATAGATTCTACCTCTTCACATATTTTAAAGCATTATACTAATGATAGAAAATGTTCAGTTAGAGAAGTCATTTTTTGAAGTATTATACTAATGATCGAATTTAATTATATCAAAATTATATTACTTTGGCCCCTCTGATAATTTTAGTCAAGATCTGCCACTGACTATCAAATAAGTTAGATAAGAGAGTTACTTTTTTTTTTCAAGAATGGAAGAGAATTAATAAGAAATGAAAAAAAAATGAATATTTTCCCCTTTAGAAACAATGAAAAAACATGTGAGAGTAACATAAGAGAATAATATATAAAAAAAAACTCAGAAGGTAATAAGGGTTAAAATAAAAAATATGAATACATTTTCTTTTTATTTTTTGTTAAATTTAATTTTGTATTTTTTATTTATTAATATGTTTTATAAAATAAATAAATATATAATTTAATTCTCGTCAATTCTAAATATATTAACATAATTTAAATAATTTAAAATTTTTTGAATATATTAATTTTAAAAAAATTCAAAATTTGGCCATTATATATAATTTAACAATTTTAAATTTTTTGTTACATAAAATTTAAAAAAATTTAAATTTTTTTAGGAACCATAACCATCCCTATCTCCTCTTAACATCCGCCGCTGCTCACTTGTTATTTTTGAATTTTTATCTCAATTTGAGTTATGCAAACTTGAATGTCGCCTAATAAATATAAACATCTTACTAGTTACTCTCACGTATTAACATACATAGTTCTTACTTCACTCGTGATCACCTATATCAACTATGTTCCAATAATTTCCCACAAGACTTCATTGTAATTTTGGTTTATATCATAATTTTAGTTTATATTTTTTTTCCACAATTTATCTCTTAATTTTTAACTGTCACTAATTTTGTTTCTTAAATTTTTTTAACAGAATTTTAATATTTTAATTTTAAATTATTTAATTTTCAATTCAATAGTCTTTAACTCTATTTACCGGGTGGGGGAAAATATATGAATATAATATGATGTAGCTCTTAACTTATTTTAGTGTGAATTAGCTACATTTGATCAAATCAAACTATTGAAGTTTTCCGGCCAACAACAATATAATTTTATTTTATTTTGGTGCTTCTTTATCTTAATCAGAAACAGTCCATGAAAGTAAAAGAAATTGCACAGTGGAAAGCAAATAGATATATCTAAATATTATTCTACCAATAACATTTTCATGAAAATTAATTGTTATTTTCTTAAGATCTAAGGCAACTCGAAGTTTGAAGAAGGAAAAAATGAAAACAATGGAAGAAAAAAAATCTGCGAAGCTACCGAGAAGATAAAAACACAATACCTTGAGCAATTAGGGTCTTCCACGTGGCATTCTGCACTGATGACAATGTCCCTGTTAATGACGCGTAAGAAAACGTTACGCGTTTTTTGGTTACCCTTCGTCTAAGCATTCAATTCAATTGTCAATACAAAAGCTGCTACTACTACAAGATCCCCAATTTCTCACACTTTTCATCCATTTCTATAGATATTTCTGAAGTACTACATCGAATTCTGCAAATTCGAAGAGGTGAGTTCCCTAATTGTTCACAATTATCAATTTTCAATTGTATAGTTTCTTAATCTCTAGGTGTAACTCTTCATGATGAAATCCTTGAATTATGTTAAGGTGATGATATGTAGATGTAGTCCTCTTTTGTCAGTGTTTTCCATGTTTGATCATTTCGATCACTGATGCTGACCAACACAAATTTCATTCATCATTGATATTCATCCAACTTTTTGAAACTTTAGTGCTGGATGGTTTGGATTGGAGATTCCGATTTTGGGTTTCTTTGATTTGACCTGACTGTGTTAGCATGATTTCTAATCAATCTCACCATCAGGGTCTTGGATTCTGAAAGATGGGAGGTGGCAAGGACAAGCATGATGAATCTGACAAAGGAATTTTTTCAAACCTTGCTCATGGGGTAGCTAATGCATCACATGGTGGACATGGGTACCCACCTGGGGCTTACCCACCCCCACCTGGGGCATACCCTCCACATCAAGGGTACCCTCCACAACAAGGCTATCCTCCAGCAGGGTACCCTCCTGGTGCCTACCCTCCTGCTGGTTACCCACCAGCTGGTTATCCTGCTTCATCACATGCTCCTGGTACATTGCCTTTTGTATTATTGTTTTTTCTTCATCACATCTTTAAGTCACTGATCATTATTTATCACAATGTATTTGTAGAACTTGTGATGATGCCTACACACAACTAGTGTCTTTTAGAGTAACATGAATGTTCTATCATGTCTTAAGTGAAAAAGTAGGGATATACTTACTTATACTGTCTTCTAGAATTGCATATTCCACCATCAAATATACTTACTATCGATTTTCAATCCAAGAGTCACTTACTTTAAATGAAGGGTAGATTACATTCTTTTTTTCTTACTTTGGTATATCTTCTCTTCAACCAAGGAGACAAATCCATACAAAGTTACTGAATGTTATGCTGCAGAAGCAAACTCATGGTTGAGAAATATTTAGTTAAATTGGAGTAGATTACATTATTGTTTGAATTCTAAACACTACTTAAGCAAATTTTTTATGTAATGTATGGTTTGGCTGTTTATTACTGTATTTCAAGCTTTTCGAAGTTGTCTTCAATTGTAATTTGATTACTGCATTGGTTATTGAAAAAGTTTTGTGGTGGTTCCTTGGAAATTTTCAATGAAGTTGTGTATTTATGTGAGCAGGGCAACATGGACATGGGCATGGCGGTATGGGAGCAATGCTTGCTGGGGGTGTAGCCGCTGCTGGTGCTGCTTACGGTGCTCACCATGTCGCTCATGGTTCTCATGGGTCTCATGGCCACTATGCACATGGTGGTCACATGCCCCATGGAAAATTCAAGCAGCAGGGACACGGGAAGTTCAAGCAGCATGGACATGGGAAGTTCAAGCATGGAAAACATGGTGGGAAGTTCAAGCATGGAAAAGGAAAACATGGAAAGTTTGGCAAGCATGGTGGTGGGTTCAAGAAGTGGAAGTGATGATTGTATATGCTAAACCGTGACCCTAGAATGCTGCTCTGTGTAGAGCTTTTTGCTTTTGCTTTATAATAAACCATACTTGGGATGATGATGTAACCAATCCATCTACGAAACTATGATTATACCTGGTTTCTTCTTTTGTTTTTTTCTTTTTCTTTTTACTCCTATTAATATTGTTGGCATTTTATGACTTAATACTCATGTGTTGTTTAAGAGTCTAGAAATTAACGTTTAAGATAACTTACATACCGGTTCTTTTTTCAACTCTTTAAAATGCTTTTTAATAATAAATTAAGAAATTTTAGCTTCTAAAGCAGGTGATAGATCTTAGATGTTATGTCAACAAAAATTTAAGATTATTGATATAACCAATACATAATCAATTAACATCGTTTAGATGGATTGTTTTTTGTATTTTTAAGTAAAATATGAAATTAATCAAATAAACAATTGAATTGAAAGAAATATTATAGATTTAGGTAAATTAAAAATTATCAGACACAAATAAATTTCCATAGTTGATTAAGAACACGGAATTTAAAATATAAAAAAACGTCACTTTAAAAATTAGTCCCATGGGATAATACAATTTATGTATTTCCCTTAAAAGGAGTTTAAGTTATACCAATTATCAAATTTTGCGAGTGAAATTGAACTAAAGGTAACATCTAAATACTTGAGAAAATCAAGTAAATTTTTTATCTTAATCTTTTATTATTATTATGCAAGAGCAAGATTTACTCCCGTCGCTTTTAAATAGAAAATGTCTCCCCGTGTGTACTTAACCCATTAATATATTTACACATCTTTTACAAAAAGTATCTTTAAATGTCAGTAATATAATAATATTAGTATTTTTCCAAATATTAATAAAAATATTTAAATAAAAGTCAAACTAAATATATTATTTTAAAACTTGAAATTAATCATGTTAGTCATTGAAATATTTGATTAATCATGTTGAATAAAATGAATTATATCGCTCCCCAAACAGTATATTTTTAAATTGTGTCACGACTATATAGTCACACTACAAAAAGTTGTCGCTGAAAGAAAAAATACATAGACAAAATAATGCCTAGTCTGTTCTTTTAATGACGGGAATGACTTAACAAAAACAAAATTACTAAGCATTGATCATTGGACAGCAGAAAAACAAACATTACTTATTTCAGTTCAAAACAAAATAATGTAGAAAAGAAGTTAAATTGAATGTCTCCAGTATTTAATTACAGCCAATACAATAATAACAACAAGAACATCACAGACCAAAATGTGAAGCCTCTGAGAAATTTATGGGCCTCCATTACTCCAGGTTCAATCTTAGTAACATGGTACAAACCAAAAAAATCTTAAATGTTACAAGAACCAATTGTCTAGTCTCTATGAATATCTTACATCCTCAGTATGGATACAGATTCCTCAGTTGTATACATTCTTGGTTTTGACAATTAGCTGGAAACAAAATCTCCTTTGGATTTATGTCTCTTATTTCCCCCATCCATTGCAGCAGTGTCATAATAAACACAAATATATGTTAATCTTACCAAGGGGGATGATCATCCTGAGAAGTTTGAGGAGGAATTGCTTTCCATCCTGGTTTCTCATCCCAGTACATATCATAATATATGTGGCCAAGGCTTTGATCTGGCACACAGCACCATATGCCCACATACCTCTTAACACGATTTCTGAACTTATCTTCCCTTTCCTGGAAAATCAATGCATGGTATCAGCTTTGTTAGTTTGGGTTACCTCAAAAAAGTAAAACTTCATGTGGAAAAAGAAAAATGTCTTCACCTTGTCAGTGAAACCTCTGAAAGCATCTTGCACTGAAGAGAACTTGATCACTTTTATATCCTTGAATGATGAGAATACTTTCATAAACTGTAAGTGCATGTAGAAACAACCGTGTTAAATGGATAGATTTGATAATATGAAATATGATCATTTGGACATTCTATGTAATCATATCAGTGTAGTTTATAGGGTTGATTTAGAAAAATTTTAACAGAAGTGGGTTTTAAATGGATAGATATGATAATAGATATAATGACATATAATCAGATACCGTTTCTTCATTGCTGTGCTTTGGAAATTTAAGTACTCCCCCTACACTGGTGGTGTCATTTGAGACATCACAGCCTTGGGTTCCTTGTTTACAGAGCTGAACATCAAGCCATGATTTTTTTACCTGAACTCATGAACCAAGGTAAAATAGGTTTAAACAAAGTGATATAAATCAAGAATCATGGCTTAAAATGGATGTAATTGACTTTTATTACCTCTGATGGCAGAGAGGGGTTATCAAGTATTGAGTACTCTCTAAAATCTATTTGAGGACCAAACTCTTCTTCAGAGAGCTTTTTCAGCATGACATTGACCTACAGTAGAATGCATTTACATAGCAGCATTAGGAAGTGACGTATAAAATGTTCTACTCCCACCAGAGGCTATTCACGTTCATTCAATATCATGCAGCATACACTGACACTAATTATAATATCTCTGTCAAATGAATTTCAATTCATTTCAAAGGTTAACCTGTTCATCCAAATCCATTTGGCAAATGAACAGTAAAATAATAAGGAATCACTTAAACAGGAAATACCTCAAATACATGGTCCAAAGGACAGAGAAAAGGTTGTCTAGTCATGGACCCTTCCAAAATACCAGGATGGCCATACCATAGCCGATCAATCCTGCACCATAGTGGAGGCATCACCTAAACAAAAAAAGAATCTAATTTAAGATAGACATATAGAATTTCTCAAGTAAAAATAGCAACAAAAAATGAAACCATCGATTATAAAAACCAAGACTACCCACAGTAGCTAATTCACCTTAGCCAGGTGCATATTTCAACTAAAACTGTCTTATCAGAAAACATTTTCAACTAAAACTGAAATGCAAAACCAGATACATAATTCAACATGTTAGCTCATAGTGCAACGTATTTCAATATTATATTTTGGATAGCAGCTTTTCCAGGAATGTTACTAATTAGAAGGGGGAGAGAAGAATCCAGTAACAGAATGATGCTAGCAGTTATTTTCCACTTACTGAATAATTGGAAATAAAAATATTAACAAACGGGAAGGAAAAGCACCTAGGAATCATGGAAAATATTTGATATTAAATTCTGTAATAATAGCTATAAATTATACTGACGACTTTACCAATAATGGCAATGAAAATCGAGCATCTTCAACTCAATCAAAATATGACAAAATACAGTTATAATCTAAGTTGTAGACTAGATTTTGGTAAAATGCTAGCAGCGTCTTTGTTTATAATTTGTTAATTTACATTTGAGAGCAATAATCAGAAAATGTAACTCCCTAGAATAGTGATGAGACACTATACAAACCTGCCTTCTTAGCTATCCTAAACATCAATTCCCCATGAATACAAACAACTTTCAAGAATCTAGAACAGTAGAACATATGAATATCTATGCAAAAATATAATGGGACACCAAGTAGAAACTAGTGCTCATCACAATAATGATTGTATGTGACATGAATGTATGTTTTCAATATGCAACACATCATAAATTTGTGGAAGTATAGAACATAAATCTGATTTACATGTTTTTTGTTTATATTAAATAACAACAATCTTATCCCACTAGGTGAGGTTAGTTACATAAATCGCATGATGCCACACTTTTGGTCTATGTTAAGCAAATAACGAAGTTACATTGCCCAGCATATTAAAGTAACAAGCTCTTTGTTAAGTCCAATATAAATAAGAATCTATTGGACTGTAAAACATATTTATTAAGCAGTAGCCCATAAAAACTGAGTGTAGTCCATCTTTCATCTAAATGTTAGTGGTTTATCACTTAATAGGATTCATAAAGAAGAGTGTAGGAACCCAAAAATTAGTTCTTACCAGTGTTCTGTTCAAAAGGGAAGCAATTGCAAGTGCTGTCCTGATCTGTTTAATCTGAAAAAAAAAATGTGCAACACATATTACAACACACAAATAATTTGCTTAAAATGTAAAAACAAGTTCAGGTCGATACATACATACTTGGTAATTGACAAGAGTAAAATGTGATTCAACATTGTGCTCCCCACTTAGCATCAAGCTTTTTGGAATATATGGCTTAAATGACAACAACCCCCCTGCAAAAGTTCATTTAAAAATCATGTTGCAGTAATTTAATGAAACAGAGTTGACTAATCAATCAGAAGGGGAAACTGTAACAATTCCTTCATATGCCAAAGCATAACACTTTCCAAATTCAGCATCACAGTATGATGCTAACTTAAATGCAGATAGAGTAAAGACAAATAGTGAAATGAGTATATTTTACACAAGTGCATTCAAAAATATTAAGTGAAGGTCTGCGTGCAAAATTGAATGAGGAACAACAACTAATCACCAGGAGGATTATAGTATTCTGGTGGATCAAGGAAGAGCATGGCTTCTCGTAGACGATGTCGCTTTCCTTCAGTTCCACCATATTGAAATGTTGTGTGCACTGCATATGGATCCAACCTTAGTTGTTGGTACATAGCCTGCAACCGTAATATGTAAATTAAATAGAAAGGTACAGAAATTTTTCTATAGTCCTCAAGGTATTTAGTTGTGAAGAAGAAAACAACGGTATAGCACATAAAAAATCGGAATTAAGTACTTCAAACAGTTGAAAATTGTTAGTTGGACGAACCCTACCTGGACAAAATATGTATGTCCACTACAGAAGATACTCGCAGGCAAAATCCCCATCTTCAGTTTTCCATCAAAAGCATAAACAAGCCTACTTTCGTCATCAACAGATGGACCTAACTGTTTGTGAAGAATATCATTAAACCCATTCTGATCCCATATCTTGTCATCAGCTAGAAGCATTTCCTTCCATTGCTTTGCCAATTTTTTTGCAGACTCTGTAGGTCTCCAATGGAAAATTCCAATGTTGTAGGCACCACTAACTATTAAAGGTGATAAAAATATCATCAACACAGTCAAAATAACAAGTGAAACATGTATAATACATGAGTGATAGAGAGAAGCAATAAGTAAGAGCAAGGGATCGGTTACACTGATTCTAAAACAACATAACCAGGGAGAGAAAAACTTGCTTCAAATTATGCCATTTAATTTTATAAGTTGGTTAAGAGGAAGAACATGTTACACAATGTGTGCTTCCATCAAAATGATTTTATCTTTATGAACAGGGAAGACCAATAACAATAACAAGGGGAGAATTTCCGAGTAGTAACCTGTCAATAGTTGTGTTAAATTCAATATGCTTACTTCAAATCTAAAGTCATGCCAAACTTATGGAAAACAAGACACTCTAAAGTCTAAAGTGATGCCTCGGAACTGTTTTTATTGACATAAAAGGTGACTATCAATCAAAAAAGAATAATTTGCATGTCCATAGATGCCCTTTGACTGGCAAATGCTTGGTTACATGATCAATACAACAACAACAAAGCCTTATCCACCAGGTGAGGTGGGCCATATAGAGCGCACGACACCATTAAACACAGTTACATTGCAGCAAAAAACTACGATAAAGAAACAACATAACTATAGTAAAAATAATGACAGTAAGTTATTATTCACCTTCTTGCCAAACTTCCAAGCTATCATCAACAACCGTTGGTATAACTTGATCACTTGAAGTCAAAATGTCTGCTTCTGGATAACGAGCAAGATATGGAAGTGGGTTCTGTTTAATAATAACACAATTGATGAACATACGTAATGTGAATAAATTACAACAATCACATCATTGGCTTGGAGATATTGTAAAAGATGATTGTACTTAATGAATGTACAAGGTTATAAGAAAACATAATAATTACATGGAAAAATGGAGGTAGATGATAAAAGCAAATGATACTAGGGGAATTATTGAATTTAAATGCCGTAACCGGCTCCAAAAGAAACTGAACAAAATCTCTTATAACTATATTTCATTCATTAAGGAGAAAGAAAGTGTCCTAACTAACAGAATTTTACGGCTTCACTTGGATCATTAATCAAAATCTAAGATAGCATATGAACCATTCTTATAATTAAAACAAATTGACTCATGAAAGAATCTATATAAAAATGAATATTACCTTCAACCAAACCATGTCAGTATCACACATCAACAGCTCAAATCCATAAGGAAGAATTGAGTCTATCAAAATAACTTTTTCTCTCCCCATTTTATGAAATGTTGGAGACCCCCATCCAACATCTACTGTGCTCATATGGCTGCCCATGTCAAAAACCGGTATCCCTTTCCAATACAGTGCCTCCAATAATTTGGTGTCCATTGCACCTAAGCAGCAGGTTTCAAAACTCAAACAATCAATGGTACAAAATAGAGGAAATGCATTTGTATCAAAACACCATCAGTGCATTTACAAGACAGATATAACAAGACTTAAACATAGCTGCTCACCAACAAGAAAATTAGAAACTTCCAGATTTCTCAATTGTTTAACCCACGTCAGAATAAAATCCATGAACGCGTAGTTACCAAAGGTCACAATTACCACATTATCTTTCACCCTTTGCTGAACCAGCGCCTTCGTCAGCCGGAAATCCGACAATGGTGGCATCCTTTTATTGGTCGGTGGAACATCCCATATAGACCTAGGCCGTTCATTTTGTGCCCCTGAGAAAGGTGTGGGCACAATAGGCACCATAGCTGACCGAGAAATATTTAGTGTTTGATCCGTAACACGAGTATCCTCACCTACAAAGCCATTACCAACTAGGTTTTAATATCTAACACATACATAATCGAAGAAAGCACGACTTTATATACATAAAAAGTGTCCTACACAGGCACCACCTTTAAACTGTCAATAGAATTCACATCTCACATACACAAAACATGTATCTCAACTTTACTTTTCTAACAAGAATTATGCACTTCCAGAAGAACAAGACAAGATTTAAGGATTTATCCGATGCTCCAAAACCCAAACACCTTCTAACATCCCACCACCACTACCCTTCTCTTCTATAACATAAAAAAGTAAATGTCATTTATCTAAGCAATAACAGCGATAATAGTTTAAATGGGCATTTGAAAATGAAACTAAAACTAGTGTGGAACAAGAAAAGGCGAGATTTTTATGGAAACACATACTCGAAATTGAAGAGAGCCATGCAGAAGATTGAACAGCAGATGGGTTGCTGGAGTATATAGCGGAGAAGACGTAGAAGGAGGAAACCACGATGCCAACGATGACAACAGTGTAGATCGTGAGGAACAGAGGCTTCGAATTAGCCACTTCTTCACACCCTTTTCTCCATGCCATCTTTAGCAATCAATTTTTCACAAATCAACAACAAAACATCGCCATCTTTCCCTGCTTCAGAACAAGAAGTAGAAGGTGCTGGTGAAAAAGAAACGGATTAAAAATCAAGATTTGATTCTCGTTGAGAAAGTGAGAGATGGAAGAAAGAAAGTTGATTGTTGGGTTCAGAATGGCACTTCCAAATTCTGTGAATGAGTAATGGTCAACTCATTCTGCTAATCTATTCAACATGACAGCATTTCTTTTGTTTTGTTATTTTGTAATTGTCTCTACGTGATCCAAATTCCAGACTTCTTTAATTACTCTATAATTACATGAATTTTGATTTTGGATCTGTTGACTTTTTTCCCTTTTGATCACAACTTTTGATCCCTTTCTCATTCAAAAAATCACAAAGGTGATATAAGAAGAATTTTGATAGAAAAATTTCATTCAAGATTGAAGTTTTGATTTAAAGCATGTTGCATTAGTATCACCTTAGTACTTCTTTTAACATTTTAAAAATTAAATTATTTATTTAATCCCTATAGTTTATTTATGTTTTTATAAAGAAAATGTGTATTTTAATCCTTATATTAAAAAAACTATAAATTACTGTCGTCCATATTTTCTAGATTAAATGTTAATTTATGTTTTTGTAATTTTAGGTTCCAACACATTAAGTTTTAAAAGTCTTAATATAGTATTTTATATTTAAAAGATGCTAACTTCATTTTTTTTAACAAAATATTAAATAATAGATTAATAGAGTTTATTTGTCTATTAGTTAACCTAGTTAAAAATTTTACTTAACAAATACTAACATAAACATTTTTAAAACATAAATAATGATACTTTTAAACAAACAACTATCTAAAATTAATGCAAATTAATGCAAACTAGATGATGAGTGGAGTTGGTAATTTAGTTTATTAATTAGTTTTTGTTACTTTCCTTCGATTCATTAAGTTGATAAGTTACACAAGGTGTAACCAATTTATTTATTAACTATTTCTTTTAAAATTAAAAGAATTTTTATTATATTATTTGAAATACATAAATATGTAATTATCATCTGAAGTATCATATTTTCTAATATTCGTTATTAATCAGATATCAGTTAAATTTATAATATATATAAATCTTATTTTACAAACTAATTTTATAAGATTGACTTAGATTTAAAATATATTTTTTAATATGATATTAGAGTTATGAGTTAAAATTTATTATAACAAAGTTTATTGTTTGTTAAGTCTATTTCCTATCAAACCATTGTGATACCACCTATTAATGTTAATTCTCAGGCTCAAAATTATATATATTTGTGAGATGAGGGTGTTGGAAGTCTCACATGAATTACAAATAAAGTAAATGTATGGATATAAATAGACGTAAACCTTATCTTATAAGTTGATGATATTGTGAAATTGAATTCGGTTTAAACGTCACTTATTAATGATAATTTAAATTTTTTTAATTTATTTAATCAAACACATTATTAATAAAATATTTACATATACTAAATAGAAAATTAATAAATTATTAAAAAGAAATTAGCATAGCATATTTCAGTCCATGACGGTGTTTTGTGTTTTGGGTAAGTCAAATTAAAATGAGTGAGAATATCAAGTAAGTTTCAAGTGTAATTTTAATTACGTTTAGTGACTTAAATTTACTAAGAGAATAAAAGAATAAATAAATATCTAGTATAAGTATGAAATTGAGAGCGGATTATATATAAAAATGTAATTATATTCATATAGGCATAAGTTATTTTATGTTTGTTTGAGACATAGGCCCATTCAGTTAGAGTAGAATTGGTTGACAACATAATACCTATTCATAATTCATCCAAGGATTACTTATGCATCAAGGTTCTTAAATACTATTTCATTCCAATGACTCCAAATATTTCACTCTATTACAAAGCACGTATTAGTCTGTCTTTAGTTACTTTTCTCATTTAATCATCTTACAACATTTTGTTGGAGATGTTTAAGTTTTTATTTTCTAATAATCTAATTTATAATTTTGTTTATTATCATTCAAAAAAAATTGAATTTCTTCGTTCAAAACAAATTGAATTTCAAAAGAAGAAAGATTTACATTCAAATTTGAATTATTATTAATTTAACATTTAGTGTATATATAATATTTATTAGTATATAAAAAATATATTTTATTAGAATTTAGATAAAGATAGTAAAAAGACATTTGAAATATTTTAAAACTTGAATATTTGTTTTTTTATAGTTTTAAAAAATATTTTTTAACTTTATCAACTTTGATTTTAAAAAATTAATAAATGTTTTGGTTAAACTTCATCACAACCAAATAATAGTTTATATATATATTTTTTTTTGTAATTGTTATTTAGTATTCTGATTTGAAACTTATACAATTATAATCTCTTTCAAAATATTTGATACTGAAAAAATGAATATATGTTCTTTCGATGTTGTAACTCGACTCACTAACTGATGTCACATGTAACAGATGTTGAATATTTGATAATATCATATTTTCTTTATCGTTATTTTTATTTTTTATAAAAAATAATTGACTATATAAAGAGGGATAAGAAAAGAATTTTATACCAATTGAGAATAAGAAGGGAGATATAAATAAATTTTTACTTCAAAAATGAAAATGCTCATTTATGTCCTAATGTAAATTGTTTCTCTATAAATCAAACAATGTGTGATTGTGCGTAATCATATCTTCACGATGAAATTGCGATTGTTATGCATAATTTTAACTTTTTTTTTTCTTGTGTTAAATTACTTAGTTACTTAGTTTTCGTTTGTTTATTTATTGACATTTTATTAATTATTTTCGTAATTTTTTATAAATATTTTCATAACTAGTTTTACTAATATGTTTTTAATTGCGTTAGTAATATTTTATTTAAATGTTTAATAGTTATTTATTTATCTTGTTTATGTTTTAGTAGCTTGTGCTACATATTTTAATAATTAGTTTTATTAATTTGTTATTAATATTTATTTAAATGCTTTATTATTAATTTGTGTTGTTTATGTTTAGTAATATGTTTAAATAGATAGGGCTTTAAGGTGACTTGAAGTTTACATCGTATATGCAACATCCTCTACATATTGTAATAAAAATCAAATATATTTTCTTTGTTTAAAAAAAAACTAATTAAATCTCCAAAACATATTGGTGTAGACTTAATATTTATAATAATAAAACAAGATACGGAAACATGTGCTAATGATTTCCTCATTTCATTAATCTCTTCGTTTGCTCAGGTATTAATTCCTAGATATGTATGAAAATTTGATATATATATATATATATATATATATATATATATATATATATATATATATATATATATATATATA
>Ga0099822_1005025_pt1 | contig 17260 bp, 4 predicted proteins | sample CowpeawhiteBW_FD_76839 | JGI IMG/M metagenome (GOLD analysis project Ga0099822, IMG submission 76839) | Root nodule microbial communities of legume samples collected from California USA - Cow pea white BW | ecosystem: Host-associated > Plants > Roots > Nodule | place: USA: California | collected...
CAGAGGGATTTGAGGAGGGCGTTGTAGAGCGGGAGGGTTTGGGGGCAGTTGAGGATGGCGGCCTTGTTGAAGACCTCGACGGCCTGGTCGATGTGGCGGTGGTGGCCGTAGGCGTCGATGAGGATGGCGACGGCGGCAGGGGAGAGGGAGAGACAGTGGTGGAGGGTGACTTGACGGATGAGGGACCACATGGTTTGATAGTTGTTGGCGTGGGCGAGGGTGATGACGATTTGTTCGAACTCGAGGGAGGTGGGGATGTAGGTGGGGTGTGATCGGGCCCAGTTGAAGAAACAGAGGGAGGGCGTGGGGGCGGTGGAGCACACGCGAAGAACACGGAATACTAGCTCCGAGGTGACGTGGATGCGAAGCTTGTTGAGGGTGTGTTCCAGGTAGAAGTCGCGGTGCACGATGTTGGAGACGTGGTGAATCACCGCGAAGTACTCGTCCTGGGCTGACGTGTTCTCTCTTCTTTATACCTCTCTAACCATTCTTTCTTTTTCCATTTCACACACATACTGCTCCAAATCAAGATTCACTCCTTAATTACATTCAACAACTGCTAAAACGGATTTCACGAAAAACCAACAAAAAAAACTTAAATGGATTCTAAAATCCGTTTCAGCGTCGTCCTACACGGATTCCATAATCCGTTTCTGTAAAAATAAAAAAAAGGAAACGGAATGTGTATTCCGTTTCATCGTCCTCTGACACGGATTCCACATTCTGTTTCAGTACAATTCAAAAAAAAATAAACGAAATGTGTATTCTGTTTCATCGTCCTCCGACACGGATTCCACAATCCGTGCAGAAAATCAGATTCTTGCTTTATTGGGATTTGTTTTGGGGGTGCAGAGCGTCAGGCGTTTTTGGGGTGCAGGGGTATGCGGTCAAAAAACACAATAACTTTTATTTTTTACCATGGACAAATATGAAAATAAATCTGATTTTGGGAGTACAGAAAAGATTCTTGGAGGTGTAGGGAGAAGCCCTCCATTGTATTTGTAGCTTAGTTTCTATCATATAGGACGAATGATTCAGATATAGGAAATTTTTAATAATATAATATTCATAAAATACTTAACTGTAGTGGAGTCATGTAAAAATATTTTAGAAATTTTGAAAAAACAAAAAAGTTAATAGGAAAATATTTTAAGTTGTAAAAGTCCTGGCAAGATTGATCTTGACATCACAAAGTCATTGGAATTTTGTTGTCGTGACTTCAAAATTGCTACTTCAATTCTGCAATTTTGATCAGAAAGCTTATAAATGTTAGGATAAACCCTAATATCTAACTAATTAAACCTAATTCCTAACTAATAACAAATTATATTAAGATTAGACCAAACATTGTTCTAAATAAAGGAAAGATAAGATGACTGCAGCTGTATGTACCGAAAAAGGTAAGCATATAAAGCAATTATCACTTTCCATTTTTTTTTCTATTATTTTGCTTTCTTTTATAAATTAAACACACTCCAAAGGTAATAAAATTTCGAGCAAAAGAACATGTGATTTGAAACAAATAAATTGGAAGTTTGGTGTAGAAAGGTTTGAAAAGAAATAAAAGGAACACTCTAATTTATTATTTAGACGTGAATTATTGTCTCGTTTTTAGTTTCTTATTTTATCTATTTTGGTATCTCTATAACGTCAAGGAAAAAGGTTAAATTATTTTTTTCTTTTAATTTTTTATTAATCCGATTTATTGAGTAAAACGTATAATAATTTGGGGAATTTGCATACATTTTCCGATATATATATATATATATGTATGTGTGTGTGTGTGTTTTTGTACTTACATATTAGCCGCTCATGATATCTTTTCTTCAAAGAATAATGGTTGAATCTTGTTACGAATTCAATCATGCTATATCGTTTAAATAAATTAAAAACAAATGTTGGTTTAAAATAATTTAAAAGTATATATATATATATATATAAGGTTTTAATAAAATTAAGCAAGGTTTCAATAAAGAATATCTTACATTATATATTTAATATAGAGTTGTTAAAATAGTTAACACAACCCGGTTTAACTTGATCCATCATGACTTGGTCATTTAATGAATCAATTCAACTCAATTTAAGCGAACCAAAAAAATTTAAACTCGATCTAATCCACCAGAGATTGTTAGGTTAAATAGATTGACTCTCTGACTCAAAAAATAACTTAAGTAATTTTTAATACAAAACCATATTTTGAAATAAATATAGCATTTGGATGAATGTGATAGAGGTGAATAAAAGTTTGAAAAAGTATTTTGGAGAGGGAATCTTTGTGGGTATTCCTTAGCCTTAATAAGATTAAAAGTGGAGAAGGAGCCCCCATGTGAGTGAAAGGGCAGAGAGTGAGACATAAGATGAGAAACAGTGAAGAGGGGCCACTGAAAGCAAATTCTTATATCATCTCTCCCTATCCGCAGGAACAAAGAATCAACAAAATCTTTGCTATGAATGAGACATTTCCACCATTGTCACTCCAAGATAAATAACAAACCACACTCCCCAATGCAACCAAACATTGAAAACTTCCTTTCATGCCTCTTAATTATTTCGACACCTATATCATATCAACAAACTTACTTATTAAATCCAATTTGACTTCCCCCATTATCATGTCATTCGGATACTTTGGTTTCAATCAAGTTAAAAGAGAAGCAAACACACAAATGATTGAAGTAGGTGCATCACTAATAGTAGTAACAAATTAATTTTAAGTCTAATCCAATCTTATCTAAGTTGATTGTAAACTTTTCTTATCTCTGATCGATGGAAGATTAAAACATAGGAACATGGAAAATTTGATTGAGATTTTGGTCTGGTTCACATGAGAAAGAAACTGAAATGAACAAATGGTAACATATCTACTCCATTTCGCGGGAGTGTCCTTTGTCAATACTGTTCTAAGCATCAGAAAACGGGGGCGAACATGGACACGTGATTAGAAAACGGGCATTTTGGTTGAAATGAATGACAATTGTTTGAAGTAGTTGAGAGACAAAAGACCATTGCAATAAATTTAAGAGATGCAAATGTCTGCTCATCACCCTCTTCTCCACCCCATATTTAGACCTTTGTATTCATCATTCTGTGGCCTCTCTATCACTGTCCCAATCAAGAGGCCCTTATTCTGTCCCCAAAGGCCAAACCCTTCTTTCTTCTGTGTTTTCATTCTGCTTCACCTAACCAAATGGGAGGATGCCCAAGTAACTCTTAATCCAATCATGCACACAAAGGAAACTTCTCTGTAACATCATTTGCTGCTAAAGTCTGTTAAATGCAAATTTATGATAAAATTTATGTCTTTTTTTGGTTTCACAGTATATGTGGTGATGTTGTTACCTTAGATGTGGACTTAACAAAAGGAAGTAGTTCGATATGTGTGTTTTTAATTCATATATGAACAAGAGTATAAAGCTTTTGATCCAATACAGAAGTTATTTTTAACTTAGAACCCATTATGCATGTGAATAAAAGCATATTCTTAACTTGATTAAACACCCACCAAATCCAGCACTGATTTTCGCTTTACCAAAACTTGTGAGTGAATGGAGGGAGATGCAGATTAAAATGGTTGTGCAAAGTGATTAGATTTTTGGTCCCAGATTAGGCTGCGGCTGATCGTTATCGAGCTTTACTTTTTTCTTTTGTTTGGTTTCTTGACTGGGCTATATCATGATTTGATCGTTCAGAGGGTGACTGAAGTTAACAGGTAGTAATAAATTTTATTTATATTATGGAGAAGTTACAAACAATTGATATATGCTATGTACTTGAAAAGAAAACAAAAAGAATCTTGATAAGTTGCAGAAGGAAATAGAAGCTCTAGTCTACATCTCCATCTTTAGATGATTGCCAGCTTCAACCAGTCCTGCAGAGATGTCAAACAAACAACTTTTTCAGAATTTATATTGAATGCTCTAGTATAACTACTTCCAAAGAGTGTAAATATTTCAAGTGGTCTAAAAAAGAAAGATTGCGAAATGACAAGGAGAGACAGGGTCCAATTTGCAATCCCCTAGGCTAAGATGTCATCAAGAAAACGATTCTTCCTGGTCCTGCCCTATTCATCCAACTTGCCCAATAACAACTTAATTGCAAAAAGGGAACCTTGCTTCTTCATCTTCAATATTATCCATTTTATTTCACTGAACACGATTAAGCCTCTAAACAACCTAGTCTCTTTTCCTTTTGTCATGTGATTAATGTCTTATCCTTCTCAGCTAGTACTAAGAAAAGAAGAAGCACATACATGATTAAACAGATCATTTTTTTCACAAAACAAATCTTTATTCTCATTAATGGAAAAGGTCTCAGCGTTTATATGCTGTTATCAACATCAGTGGGGCTTAACGTCTCTATCATGTATTAAAATCCACTATTTTTATCTTTCTACTTTCTGCTTTTAAGATAGCAGGCTAAGGAAAAAGTGATCCCACACGGCACAAAATTTTAGTTACCTGAGGACAAATGAGAAGGGAAAGATGTGGCTCGCACTTGATCAAAATCCAAATTGCAAAGGTTTTGGAAATCACCTTCCCATGTTGAGGAGGGAAGCAATTGCTGCAGCATAAGAAAAATGAGATCAAATTGAGATCATTGAGCAATGTAACAACAAGGAATAGATAAAGAGAGGTGAAACCTACTGTGAAAGAGGACGAGTGAAGATATGTTTCAGGCACCGATACATTCCTTTTTAGCCCCATGTAGGGAGGGTTAATCACCGTGTCTAATCCTCCATACGAAACCATTTGTTGTGGTGAATTAAATTGAACATAGCCAGAGTTCGTCAAATCTGATGACATTCCAATGTTTGGAAAATTCGCAGCACAGGGAAACACCTATAGGATCAGATCAAATATTTCAGAACCGGGAAAACAGAACCAAGACATAAGAAACACTGTAACCGCATAATATTCCTTACCTCTTTTTCAAACAGATCATCAATACTGAGGTCGAGCCTTGGGTTCACCGCAGCTAATTTCATTGACAGAAACTGCAGATGATGATCACATAATATACACAATAAGTTTTTAATATCCACGCAAACGAAGTGGGGTCCAAATGAATTTCGCATAGATCAGTGTGAAAGGAAAAGAGGAAATGCACCACTGGCTCTTACCTCAACCTGTCGTTGAAGAGATTGAACATAGTTGATGATTTCATCAAGCATTCCCGCTTTTCCCGTGATTTTGTTGCAACCAGGTACTAAATCTTGCAAATACTTCATTCTCTCGCTAATTTTTTCCCTTCTAACCTGAGCAAAAAGTTGAGATAGAATACCTACTTTAAAATCCAAGAACCAAAATCCAGACAAAGAAAAACACACCGAACCTTAACGTGGAAATAAAATGTTAATCAGTACTCACTCTTTCAGCTAAGCTATGGCTATCGGTGGCTTGGCCGCGACGTGCTCGCACGTGAATGTAATCAGGCTTTTGATTTTGAACCTCGGATGCTTTGGAATTTTGCTTCGAATTTGAAGTATCTGCACAGGTTTCTCTCTTGTTGCTATGACTCTTGGGGCTCCCTGTGATTTTGGATTGTTCATCGTCGGCACCCACTTTGATCCTCTTGTCTTTCATATCATTTTCTGTAACAAACTAAACAAAAACTCCAACCGTCAGTTTAACACAACAACACTCACAGAATGCACAACACGTTCTCTTCTCTCATCTCTGTTCACACACCTTAGCATTGTGAAGCTTCTCAGGTTTCCTTTTCTTGGAACTCTCTTTCCCAATCGAGGAGCCAGTGGGCCTGGGCTCGGGCTCGGGCTCGGGCTCCACCAAAGCGGGTGGACAACTAAAAGTCCTTAAAATTGAAGAACTTGCATCAAACCCATGAACAGAAGGCTTATTCATCGAGCGAGGTTGAGCCTGAGCCTGAGCCACCACTTCACCAAGCGCACAACCGGAATCAGAAGGATGCAAGAAGGAATCTTGAAGATGAAGAGATGAAGAAGAAGAAGAAGAGAAAAGCGCGTCGAACGCAGAAAAGTAGCCTTGCTCTTCTTGCCACTTCATCCTCGCCCTCTGTCTTTCCCACACTGTCATGTCCCCAGCCAGATTCCCCGACGTGTTCGCACAGTGCAACATTTTCGATTCTTTTGTTTCTTTTTTTACGTTAATTAGGATTACGAAACAAGTAACAGTTATAGGTTGTTGTTGTTGTTGATGTTGTTGAATCGAAACAGAGGATTTTGCAGAGGGCGCGTGGAGAGAAGGCAACACTTTATAGCAAAGCGAAGTAGGGCCCCACACAGGAAGTGAAGGAGAATTAGGAGAAGTGAAAAGAAATGCTTTTATGTTATGTTAGGGTTGGAGTGGAAAAGGGATGGGGTATATATAAAGTGGTGGAATAATATATATAAAAATAAATAAAAAAATAAAAAAAAGGGTGAGTGTGAATTAATTGAAGAGAGACAAGGAGTGGATTAGATTAGAAGTTGAGAAAGAGAGAGCTGTGGGCATTGGACCCTATTGACATGACTGCCACGTGGGCCTGTCTCACCCCTTCCACTCCCTCATATACCCTACTCCTTAACACTAATCACCTACACTTAGTTGATCGATGTGGGACTCTTGATACCAAAAAAACACATAATTACACTTCTCTCTTTCGTTCTTTCATTCTCTTAATGGATGACAAAAGTTGCAAACTCCCGCTCTAACACACAATGAGGTGTTTGAAGGTACAAAACGCAGTACCTTGATGATTAGAAGGTGAAGATTCCTACACCCTGTGTTAGTCCGTTCCAAAGATAGAAAACCCCGTTGGGTAGTTACTTCATCTGAATTGAAGCTTGTTACCTAAAGGTACGGGACCACTTGAAAATCCGTTTTGCTGTGGTTGTTGTTGTTGTGTGAGTGAGTATGATTATGGTTTTGGAAAAAGAGGAGTGTGAGACATCTGGTTGCCACAAGAGAAGGCCCACACAAGTAAACTACTTGAAAAGAAAGAGTGAGTAGTCTAAATCATGCTTTGCTTGCAGATTTATTTATGGTGGAACACCATTTCCAGCTTCAACCAATGCGACTCACAAGTAAGAGTTTATGACATGAGATCAACACACTTCAGGTGAGAGTGTAAGTCTTATATCGAATAAAAATAAAAAAGTTGAATACTATATAAAAATAAAAAATTATAAATTTATTATCCTAAGATTCTAAATTAAGTGAGTTGAATTTATTTTCATGATTCCTGTAAGTCTCTGTATAAAAATAAAGATCCATAAATCCTGTTATATCTTTCCGTGATCCTCTCTTAAAAGACCAACAAACACAACTTCCATGTTTGCTTAATGGCGTTCGCTTTTTCTTCATTTTCAACTCAATTTTTAACTTCTCATCCTTGGCTTTCTTTCATCCACTTGTGGCCCATACATATCTTTGGGCGCTATAATTTTATTTTTTTTTGCTAGGCATGTGTGTAATTTGCCTGTACCCAAAAAAGGCATGCGTGATTTCAGCCAAGAACACCTTTGAGTTGGATCGCGCTTATTTTAGATTTTGTATATCTCTTTTATAATTTTTTTATTTCGGGAAAATTTTTAAATATCGTCCAATACAAAATATGACACTATTTTCAATGAAGACAGACTTTTACTTGAATATTTTCATAGACGAAGGAAAAGAAAAAGAATTAGTTTATCATATAATGGCCTACTGAAAATTTAAGTGAGAAAATCTGATCATTTATTTATAAATTTAAATTTTATGGAATATTGTTTTTCTCAGTGCTACTTCCATTATATCCTTCACACGATGCATCTCCAAAGAATAAGTAACGTTTGATAGTTTAATTTTACCATCAATTTTGTTGTTCAGAATATTAATCTTCCGTTAGTATTAGAAATTGAATTTAGATCAAACTTAACACGGGACAAATCTATTATTAGTCAGTGTGAAACTTTCGTTACACTTTAATTATTGTATATGTAGATAAATTCAATAGATTTATTTATAGTTATTTATAAAATTTTTATAAATATTTAAACTTAAACAAATTTTCACTGGTGAAGTTTACCATATTAAAATTATGATATAGCTTGAGGTATGTTGCTGTTTTTTCTCCTTTCATCTGTTTTTCCATTTTACATTTTGTACTGTCGGTTGAGAATAATCTGATGTTGTATCTTGTTAGAACCAATCACGCAAACTAAATCCCATGTTTAATAATTGGCTTGAGAGGAAGTTCTTCTTATCCAAAATAAATAAATAAATAAATATAAACCAAATTAATAATTGGAAGAAAGATGTGGCATGTGGCAACGCAGAAGAGCACCAGATCCAATGTATCGGAAACTATTCCTTTACTTATTATTATTATTATTATTATTATTATTATTATTAATATAATAATAATAATAATATAACTCACAAATGTTATATTTAGTGAGAGAAAGGAGGAATAAGTTGGATACTGGATTTTCAGATGTAAGAATTCTTATGGTTTATCTCTTTTTTTAGTGACAAGACAAAAAATAAGTATGACATTCATTGTCTATAGATTTTAAAAAACAAGATTATTGATTTTTACAGAAATTACTTTAAATCAGACTGGATTATTCTTAATTAGTTTACTGTATGTGTAGAAGTAGAAATTTAATCTTTACACCACTCCGTTCTTCAATTAATAAATATTTTAAAAATATATTTCTACTTTTAAAATGTCTAAAATAAATAAAATGTTAGATAATTTTATTATTTCTAATACTATTCCTTCGTGATAACCTTTTTCGGCTTACAACATAACCTAACAAATAAATTATATTTGAACACATTTTTATAATAATTCTCTATTATTATTTATTTAAAATTACAAAATTATGTGCACAACTTCACCGATAGAAATTGTTCTAAAAATCTTCAAAAATTTAATAAATTTCAATATACAATAAAAATATACTTCAAATCGTGTAAGAAAATGAGTTGTAAGTTGGAAATAGTCTAAATGTGAGTCAAAGTCGCACATTAGATAGAATAAACAAATTAAACACTATATAAAAATAATAAAGATCCATAACATCATTGGATTAAGGTTGAGTCCAGATTCCCTACTAGTCTTTTTGGTGTTGTCTTCTGTTGAGCATCAAAAGTACATTGTGTTAATATTTTAAATATTTTTTTAATATATTTTAAAATGTCAAAATTAGTGATAATCAGTATATTATGAAGGCATAGTAGAGGAACAACACAAATTTAGATTCTCTGTTGAGTTTTTTGTGTTGTTCCTCTACTGACCTAGTGTATTTTTAATGTTCAGCAGAGGACAGTACCAAAACAACTAATAGAAAATCTGGACTCGACATTTGAATGCATTTATCTTTTCACGTCCGATATTAAGAAGTTTTTTTTTTTTTCCTTAAAACTTCTACTATTAAACGCGAAATCAATGAAAGAAAAAACTCTCACTTACCAATTTTAGTGCACAGATAAGTGAAAGCAATAACTTCTTTGCTTGAATACCTTTTAACAAAATATCTTTGGTTAAAATAGTGCTTAAAATTATTCAGAAAAGATGCATTTTCTCAAAATTATCTTTTAAAAAAAGTTTTCTCCACCATAATATTATATATTTAAAGAAAAAAGTACTCAAAGACGCTCACTAATCCAAAAATTAGACATTTTTTCTCTAAAGAAAAAGGGAAGAAAAAAAGCTTGAGTCTCTTTTCTAGTTCCAATCCCCAACGTTGGAACCCACACCTTTAAAATTTGCAAGCCAAAGTTTCTACGTCTTGTCATGCTAGCAGCAGCACATGCATTGCATATTGCAGATACACAACGATAGGTTCTACGTCTATAAAGCAAATTATGAAACACTCTTAATTTCGTGGTGGTAGTAGGTATTTATATATATATATATATAAAATGAAGATTAACAAATTTATTGTCTTAATTTTAGGTTAGAATTGATTTTGTATATGAATTGACTCACGTGTCGTCTCAGTAATATCTCTCGAAAACAACCATAAATAGACATCCAAAAAACTCACGTCTCTCATACTCAATTTTTTTGTTTATTTAGAAAATGTGACTCTGAAACAGTAGCAGTTGATAATCATGATTGAGGGTACGAGTACTGTAATATGAAACTCGTGGTTAGCAGAGAAGCAACATGCACTATTAATTTCTCTCGTACTCTCCAAATTTCATCTCAATATATTCCTTTTGTTTTCAGTTCCTTCCCTTTCAAACATATTCTACATGTGCTGGATGCTTTACATTTAAATGAAAATCATTTTTAAATCAGACATTTTTCCAAGAAGAAGGAAAATTCAAAATGCATGGTATTTGTTCCTTTGAGGTCATTTCGTGGTTACATTCTTTACTTCTTCAACTCATTTCACCACCCTGCGTTGACAATTTTGTTTCAGTACGAAAATACACACTGTTTTCTAAGTTGGAGCAGAGACTGATTCTACATTCATGAACTTTTACCCTAAAAGGTTTTTTTGCTTAGTATAAGGAAAGGATCCATCCATATCTCACTTCATCAAGGAGTCTCTGAACTACGCTACACCAAAGTATATTTTGTCTTCAATAGCTAGCCATCAACCCTACTTCTGACAACATCGTTCTTACTTTTGTTGTCTGTTTTTGACCGTAACCCAAAATATGCGCAACTGATTCTAATCATAGTACATAGAGACAATTCAAAACTCCGGAAACATACTAAACTTACAATTGCTACAGCACCTGTAACATCATATATCTGTTCCTTATCAGCCATCTCAGAGAAAAGTTTCTTTTATTTTTTCTCAAATAAATATTTATAGAGGCATTGATATAAACCTAACGCCAACATTGTTCACGAAACATGCTGTGCACAAACATGTATGAGAACATTCACGTACATGCATACATGCAGTAATAATAATAATACGGTGATGGTGACAAGATGCCACGAGTCTCACATGATTTCATACTTTTCAGAGCATTTCCTCAATCGACCCAAGTTCGGTGCACATGAAAATCTCTGAAGTGAAGTATGGTTTTGGAAAAACACATTCAAAAGCAATTAATGTATTCAACCCTTTTAACTGATGCTACATAACCCCTTTTTTTCTATAGGGATAGGATTCACATGTAATCACCACGAGAGAATATAGCACATTTTGGATTCAAATTATTATTCCAAACCCAAGATTGCTGATTTTTCCAGTGAATCAATATCTTTTTAAAGCAGCTTTAAATTTGAAGGTGGAGCCATGCTGTTACTGAACCCTTAATTAAAAGAAGTTTTCATATGAATTCATGCAGAGTTTTTCTGGAACAACTCTCATATTTTAATCTTAGAGTGATCGTATGATCGTTCCACGACTTTAATGATGCTCCCGAACATAAATACAGTGAAGAAGGAAGCCCATATAGATTGAAAACTTAACGGAAGGAAAAAAAAGATGTGAGTGGATAAAGAGAGGCAATATCACATGAAGGGTTTTGGAGCAATCACTAAGAACAAAGACACAAAAGACTGAGACAATATTAGAATAGAAATTTTGGAGTGAGGAATTGATTAGATTAATGAGTAGAGACAAATGTGAGAGTGAAGAGAGAGACCGTGAGATCTGAAACTATCTATATATGATGCATTTAATTCAAAAACCATATGGGTTTGTTCCTATTTTGTGCAGGCACTAAACTACCTCATGTCATTTTATTCTTCATATATTTGGTGTGCAACAATGTAGTATATGAATCTGTTTTTTTTCTCTCTCCCTCGATACACACATTTCAACAAGAAATTTATTTCATGGTTATCTGGTATCTTCTTTATTAGCAAGTGGCAATACAAAATGTCTTAAATGGATTAAATAAAGCAGCAAGTAGCAGACACCTACTTCTTTTTCCCATATTCTAATGTTCGACATGGGAAAAAGAAGATGGAACACCATAAAGATTCATATATTCAACTACCTACCATAATCAGACACAAATGTTACTCTCTTAAGACCATTCTTCAATGAATTCCCACACACTTAATTTAATTATTTCCAACGTTTGTATAGTCAGACAAGTTTCATAATATAATTAATAATAATAATAATAATAATAATAATTTAAATTCATACATTTTATTTGTGGATGGTTAGTGGGATTATAAAAGTGTAGATTTGAGTTGAGAATAAAGGGTGATTGGGAAGAATGGGAATGAACAAGTCCTTGGTTGGAATAAGCAAAGTCAATGTTCACAAAATAACACATCTGTATGCCACTGCCATAGGTGGAAATACATTAGATATTGTCGTCGATGTTCATTTTCAATATCTGTATGTACATTTTTCCTTTCTAAGTATCTGTTCAATCATCAAACCCTAACATAATCACATTTCTCTTAATTATTACACAAAAAATATAACCACATTTCTACCTACTACGACATTTTCATATTAGATTAAATGCAACAGCCTTAAGTTACCATAAATCTTTATATTATAGAAAACGAAATTGAAACTTAATTACATATATATGTCAAAAAAAATCTAAAACAAAGCACCCATATGGCTTTGAAAGAATTCGATACAAACTATTTTTTAGGAGTATTTATTAAGCATTCATTTTTATAAAGTAAAATAAATATATATAGGAGTGAGTTGATTTATAAAAGACATTTCATCAGAATTAATTTTAACTTATTCATAAATTAGTTTTAATTAATAGGATTCTTTTCTTTTTAAAATTTTTAATTTTTTTTTTTTTTAAATCTCCTGGAAATTGCGCCTTTTTTTTTAACAACAACTATCTGCAGGAAATTGAAGTAATGGCAGGACAAGTAATCTGTCTCTAATTATTAAGAAGAGTAAAGTGAAGTCCCAGTAAATGCTTGCTAAAAGAAAAAATGCGACAACTAGTTATTAAATCTTAAATCTTTCTCCAAAATTAATAGTTAAGGTTTTAATTTTGTCTCTAATTATTTTAGCGATTAGTTCTTTATAGTTAGAGATCATTAATTCAATTTCTAGAAGAGGTTTTTAGTAATTTGACAATAAAAAATCACAATTATCTTGATGATTTGAACTTACACGTTTTAAATTCAAAAGACCATGATTACAAAATTGTAATATCAAACACACCAATATTTGCAGTTGGGCCAAAATCTGAAAATTTAAAAGGTGTTTATTTAACAAATTTTGATATAAAAAATAAAATCGTGTGTGATTTAAGAAAAAAAAAAGAAAAAGGTAATTGAAAAAAGAAGGCCTGGGTGCAAGGAAAGTCCAGGCCCAACTTGACTAAGATCCCACATTTTGTAAGGACTCAATAAATTTTTAAGACAACAAAGTTTAAAAGAATACAATCAATTTAAACAATTAAGTAACAGTGTGATTGCAAATAGTTAAATACGTGCATTATTGGAATGGAGTTTCATTTATAATATTTACAGTTCTTATTATCACTGTAAATTATTTTTTCAATTAAAACTACTCGAGTTTTATTTCAATTTAATTATTTACAAGACAAAATAAATAATTAATCATATTATTAATTGAAATTAAAATGATAAATCGTTCAGCATTATTCCAAACCCTGGAAGATTCACAGCCTAATGTATTGAGTTGTATAATTTGTTGTATAGGAAGTTAATTTAGAATGAACGAGAAAGAAAAGAAAGGTGAAGATATGAAATCCAGAACCAGATTCATTAGAAACCGATTCCCCTGATTTGGTCGTACCATGTTGTTCTTCATTTAGTGGTTCTAAAGCAGAAACTTTTGGAAACTCAGATTCGGCTATGAGTGAGTGAGGTACAACCCACACTATTCTTCAACCTGAAGCCATTTTATTTATACGTGAAGGACCACACCACTTTTATTCTCAACCTTCTTTCTTCCTTCCCTATTTCTTTCTCATGGCTTCCAAAAGGCACTTGCAAAGTATGAGAAGATACCCCTCATCGGTGGCACAATGTACCGAAAGCAGTATTGTCCGGATCAAGAGGAATTTTCACTGTAGAGAACAAATATCAACGAGACCTGAGTCCAATCACATAAGGCATTGATATCACTTTCAATCTAAAACTTTAAAGTTATGACTGTACGAGTCTTTATCTTTATATAGTGCTCTACTTTCTCATTTCTAATCAATATAAGACTTAAACTCATATTTAAATTCTTAATAAGCAATTACTAGTAAAAGCATTGAAGATGTTAAAAGACACTACGAGATACTCTCGGAGAATGTCAGAAACATAGCACAAATCTTACTATACAGATCGATTATGTGAAATTGAATTAGACTTAAACTCCAATTCCTAACAAAATCTGATCATGTTCCACTTCCTAATTACAAATCCACACCATCACGCAGTTAATTCATCTTACACATAATTCTAACTAATATTCTGTTCATTGTTCATCATTCTCTTTGATTCTTTTTCATTTTCTTGCTCAAGGCTTCTGAACTAGTGTCTCAACCTGAAAATAATCTGAAGCAATGGCTAAGTCTACTATGAAATGAACCTGTATATCTTTCAATTGTAATTTAGGTCATTTTTAGAAACAGTGTCAAGTCCTTCACAGGAGAATTAAGGAAATAACGAATGATGTAGTTATTATCTTTTTTACTATCCTTATTTCTTATCCTTATTTCTTCTTTCTGGTGTTAAAATATGTTATGTTTTTGTGATTAATAAAATAATATCGCAATTAATACATGGAGACGAAAAAGTAATGAAAAAAATTAAATGGTGTAGACTAAAATGAAAAACATAATAATTTTGAATTCTAAATAAATAAAAAAAGTTTAATAAAATACACAAATTTATAAAAACACTTGAAACTTAATTAAGCTTAAATTAAAATTTAAATAATGTGTACATAATTTTAAAAATTAATTAACATTTATTAATTAATATACTTTAACGTAAATTAAACAATACAAAAACAGTGACAATAAGTTAAACATAAAAATCAAATGTATATTTAATTAAGTTGAACTTTTCTTAGCTATAGAATCCTAATTTTAGAAAAAAAAAATTGTGTTTTTGTTAATTCTAGAATATTAACTAATTGGCTTTTAACCATAGAGTTGTAGTTTAGAGAGAAAATTAATGTATTTGTTTGAGAGAAAATTATAGAGTGGAAAATGATTGCGAGATAAATTACTAGAAATAAAATAAAGAAAAAAAATTTGTAGAAAATTTCTTTGATGTTTCTTCGTTGTAATCGAAGACGGTTCATTTTCATGACTTTACGCTTGACTTTTTGTGATATCATTATCATAATAATACTTTAAATAGCAGATGTTACTTTCGAATATGCTTAAGTTAACTGTGAAGATAATAAATGCTAAATGTTCTGTCTTTTTCATAAACCATTTTTTTCTTTTCTACACATTACTTTTAATTAACTGATGATAACATTTATGTAATTGTGTGATTACATTTATTTATGTCTACTTATTAATGTTTTCCTTTGTTCTTTTTATTTGGTGAGACAGCTTATAAATTACTCATTCTCTTTTTTTTTTTAATTTATTACGTCAGACTGACCTAATTCACTTCAGTTAAGTGGAGATTTTAAACAAAAAAATTCAAACCAGTTCAACTCCCAATTTTGTGGGTCAAAAAAAATTTAGTTGAATTAGTTAAACCGTTTCCCATGTTTATGCACAAAATGTTCATCTTTTAATCTCCTACCACCCTGTTGGGGACAGAACTAAAAAAATACTATAATCTTGTTGGTAGGTATTTTACAAAGAACCACGATTCATGAGTATTGTTGGTATTCTTGTAGACTTAAAATTCATTGATTTGGGATTTTGATTGAATCTTCTTTTGTTGCAAAAGCTGAGAAAGAAAGAAAAATTGTTAGGTTGAGGGAGAGAGTTTCTGGAGAGAATAAATACCAATAAATCCTGAGTCTAATCACATAAAATATTGGCATCACTCTCAACCTAAAATTTTAAAATTATAGATTTATGGATCTTTATTCTTATATAATGCTTTATTTTCTTAGTTCTAACCGATGTAAAATTTAAACTGATATCCTTAATTTCTAATATATTGAATCACTAATAATGAGGCCATATAATAATAATATTGACACCATGGTGATGGTTGAATAATCAATATGCATCGTAAAACTTATTGCTTACACAAATAGCCACGTCCATGTCTTTTAAAACTAATTATACTCCTACCATGGAATTAGATGCTAATCATTGTATCTTCCCTCACCAAATTATCCATTACTTTCATGGTTAAGATTAAAAGTTGATTAATTCTACATGTACCCTAAAAGGAACACAAACATTATTAATATCTCAGAGACATGAACGTAACTATTCTAGAGGCTTCTCTTTTCGTCACTTTACTGCTAACCAGAACAACCTGCATCATCCAAAATATTAAACAAAATTTAGTCTTTTTACTTTCAAATCTAACTTTTTTGCATTTACCACTTTTTTATTTTTTCATTTAGTAAGTAACTTTTGACTTTTACAGAAGAAGTTGCGAGTAGAGAGAAGATGCTCTTCAAAATTTATAGACACCAAGAGAAAGGAGAGGTGTCTCCCTCTCCCTAACAAGGTTGAAATTAAACAATTGAAAGTTAGATGGGCAAAGAAGAATATTATTATTTTAAGGGAAAAAGAAGAATATTTTATTCAAAGAAAAACATGCATTGCCAAAAAACACTTCATGTGTCAGAACAGAAAATGAGCAGAAATAATAGCTAACATTGTTTCTACACCCAATGCAATCTTTTATTTGCCCCCACCCCACTCAATTTTCAATCTTATTCGGAAAATATATTTTTTTACACCACCACTTGTACCGATTCAAATTTTAAGACTATTTTTATCATTAAAAAAATTAATTTTAGCCTTAGCTTACCAAAGTTCTGCACATCTATTTGCTGACTAAATTTCATTTATTTTTTGCGTCAGACAATAAAATTCTGAAAAAATTTCTAATCTATATATAGCAACTAGCGAAGAGTAATGTTTGATGTACACGAAATCATATTTATACCTAAAATGTAACAAAAGACGCGCCATGTGCCATTTTTCTGTTTTACAAAGGAAGCATTTTTTTGAAGGTATTAGGTTACGTTCTTTCTGCCATCCTCGTTTTTCCTATGCTTAATCGGTAGGTACAGTGCACTCTTTTTGAAGACTCGTTCTTCGCAATTCCACAATTTAATGCACAACAAAAAAAAAAAAAAAAAAAAAACCCTACCATAAAGGCCAACCCCACACCAAAAAAAAAAAAAAAAAAAAAAAAACAAACAAACACAATAAAAACAAAAAAAAAA
>Ga0099822_1005030_pt1 | contig 17253 bp, 6 predicted proteins | sample CowpeawhiteBW_FD_76839 | JGI IMG/M metagenome (GOLD analysis project Ga0099822, IMG submission 76839) | Root nodule microbial communities of legume samples collected from California USA - Cow pea white BW | ecosystem: Host-associated > Plants > Roots > Nodule | place: USA: California | collected...
ATATATATATATATATATATATATATATATATATATATATATATATATATATATATATATATATATATTAAAAACAATTCATAATTGTGCAATATATTGTAAAACAACTTATAAAAAATGAATTATTTTATCATAGTAAAGTCAAATATAAATCTTCATAAATTAAAATGACAGTTTTATACATTATAAAAAATATATTTTACATATTTTATTTTGTACGAAAATTAAATATAATAATTACGAACTATAAAATTAAAATAGTTAAAAAAATAATAACAATAAAAAAATTATTGAAATAAAAGAAAGTTCAATTATATATAATAAATAATTTTTATACATATCAATTAAATTAGGTATAAATTTTTCATATATTTATATATAAACAAATCTATATATATATAAAGAGAGTTCATTGTGCATTATATTATATAAAAATTTTAAAATATTGAATTATTGTATCATAGTATTCTAAATATACTCATTTAAATGAAATATAAATTTTCATGACAGTTTTATGCATTATAAAAAAACAATTTGTATATATTTTATTTGATGTGAAAATTAAATAACATAGCTAAGAACTATAGAATTTAAATAGTATTCAAATATCTGAAACGTCCAATTTAGTAGAATAATTCAATAAATAAAATGTCGTAGGTTTATAGCATAAAATAGAGCACCAACTTAAAACATATATGAATTAACCTTCTAAAGTTATCCATAATATACTAAGAGAAAATGTATTAAGGCACAAAACATTTCGCGATAAGCTTAACTTGAGAGTGCTCATAGAATGCTCACAGAGTAAAGAGTTGCAAAAAAAATAAAACTGTATGACAAAAGTTGCTCAAAAGAGTATCAATTACCATGCCCAAAACAAGACAACAGGATCTATCATTTGAACGATCCCCAGGAATCTCCACGTTTGCTCACACCAAGGATCTGGTGATCATCGCAAAAAGAAACCTCTCACAAGAAAACAAACACAAGTAAGCTAGAGATAAAATTTTATTTTTAACATAGCATTGAGCAAGTAATATTACACAGACTTCAAACAGGCAGAATAGTATAGGTATTCAACATGTGAGGACAAACAAACAGTATGACTCTAAGACTCAATTTATGTGGATACGTATAAGAAGATCAGATTCACTGGATGCTTGCACTTGTGGTGGCTTCTACTGCTCTGCAGAATCATTGTCAATGGGTTTCACCCTACCACATATTAGGCCATTATCCTGCCAAAGTACTAGAACCTCCTGCTACTCTCACCACTTGAATCAGTCTGCTCTACGTGATACTAACTGATACTAACTGCTAACTGATACTAACTGATACTAACTGATACTAACTGATGATACTGATGATACTGATGATACTGACTGATACTGACTGATACTGACTGATACTGACTGATACTGATTCTTTAGAGTTTCGGGATACAATCCTTACTTAAATCTTTATCTTAATTATACACACTACACACTACCATGAAATCTCACAAAGGATTCATGGAATTACATCTAACCAATGTCATATCCATGTTCTCACAAGTTATCTCATATCATCCAAATGACATGTAAATCCTTAACCAACGAGCCAAATCGTGTTCCATGTTTTACTCATGCCAACATACCAAATTCAATTCATGAAATCAAGTCACACATGCATAAAACTTGGACGAACTTCTACTACTCTCGTTTAAACCTAATATATGTATATATATATATATATATATATGAATTTGTTATAAACATTTTTTAATATATGTTAATGGGATATTGACTTTCATAAATGAAAAATGTTGATATCCATAATAAAAAAAGTAAAAAAGAAATAAATATTGAATGTTGACATTTATAAAATAAAATCAAATATAATGTATTTTTCACATCGTAACATACAAAAATTTAAAAGAAAAATAACATAACAGATATAATAACAGTAAAAGGAAATATAATGTATTTAGATGTCGACATTTGTTAAAATATAAACTTGCATAAATCAAGTAGAGAGAAAATATAATTACTTGAGAGGATAAAGTGAAAATTTAAAAAATGTTTGGGATGTCAAACAAGGTGCAGGAGAGAAGTCGCTCTGTTCATTCTTTCAATGATTTTCACATGCACGCACCCCTGTAGTGGGTGAAAAATCACTAAAATAACTTTTAAGTAAAAGTTAAAAACCAAACCTTATTCATCCACACACCTCCATGTCTCTGCATTCTTCGCCTTCCGCTCTTACCAAGGATTGTCGATGGAGTTCATCATAGCACGTGCTATACAATTGTCAATCGTTGCTTCCAGATTGTTTGAATGAAATGGTATAACCACACAGTGCTAATATAAAGCTGCTATAATATAATACATATTTTGAATAACAAATTATAATTTTAAATATAATTTTATATTTCAAATCGTATAATCACTAAAAAATACAGCAATATTATATTTCAGATTGTTTATCCAAAATGTTCTGAATATTTAATTTTGTTTTTGAATATTATTCTTTTTAAAATGCTTAATTAAAATTTAAGTATATTTTAATTGAGTTTCCATTAAAATTTTTATTAATTAATTAACCAATTTTTTAACTTTTAATTAATTTTTTATAGTTTAACTTTTTTATTAACTAATTGAGGTGGTTATTATTTTACTCCATTTTCTTGTTTATTTGTTTTCACATATTTTTTTTCAATATTAAACAATTTATTTCGGTGGTTAACGTAACAATACTTTTATTATTCGATTATAAGACAAACAAAAATAAAGAGAGAAACAAAGTGAAAACCTAAATATAATATTGGAAGACCGCAAAATAAATGTTGAATTATAAATTATAAAATAAAACTAATAACATAAAGAATAATATAAAACAGAAAGAAGGATAGACAATGAGAGAATGAAGGGAACATTTCTTTTATGTGTCTTAGTACCGATAGAAAGAATCATGGGTAATTATATATATAATATAGTAATTCTATAAAGAATACAAATTAAATAGTAAATAGTTAATATAAATATTTATATAAAAAAAAATGAATGATATGAATATCAATCATAAATAATTATATCAGATTAATGGACGATCATTAATTCATAACAGTACAATAAAATAAAGATGGAATGAAATTGAAAATGAGAGTGGAAACAAAAACTTGTTGGATACGGGTAAAAGAAAAGAAGAAGAATAAAAACCACTTGAATACAGTTTTAGGAGACTACGTGCTTCTCGTATAACAATTTAACCAAGTACACATGTTTCCCAAACTCATTTCATTGTTCATAAATAATTTAACAGCTATAATTTTGATGTAGTATTTTCTCTTACTAAGATCATCTAACTTAAAAATCAATATTCACATTACAAACACATAGTATAAATAAATTAGTACAATGAAACAAATTTTGTGTTTTATAAGGAACTACCATATATATAATTACTAACTGTTAGGACTCTCTGGAGTTTCCGAGTACTTTAATTAATTAATATTTTATTTCTAAATCCCTTGATCAACCAATTTTAAAACTTGAAAGACAAGATCTAACAAGCTTAAATGTTCCAAATTTTTCTACACCAGCAATCGGTACAACAAACTTCACTCTTGTTTCACATTCTCTCAACATATTATTTAAGTTTTCGTTTTATTTTTGTTCTTATTTACCCTCATCCAACACATTTTCGTTTCCACTTCGTTTTCAATCTCATCTCACACTTGTTATGCCGTTCAACCTTATACTTGTCCCGTAGTCTCCCAATCCCGTATTTAAGTTTTCATTTTCATTTTGTTTTCCTATTCTCTTTTTACCCTCATTTAACAATAAAATTTACTTATTATGTTAACCACAACACTAAGCACTTTGATATTAACACAAACTAGCATGTGAAGACAATTAAGCGTGCAGTGCGAGATGTCCATCACTGAATTAACGAAAAACATTAAATCATAAAGATTCTATTAAAAATTATAAACATTTTCCCAACTCAATACAAACAAATATTAATATGAACTCAATTAAAATACCCAAAATTATAATTAAAACAATTATTTTTTTTAAACTTAATAAAAAAATTATTAATACATCGGATACTACTTATTTTTTATATTGTGTAATCTCTAATTATATGGAAATAATTCCATAATTATGATATGGAAGAAATACTCCATCATTATCATTGGGAATCTCGATAAGTTTATGGATTTAAAGTTTTAGATTCGGAGTTTCAAAAATGAGATGCACCCTTACCCGAAGAGTTTTTTGGTCATTTCGTAGTTTATGGGGTGTATCCATAAATTTGGAGGCGCAGAATGAAAAAAGGCTAGCCCATGTAGAGCGGAAGCGAAGAGACCCAGGACCAGGAGTAGCACTCGTCTCTTTCTCCGTCTCACTCACTGTGTAGATTGTAAAACAAACACACAAGACAAGAGAGAGAAAGAGAGAGGGAGAGATAGATAGAGAGAGAGAGAGAAAGAGAGGCATCGGCGCGTGTGTGTAATTGATATTTGATGCGCATGCGGTGGTTCCTCCGAAGCCCAATCCAAAGCCCGCTGAATCTGAACCTGAGCCCGAGGCGTTCATTCTCGTTGAGAGCTTTGGTTCCTCACTGGCCGAGTCCCGCTTCTCGTCGCTCCCTTCCGAGATCGTCAATTCCAATGGCAGCCATCCACAACAACAGCAACAGCGAAGCTGGACTTGCCAGACGCTTCTGGATCAAGTTCACGCGCCAATCCATCTTCGCCATGTACACTCCCTTCGCCATCGCCTTGGCGTCTGGGAATTTGAACATCGATTCCTTCCACCATTACATCGCCCAAGACGTCCATTTCCTACGCGCCTTTGCTCAAGCGTGAGTTCACTCTCTTCAATTTATACTATTCATACACTCATACATGCTTATCCACAAACAATGGCTTCCCTAGGTCTTATTCTCTCTAGTTTGGTTGCGGAGAAGCTCGACAATTATATTGAAATTGGTATCTATCTGTCTGTCTCAGATGGTAGAGTGTGAAAATGTGAAAATGTTCTCGTCACTCAGCGTTATTTATTTCGTCTCACTCAATTTATGGATTTCCAAGTTAGTGCCGCTCAATTCATATTTGTCTTTTTTCCTTTTGTCGGTTTTCTTTGCAACCAAAACTGGAAGGTTAGATTTTTTGGTGATATTGCATATGCATTCATTGATGTGAGTTTCGGTCTTTAAATCTAGGAAAGAAACCGTGCGAGACCCACTCTACTCTCCCCTGGTCTTTTTTTTTCTCTTTTTTTTTTGTTATAGAAAAAGGTGTTAGAAGGTTGTGCAAAATAATTTGGTTGTTTAAAGTTTCTCCCGTGTTTAATTGTTACTTAGGTATGAGTTGGCTGAAGAGTGTGCCGATGATGACGATGCAAAACTTGGAATCTGTGAGTTGAGGAAGGCAGTTCTAGAGGAGTTGAAGATGCACCACTCGTTGGTACAGGTAAGACAATTTCCACACTAACATGGTGCTGGACTGAATTATGGTGTTCAGATCTTACTCAGTATGCTTATGTAACTTATATTTGTAAATCGTTACTCTAATTGTAAATAATTCCAGGTTTAGAACGTCATTTGCCATGATTTTCAACTTGTAAATAGGACAACCCCACGAAAAATATTGTAGGATTTGTGTGTTGATAGATAAGGAAATAAAACTCTTCTATATGATGATTGGATCCGTTTTCATTATTTAAAAAACTCAATAAATTTGCATTGTTTTTTTATGTTTGAGTTTGACCACACGGGACATCCATTCCAGTGGGACTAGGCAATGAGTGCTTGTAAATTATTTCTGGGAAGGAAAGAAATGTACAATTTTTAACTTCTAGTCGGGGTCTTGACTCTTGTATATGAGATTAAGCAAATCTTTAAACTTCAAATATACAAATCGTATGCAACATATTGTGCTAACTTATGAATTTTCAAAAAACCAATTTATACTTTACATGCTCTGATTTCTTTCCTTATGCCATTCATTTAGCGCATACTTTGTTTATTTTTTTGCTGATGGTGTCTAGGAATGGGGGTTGGACCTTACCAAAGAGCACAGTATTAATTCTGCAACTGTTAAGTACACAGATTTCCTGCTGGCCACAGCCTCTGGGAAAATTGAAGGACTAAAGGGTCCTGGTAAACTTGCTACACCGTTTGAGAAAACAAAAATTTCTGCTTATACTTTAGGTGCCATGACTCCTTGCATGAGGCTTTATGCCGTTTTGGGAAAGAAGTTCCAGGAACTTTTGGATTCGAATGACGGTACTCACCCGTATAACAAGTGGATCGACAACTATTCATCTGATGGTTTCCAGGTTTGTCATATTGACAGTAGAGCCATACCATATTGCCCTTGTGGGTGCTTGGATACTATTTTGAATCTTGGTCAAATATACATTTTAGTCATGGCATTCTTGCACCCCAACTACTCAGTTATTCTTATATTTGAATTTAGGCTACTGCTCTGCAAACTGAAGATTTGCTCGACAAACTAAGTGTCTCTTTGACTGGTGAAGAACTTGATGTCATTGAAAAGCTTTATTCCCAAGCAATGAAACTTGAAATAGAGTTCTTCTCCGCTCAGCCACTCTTTCAGCCGACTATAGCACCCTTGACTAAGGAACATAAGCCTGAGGAAGATCATCTCATAATATTTTCTGATTTTGACTTAACATGCACCGTTGTTGATTCGTCTGCCATCTTGGCTGAAATTGCTATAGTGACAGCACCAAAATCTGATCAGAATCAACCTGAAGATCAAATTGTTCGGATGTCATCTTCTGATCTCAGGAATACGTGGGGCTTTTTGTCTAAACAGTATACAGAGGAGTATGAGCAATGTATAGAAAACATTATGCCTTCCGATAAATGTATGGTGTTTTTCAACTATTCTTTCTCCAGTTGTCTTTAATGGTTTAGGCAGCCATTGTTTTTCTCATACTTTGTTAATTGGCTTTAACCTTGTGTTTTTGCAGTGGACTATTTTGATTATAAAGAATTGTCAGTTGCCCTTGAGCAACTTTCAAAATTTGAGAACACGGCAAATAATAGGGTTATCGAGTCTGGGGTACTCAAAGGTATAAGTCTAGAAGATATAAAGCGGGCTGGAGAGCGTCTGATCCTCCAAGATGGTTGCACTAACTTCTTTCACAGCATTGTTAAGAATGAAAATTTGAATGCCAACGTGCATGTTCTTTCATACTGCTGGTGTGTTGACCTCATCAGGTCTGCTTTCTCTTCAGGTACATGTCCCTTGCCATGAGCTGTAATCTCTGTTTCTTGCTAATAGTGAATCATATTATCATCTTAATTTTCATTCTAGAGTCATCCTTATCAAGCCATGTTGCATAGAGTAAGTTGTTTGGGTTGTTGATGAACAATTATGTCTTTTCAGTGCTGAGGTATTCTTGTGATGCTTTTAAAGTTGTACGGAATAAGGCAGATAATGGTATTGTGAGGTTTATGGAACTTTGATGTGTTTGGAGTGAACTAATTTTCCGTGTTTTTAAATCTTTACTTTTACTAGGGAATACTATTTTTTAGTGCTTCTCATTCCTGCTCTACCCATGGTTATGCTAAGGGACTTTTTGTTACTGTTATGCAATAAAAGTGGAAAGCTCTGCTGGAATTTTGATCCACTTTAGCTAGCTTCTATTTTGCTACTAGATATATAATTCTTTTTCAACTTTTAGTGATTTTAACTACAGTAGACAGCCAGTAAAAAAAAAACACTACAGATACAGATTCAACTTTTATCGTGCAACCAGATAAGATATTATCTGTTAAAGTTGTACATTTCTTCGTTACACGGAAAGCATGGACTTTTTATTGTTATAGTTAGTGAGAATGAATTGGTCGATATGGATTCCGCATTCTTGTTTGTCTTGATCTCTTTTTGTTATTTGCTTGGAGCATGTGTGTAATTTTCTATTAACATACGTGTTTTCTGTTGTCTGACACTGATTTCCGTTTTCAAACCTTCATTGCTTCACTGTAATTTAAATAATAGTGGATGTCTTTGTTGTTTACCCAAGTACTTTATACTTTATGTTTACAGTTTTTTTTGAACTTGCCACTTGATTGAAATTTTCCTATTGCTTATGTTTTTGTTTCCTATTGTCTTATAATTCTATTTCTCTAATTGTTGAGCAGCCGATTTAAATGAGTTGGATATTCATGCTAATGAGTTCACTTATGAGGAATCTGTTTCCACGGGTGAAATTGTTAAGAAGATGGAGTCTCCCATTGACAAGGTTGAAGCTTTTCGTAACATATTGAAAAATTGCAACGATGACAAGAAGAAATTGACTGTTTACATCGGAGATTCAGTGGGTGATTTACTTTGCCTACTTGAAGCAGATGTAGGAATTGTCATTGATTCAAGTTCAAGCCTTAGGAGAGTAGGGACGCAGTTTGGTATTTCATTTGTCCCATTGTATTCTGGCTTGGTTAAGAAACAGAAAGAATACGTTGAAGGAACTACTTCTAATTGGAAGGGTTTATCTGGCGTTCTTTACACAGTCTCTAGTTGGGCTGAAGTGCATGCTTTTATTTTGGGTTGCTAGTCTTATTTTGTGTCTCTCGCACCCAAATTCATGCTAGGCTAAAAGAAAGAAACATATATATAGTGCAATACAAATACACAAGCAGGTGGCTAATTTTATTAGCGGCCACAGATTTTCTGCTGTCTCTTATTTCTCTTACAGGATGTTGCAATTCAGAGATATGGTGTCACTCTGATTAGTGGATATGCTGTAACCAGGGTATCTGCGATTACCTGGAATTTTCTCGAATGTTTCTTTGATATTTCTGTTTGCTCATTGTTATTGATATCTTCTTTCCCCTTAAATCTTGTCAGGTATGAGAAATTTCAGACAGCAATAATACAAATGCTTGTTAGATCCGGACATCAATTCAGGCTTGGAAGTGTTTGTACTGGTATTTAGTAGGCTATTGCTGTTCCATAATTTTAAGAATTCAGCAGAGATCCTGTGTATTTTCAGTTGACTCCTTGATCATTTATGAATGCAGATGCAGAAATGATGTTCATGTTTATATTGGGACACTTATTTTATTTTATTCCTTTTCGAATAATTTTGGTTAGTTTTATGATAGATTTATGGATTTTTTCTTATATATGTGGGAGAGGTTAAGAATGGAATGGCCGAGGGGCCTTTTATGTATGTTCTTAAAATATAGAAAATGTATTCTACTTCTAATATTTATTTATCAAACTTGTGAGAATTAATTCGCGTATGAATTGGAGAAGTTTGGCTAAATAGAGAAAGGAAATTTTGAATAGTATGTTTTAATAATTGATGAGGATACATTAGAACTCGTGTTTCCCTTTTCCTTTCCCTTTTTCCTTTATACTTTCATAGCTGATTTGCACAAGCCTTCTAAATTTTAAGCAGGTAAGTTTAAAGGACATAATCGAGTTACTGTTACTTCATACTACAGCGAAAGATTTCAGCATAGAGAAAAAGTTGTATATGCTCGGAAACGCAATAAAATTGGACTAGAGATAGTTTTTGGTTTTTTAGGGTGTGCTAAGCTCAAGCCATCGTGCAAGACTTGAGTGACACAATTGGAATAGAGATCATTTTTGTTTTTTTAGGGTGTGCTAGGCTCAAGCTATCGTGCAAGACTTGAGTGACACATGAAATCCCCGTAGTAAGAAGCTAGTACTATATTGGAGATGGTTACAGTCACTTTTAGTATTATCATTGCTACTATTTTGTTATCTATATATATTTCATCATCATCATATCAATTAGAAACAATGATATTATTTGGTGTATACTAAACATTAGATAACATTCATAATATTAATTTTATTACATATTATGATATAGTTTAGTCCAGTTATATTTTAATCATGATCTTATATCTCATTTTATTATATTATAATTCATTCTAATTATGTTCACATTTCATACCATAAAAAATGTTAAGTAAAGAAAACAAACATATTTATTATACCTCATTTTTATTATATTGATATATCTTCTAATGATATTCATATACATCGGTTCTCTATTTTCATTGTTTTTATTCAATTTGGTCTTCATTTTCGTTTTGTGTTCAATTAGGTCCTCATTTTCATCAAATTTTGGTCAATTTGGTTATTTTTAATAATGGTGTTTAAATAGTTAACGTTTTTGAATCGTACATGTCACGTGTCAGTTTCTGGTTTTTTAATTTTTTAATTTTAAAAAAATTGTCCATGTGTCAAGTCATAATTGTGCCACATGTCAATGTCAATGCCACGTGTCAGTTGTGGTTGTGTTATTTTTTTTGTTCAATTTAGTCCCTATTCGTTATTTTTATTCAATTTAGTCTCAATTTTGGTTAAAATAAATCAACTTTGTCCCTTTACACCAAAATTAATATCTTTTATAAAAATTATACTAATATTTTTCTAAAATTGACATTTTTATTAATTATTTTTGAAATTCAATTATAAATTGAATAAAATTCTTATATTTAATAAAAAAAAGTAAACTAATATTTAAAAAATAATTAATAAAAATTTCAATTTAAAAAAAATATTAGTATAATTTTTATAAAAGATATTAAATTTGGTGTCAATTTTAAAGGAAAAATATTGATTCATTCTAACAAAAATTGGGACTATATTGAAAAAAATAATGAATTTAAAACCTAAATTGAACACAAAAAATAACACAACCACAACCTAACATGTGGCACTGACATTAACACATGACACAATTATGACTTGACACGTGGCTAATTTTTATAAAATTAAAAAGTTTAAAAAGAATTAAAAATTTAAAAATTTAAAAAGCAGGAACTGACACATGACATGTATTGTTCAAAAACGTTAATTATTTAAACACCGTTAGTACAAAAGACTAAATTAAAAAAATTTGACGAAAATGAGGACTTAATTGAACACAACGAAAATGATGACCAAATCGAATAAAAATAGCTAAAATTGGAACCAAATATATATTTAAGGCAAAAAAATAGGCCAACTAGACAAACAAATAAGTGGGACATAATGAACAAATAAGTGGGGGTTTGCGTATTACTTTTCGTACAATGTTTTAAAGTTTACTAATCAATATTTTCTTTATCATCCAATGGGATACTCCTTATGTACCCCGAATTTGATTATAACTTACAAAAATTAACACTTATTTGCTTGCACTAGGTGGCTGACTTGAAGGAAAAAATAGGTCAAACCAGTTAGACAAATAAGTGGGCCACAAAGAAGGATCTGCGTATTACTTTTCCTACCATTTTTTTTCAGATTTACCGATCAATCTTTTTTTATCATCCAAAGGATGCACTTCTTATGTACCACAAATTTGATTATAATTTACAAAAATCAACCCTTATTAGTTGCACTAGGTGGCTGACTTGAAGAAAAAAATAAACCAAACTAGATAGACAAATAAGTGGGGAGCTGCGTATTACTTTTCATAAATTTTTTTAAAATTAATCAATATTTTTTTTATTATCCAAAGGGATGCACCTCTTATGTACCACAAATTTGATTATAAGTTACACAAATCAATCCTTATTGCTTTCAATAGGTAGATGACTTGTAAAAAAAAATAGTCCAAACCACATAGACAAATAAGTGGGACATAATATACAAATAACTGGAGAGTTACGTATTACTTTTCGTACAATTTTTTAAAATTTATTAATCAATCTTTACCTCTTATGTACCTCGAATTTGATTATAAGTTATAAAAATAAACCCTTATTGCTTGCATTACTACGTATCTGACTACTTTTCGTACAAATTTTTAAAATTTATTTATCAATATTTTTTTTATCATCCAATCAAATGTACCCTTATGTACCCGGAATTTGATTATAATTTACAAAAATCAACCCTTATTGCTTACACTAGGTGGCTGGGTTGAATAAGAAATAGGTCGAACCAGATAGGCAAATAAGTGGGACACAAAGAACAAATAAGTGAGGAGTTGTGTATTATTTTACATACATTTTTTAAAATTTATTAATCAATTTTTTTATCATCCAATGGGATGTTCCTGTATCTCAAATTTTATTATAAGTTATAAAAATCAATCCTTATTACTTGCACTAGGTGACTGACTTGAAAAAAAAAAACAGGCCAAACTAGATAGGCAAATAAGTGGGACATAATAAAAAAATAAGTGGGAAGCAACGTATCACTTTTCGTACAATTTTTTAAAATTTACTAGTCAATCTTTTTTTAATAAGTGGGATGTACCCCTTATGTACACCAAATTTTATTATAGTTACCAAAATCAACCCTTATTGCTTACATAATAAACAAATAAGTGGGATGTATCCCTCATGTACTCCAAATTTTATTATAGTTACCAAAATCAACCCTTATTGCTTACATCAGATGGCGGAGAAATAAAAAAGGCCAAACCACATAGGCAAATAAGTGGGACACAAAGAACACTTAAGTGGTGAGCTGCGTATTACAATTTTTTAAAATTTTAAAATTTTCTAATCAATATTTTTTTGTCATTCAATGGGATGTACCCCTTATATACCCTGAATTTTATTATAAGTTACAAAAATAAACCCTTATTACTTGCACTAGATAAGTAAATAAGTAGACATAATATACAAATTAGTGGGAAGCAACGTATCAATTTTCGTATTATATTTTAAAATTTACTAATAAATCCTTTTTTATCATCAATGGGATGTACCCCTTATGTGTCCCGAATTTTATTAGAAGTTACAAAAATCAACCCTTATTGTTTGAACTAGGTGGCTGACTTGAAGAAAAAAATAGGTCAAACTAGATAGGCAAAGAAGTGAGGCACAGTGAACAAATAGCTGAGGAGCTGCATATTATTTTACGTACAATTTTTTTAAATTTATTAATCAATCATTTTTTTATCATCCAATGGAAGTACCTCTTATGTACCTCAAATTTGATTATAAATTAAAAAAATCAATCATTATTACTTGCACTAGGTGGCTGGCTTAAAAAAAATAGTCCAAACGAGATAGGCAAATCAGTGGGGCATAATAAACAAATAAGTGGGGAGCTACGTATTATTTTTCGTATAATTTTTTAAAATTTATTAATCAATTTTATTTTCATCCAATAAGTGTCACTATGTGGCTGCCTTGAAAAAAAATAGGCCAACCAAGATAGATAAATAATGGGGACATAATAAACAAATAAGTAGAGAGTTGCATATTACTTTTCGTACTATTTTTTAATATTTACTAATCAATTGTTTTTACCATCCAATGGGATGTACCCTTATGTACTTTAAATTTTATTATAAGTTACAAATATCAAGCCTTATTGTTTTTAATACAATTTTTTAAAATTTATTAATCAATCCTCTTTTTTTTTTTTTTTTACCATCCAATGAGATGTATCTAATGTATCCCAACTTTGATTATAAGTTAATAAAATCAACTTTTATTACTTGCACCAGGTGGACTGGCTTGAACAAAAAAAAGGCTAAACGAGATAGGCAAATAAGTGGAGAATAATAAAGAAATAAGTGGAGAGCTGCATATTACTTTCGTACAACTTTTTAAAATTTATTAATCAATCTCTTTTTATCATCCAATGGGATGTACCTCTTATGTACCCCGAATTTTATTATAAGTTATAAAAATCAACCGTTATTGCTTCACTAGGTGACTAACTTGAAAAAAAAAAAAGACAAACCAGATATACAAATAAGTGGGGCACAAAGAAAAAAAGTGGAGATTTGCTTAATACTTCTCGTATAATTTTTTAAAATTTATTGATCAATCTTTTTTTTTGTTACCATGCAAAGCGATACTTCTTATGTATCACAAATTTGATTTTAAGTTACAAAAATAATCCCTTATTACTTGCAATGAGTGATTGGCTTGAAAAATAATAGGCCAAATTAGATACGCAAATAAGTGGGGCATAATATACAAAATAAGTGGGAATCAACGTATCACTTTTCGTATTATTTTTTAAAATCTACTAATAAATCCATTTTTATCATCCAATGGGATATACCCTTATGTACACCGAATTTTATTATACGTTACAAAAATCAACTTTTATGGCTTACACCAGATGACTGGCTGACTTGGAGAAAAAAAAAAGGCCAAACCATATAGGCAAATAATTGGACACAAAGAACACTTAAGTGGTGAGCTGCGTATTACAATTTTTTAAAATTTTAAAATTTTCTAATCAATATTTTTTTATCAATCAATAATCCCTTATTACTTGCATTAGAAGACTGAGTTTAATAAAAAAAAGGCCAAAACAGATAGGAAAATAAGTGGTGCACAAAAAACAAATAAGTGTGGAACTGCGTATTACTTTACGTATAAATTTTTAAAATTTACTGATCAATCTTTTTTTTATGATCCAAAGGAATGCACTTCTTATGTACCACAAATTTGATTATATGTTACAAAAATCAACCCTTCTTACTTAAACTAGGTGGCTGGCTTGAAGAAAAAAAAAATAGGTCAAACCAAATAGACAAATAAGTGGGGCATAATAAAGAAATAAATGGAGAGCTACGTATTATTTTTCGTACAATTATTTAAAATTTACTGATGAATCTTTTTTTTATCATTCAAAGGGATGCACTTCTTGTTTACCACATTTGATTATATGTGTTCCTGCAGAGAACAAATAAGATGAGTTAGGCACAAGCGTCACCTTACCATGTAGTCCGCTATCTCCTCAGTTGGCCTCTTCCCGGTTGATACATGTCGGTTTGGACCCAAAAGAGGTTACCTGCATAAGGGACTCCGAAGCTCAAGTGAGTCAAAACTTTCAAAAAGGTCAAATCTATGATTAATGAATGCGTACCTTTAATTACTGGGGTCCACGCGTATTTATAGAGCATTAATTATGTCTGATTATCCCATGGGTCGGGCCTTGGCTTGGGCTCTAGCTTGGGCTGTGAGTGGGCCTGGACCCTAACCCAGGCCCTTAAGACCTATTGAACGCGGGGACTTCCATTTTACTAAGTATATTGAAGTTATCGGCCTCAACCGACTACTTCCCTTGACGATTTGTATTGCTCGTGTGCCGTCTTAGGCAGGTAGTTCCTTTAGACGTCTAGGTTACCGGTCTTGGCCAGTTACTCGAATGCCTAGGTATATGGTGATCGTTTTATCATTATTTTGTTAAGTTAGCTTGGTGTGATACACCAGTCCCCCAGCCTTGATCGACATAGGTGTCGGTTAAGGGTGATATGTGTTGATACGCTAGCGGAACCGGCTAGGTGTGATACAATATGTTTCAAAAATCAACCCTTATTACTTGTACTAGATGGTTGGCTTGAAGAAAAAAAGAGGCCAAACCAGAAAGTCAAATAAGTGGGACACAAAGAACAAATAATTTGGGAGTTGCGTATTACTTTTCGTACAATTTTTTAAAATTTACTAAGAAATCTTTTTTTTTTATCATTCAATGGGATGTACCCCTTATTTACGCCAAATTTGATTATAAATTACAAAAATCAACTCTTATTGCTTGCTCTAGATGGCTAGCTTGAAGAAAAAAAATTGGCCAAACCAAATAGACAAATAAATGGAGCACAAAGAACAAATAAGTGAGGAGTTGCGTATTACTTTACATACAATTTTTTAAAATTTACTAATCAATCTTTTTTTATCATTCAATGGGATGTACCTCTTATGTATCCTGAATTTGATTATAAGTTACAAAAATCAACCCTTATTACTAGCAGTAGGGGCTAGCTTGAAAAAAAAGGCCAAACTAGATAGGTAAATAAGTGGGGCACAAAAAACAAATAATTGGGGAGCTACCTATTACTTTTTGTACAATATTTTAAAATTTATTAATCAATTTTGTTTATCATCCAATGATATGTACCTCTTATGTACCCCGAATTTGATTATAAGTTACAAAAATCAACCTTTATTGCTTGCACGACTAGCTTGAAAAAAAGTTTAAATATACATTTGATCCCTATTTTTATTGTTTTTATTCAATTTTGTCCTCATTTTTGTTTTGTGTTCAATCAGGTCCTTATTTTTGTCAAATTTTGGTCAATTTGGTTCCTTTTAGTAACAGTGTTTAAATAGTTAACGTTTCTGAACATTACATATCATGTGTCAGTTCCTGATTTTTTTTAATTTTTTTTTTAATTTTTTAATTTTAAAAAAATTGTCCACGTGTCAAGTCATAATTGTGTCACGTGTCAACGTGAGTGCACATGTCAGTTGTGGTTGTGTTATTTTTTTTTTGTTCAATTTAGTTCCTATATTTGTTATTTTTGTTCTATTTAGTCCCAATTTTAGTTAAAATGAATCAATTTTGTCTCTTTTAAATTGACATCAAATTTAATATCTTCTATAAAAACTATACTAATATTTTTTCTAAAATTAACATTTTTATTAATTATTTTTGAAATTTAATTATAAATTAAATAAAATTCTTATATTTAATAAGAAAAGTAAACTAATATTTATAATAATTAGAAATATTCTATTTAACAATTGAATGTAAGAATTATAACAGGAGTTAATATGATTAGATGTTCCTTCGGTTGGAAAAAATATATAATTTGTGTGTGTGTTTTTTTTTTTAAATAAACTCATGTTAAATATCATTATAAATATTATTGACATCTCAGTTTGATATTTCTAATTAAGTACTGAAAGTTCTTATTTATTAATTTTATTATCTACTATTCTTTTATGCTTATAGTGGAAAAAAAGAAGTCATCTTATTATTTTATCTATGAAGACGAGGACACGAGTTTCTGACCTTTTGAAGCCAAAAATATTGAACATTGGGAGATTGTGACTTTTTTAGGAAGTTAAATGAAAATATTTAATTAAGTAGGTTTGATCAGTGATTAGAAGTATTAATATAGTCAATCTTAAAATTAGAAAGTAAAGAAGTAAAAGAGGATAGATTTTTTTTTTCTTTAATTGTTGATCCGGATATTTAATTGTTGAACCGTATATTTATAACATGTTTAGTACTCTGATAAAAGTAAATACAAAAAATAAAAATGTATTAAAAAAAAAAGCAAAAGGTATAATGAGACGGTTCTTTAACGCTCTTTCATGTTTATTACATTTTTCTTATCTTCTTCGATTCTTTTATGTTTGATTTAATTAATCGTAAGGTATCCAGTTTGGTACTAGAGTGTCAAATTGGTACCCGCTTTTAAAAAAGTGTCAATTGCATCTCAACTTTTGAAAATTGCTTCAATTAGGTCCCTTTCAGACAGAGTTGACTAACGCCGTTAGTCA
>Ga0099822_1005032_pt1 | contig 17252 bp, 9 predicted proteins | sample CowpeawhiteBW_FD_76839 | JGI IMG/M metagenome (GOLD analysis project Ga0099822, IMG submission 76839) | Root nodule microbial communities of legume samples collected from California USA - Cow pea white BW | ecosystem: Host-associated > Plants > Roots > Nodule | place: USA: California | collected...
CTCTTTTATAAATTAATGTCTCTATTAATTTATTTTATTTTATCTTTTATTATAATTTTCCATAATATAATTTTAATATAAATAATATATAATATAATTTTAAAAAATATATAAATATATATATATATATATATAATTCAAAAAAAAATGGCTCCCACTGTCCTATCCTAGTTCCGTCCCTGAATGTGAGACTATTAGGTGTACCGGGACATTATTTATAAAATAATTAATAAGATTTTAAAATTCACATTTAAATTTTTAACATTATCTGATATTCACTAGGAGGGCTCCATCGGAAGGATACTTGAAATGTAAAAAATGTTTGGCAATGGTTGCCTGCACAGGCATGTCAAGAGTACAAGACCTTGTTTCACTCATTTTACTTGAGATGAGAGTGAATGAATTTTTCCCCTCTGAGACACGACAGATAACATTTGACGTTATGTGCAGGTCTCTGACATCTTCACTGGATCTGCCACACAACATTAACCTTCTTCTGCACCAATACCCTCAATTGCACACTGTGCCAACCAAAACACCTTCCATTCATCACCTGTTGCCGTTGCTTTTCCTCACCTTTCTTTTTTTCCACATTTGGTAATCACTATCCTTTTTCTTACGAACCTCGATTCCTCATTTGCTTCCTTACACCTTCTCTTTCACTGTCTTTCCTCTCCGTAACAATTTAACAACCAAACACTTTTCATTTTTAATCACAAACTCATTATACTATTTTCGAGAAAGGGAGATATTTCAGATAATTCCATCTAAAATAAATACAAATCCCTTTAATGAATGAAATACGCATTAGATAGTGATATTAACAATGTTTCCATCTCCTTTTTGTTTCGATGTAAACAAACAGTCACTGTTATTCCTCTAATAATACACTACACCTCCCATATACAGCTGGCAGGTGCCACAGTGTCGTTGAAAAGTGTGTATATCAATTATCATGAATTAAAGATGTTTTTTATATTATGTAATTAATTGATTTTTTTTTTCGTAAAATAGTGTTATACTGATTTCTAAATACCACTTTATACTATGTCTTAGCTTCCGGCCCACACCATGTGTCTGCCTGACCTTAGGAGTCCCAAGCAATTTTACGGAAAAACCACGTGACAAATGCAAGGGTGTGTTTCATATAATGTCTCCCAAAAAATTATTACACGATGTGGAACCCTTCTACACTGATTTTCATGACATGTACGATAAATTTTTTGAACTTCAAAAGAATCACGAAGTTAAATTATGTGTAATGTAAACATTGATTGGAGGAACGACGATGGTTTAATCTGCATCATGAAATGATTTGTGATGTCTCACAGCTCACGTCTTCCTTGTCCTATTATCGTTGGTAAGACCTACCCACCTCACCTCACTTGGTTATTCCACCGCAATACACACCTTCTTATCTCTCGCTTCATTGTTATTGGACTTATGCGTTAAGTCTCAACCTATAATTGTCCACACATATGTGTTGTACGCATCCCTCTAATGTCGATAGTAGCAGAAAACGTTACTTAAACCACTCCATCATTCAACATTGATGACAGCATCTCAAGCGTAATTAGCAACTAAGTCAGTAATAAACTCACATTCAAGCCTCTAATTTCGGCATTTGGTGTCTTAGTTTAACGCGCAACACCACAAATCGTCCCCTTCAACCCCTTGTTGCTTTCCTGTGTGACCCGGATTGAACCATACCGAGTGATTGAGTAATGAGTGGTCAAAACCTACTGCAAGTTCTTTTTTTGATACTGCCAACATAAAGCTTAGTTTTCCTCTGGAAACTGGTGTTTTCTTTTTCTTCTTTGTTTCAGAATCATCGCCACCGATATCTGTTTCGGTATAAACAAGATTTTCCATATTTGAAGTGACAGAGGGCTTGCTCAAGAGGCTTTGCCAACTGAAAGTAGCTCCAAAAGGGGTAGATAAAGTGTCATGAAGAAGAGTTCCGGTTCCTCTCAGAAACTTGGTTCATTTCTAAGTCCAGGGGCACCGCACTATAGAGAGAAAAACAGCGGGAGCCAAAACGGGTGGAGCTCAGAGAGGGTGTTGCAGCCATCAAGTAGCAGCATAAGGCATCAAGCCAGTGTGGCTAACTTGACACCCTTCAACAGTGGAAGAACAGTACCATCAAAATGGGATGATGCAGAGAGGTGGATTTGTAGCCCCGTTTCGGGCTATACTAATCACAAAACTAATTCCTATGCACAACTTCATCGGCGACCCAAATCAAAAAGTGGTCCTATTGTGCCTCCAGGAAAAGGCTACTACTCCAATTACTCGCCCACAATTCCACTTCGTCAAGGTTTGGCGGTGAAAAACTTCATGATGGGTGGTTCCCCTTTTTCAACGGGGGTGTTGGCACCGGATGCTATTTCTCTTCACCATTATTATGCACATGACGCCGTTTTTGGTCCCCGTTATGACTTTGACAGTACTATGCAATGTTCTAGTCCTCTTCTCGACGATAACAGTGAAGCTATCCTCGCATCAGTGTCTAGTGCACCGGTGTGGTCAGAACTGCTGTGTGACCCATCTTCGCCTAATTCTCAAGGTATGAATACCGGAGTTCCTCTTCAGAGGCAGTGGTCTTTCTAAACTTGCATTGTATACTCTATTTAAGATGCTGAATATGTATATCAAATGGATAAAGATTAGTGAAAACTGATACGATATAGTTTATAGCCCAGTGTATGTGACTGACTTTGTTTCAGGGAATATTTAACTCCAAGTATACTGTATTCAGACATTCGTTGGTTCAATTTGGTAATATAGTTAGTGTCTTGGTGTATTTGTGGGAGAGATAACTCGATCAAAGCGAGGATAAGCTTTTCTGTTTTTGTGCAGTCACCGGATAGTTGAATATGAAAAGTTATATATTCACATATTTAAAATGTTTCAGTTAATTTCCTTTACAGATGAGAAACGAAATGGAACTAAGAATGAGGACGCATTGACATCTCTCTCTAGATGTGATAAAGGAACTCAAATGAGCCCTCCTGAAACTGAGAAAGATGCAGCAAAATCGTCACCCACTTCGACCATGAATCATGAAAATAGGCATGCTGCGAAGTTAGAGGTGAGAGATGTGGAGGTAGACAGTGAGGCTACTATTATTAGGTGGTCCAAGAGCCATGTACCCAGGCTGAGCTTGCTACCTGGTAAACACTCAAGGAGAAGGACTAGTATGGAAGCCCAACCTTCGGGTTTGGATATTGCAGAGTCAACGTTGGACTCTACCAAGTATGTTCTTTAGGTTCTTTAGATGTTTGGTGTTCTTGGGTTTGGATTTGTCCCAGATATAAAATAAATTTGGAAGATCTAATTGAGTTACTAAATGAATTCAAATTCTACTGCCATGCATGTTTTCCATTGTCTAGTATCATTATTATCAAGATATTTGAATCTCTCGAACATTCATTCAGTGATCAGAACAGATTTGATGTCGTTGTTTTGTTTTTGGCGCAGGTTTCAGAGAGAGGAATCCAAAATCATTGCATGGGAGAGTTTGCAAAAAGCCAAGGCTGAAGCTGCAATACGAACACTAGAGGTTTTTTATTCATCACAGCTTGTATATATATTGAACTTTCTCATATGATGTGTGTCCCTATTCCAACTCAAATTCGTATGCAAGATATTACATTCACTAATGGAGGCTCCGTCTCCAAACCGTAAAATGGTTGTGTCGTGTCATGCTGCATGATAAAACTACATCAGGGACATATCGAGTTTTTCTTTCCCCTAATTATGGAAGTATTTTACACAGATGAAATTGGAAAAGAAGAAATCATCGTCGATGGAAAAGATTCTAAACAAGCTGAGAAGGGCGCAGATGAAAGCTGAAAAGATGAGAAACCAAATAACTGTAGAAGAGGATCTGCAGCAGGTTTCCAAGACTCGGAAAGTATTTTCATTCCAAAAATATGTCCAGATATGGTCCCCAAAGAGCTGCTTCGGCACTCATGCTCCATGATTAATATTTAATCCAATATACAAGTCCTGAAATTTTTAAGGTTTTGCCCATAAGCACAGAAAAATAATTTAAGTTATAGGCCATTTTTATTTGCCTTAGTGAATTACAACTGCATTCTTAATGCATTTGACATTTTCGGCATTATGTACCAAACCCAATCGGGATTATTTCTGGATTACCTTTTTTTGTCCTCCATGCAACTTGTGATTCGGTATTAAACAAGACTGAAAAAAAAATGCACAACAATTTAATTTTTAATTTTATATCATATGGGCAAACCTGTCGATGGGCTTCCATCTCAATCTCAATAGACAAGATAATTTAAATTGGTGCCGATACATCATATAGATATGCGTTAAATAAAATAGAATGAGTTGGATCACATCCGTACGACATCTTCTCTACACCGTCTTTCTAATTTTTCACGTCAAATCGGAAGAAAAGCGCAAAGCTCGTATTGTTTGTATCTTCTCGTTCGCAAAATACAATATGGGCATAACTGAATAATTTATTATGGACCATACATCAGCATCTTGTCTGATAATAGACGACGAGGAACAAAATACATAGTACGAAATGTAGCATTGTTCTAGAATATAACATGTTCCCATCATCTTGCTTAGTACAAATCGATACAAGATAATATGTTCAAACGAAAGTATTTCTGGCTTACGATGGATTAAAAAAATTCAATCCACATTTCTTACAACTTCATAAATCATGATTAAATAACAGTACCACAGTTCGCAGTCACCAGTGAACTGTGTCCCTACTAGTATGGTCTATACCTCCAATCTGCTGCTCTTGATGGTCTCCCAATTCCGTAACCCCACTGCAAAAGAAAATTTATAATAAAAATCGGAAACATGAAACACTAGTTAATACTTTCAATGTTTCTTGACATATTGCCCAAATTTTCATTTCCTATACATATCGCTTATAAAATTATTAGTACGTAAATACTCACATCGTCAAAGTCTAAGCTACCGTACATCCTCCCATAAGATCGCACAGGACCGCCATATCCCCCAAAAGATTCCATCATGAAATTCCCACTGGGCCCTGCATCATCAACGGGTGTAGCCGAATCTATTGCAACCTACAGATGAAAACCACTAATCAGTAAAATCGTACTTAAACCAAAAAATATAATCAAAACACATTCACATCATGATGACATGTCATAAGGAATTCACACTGGGATTATATTTGTCTACTGTGCATATATGTTGTGTAATGCAATTACAGTAGACAGTCACGTTACATCACATAGATCTCGTTAAGAAATAACAGAACAACAAATCCACTAATTACATGTTTTCTCCTGATTTGAATGAACTATATAGTTAAGAGTCTAAAATCTAGGGAGGCTAAGAATGGGCATTTTAAAGCAGAAGAGTTCATCTCCACCCCGTACCTACACAGATTCCATTCCACCACATCTATACATCTAAATTTAAATCAAAGAAAAATGAACAAACAGAAACTTATAGCAGCTGAAAGTTGGTAGTAATGCAAGCCCGCAGCAAATTTAAATTAAAGTACCTGATGCCCACAAATCTCATGAGACCTACGTGAGACACGATCTGCTACACCATCTTCAGCAAAAGTAACAAATCCAAAACCTCTGTGGCCTGTTCTCTTAGGATCCTACCCAAAAAATAGGCAGTTAAGTTAACAAAGCTTTGTCAAACTCGTACATGCATTTTTTTAATATCTTATCCTTGCAACATAAACATATATGCATTTTTTAATATCTTACCCTCGGAACATAAACATCTAATATACGGCCAAATCTTCCAAAATATTGACGAAGATCCTCTGAAGATGCTTCTGGGGGAAGACGACCAACGAAAATTTTTTTACTAGTTCTACGAGCAGGTTCTCCCCCTATTTCACAAAATATGCCAGACAGTCACTAACTAGTATGAAGCCACTGAAGTCATTTAATTGAACACTGGTGCTTGCATGCTTACGTCCATAAATTGGGCCAGGATGATCATACAAAGTAGGAGTACCAAGTGCTGCATATCTAGTGGCTGCAGAAATGTAAGCATTGTATGCACCATATCCTCCTCCCTGTGGTGGCATTCTGCTGCCAATTGGCTTAAAGTCTTCATCCTGGAAAAAGAAATATATAATCTTATTTAACTAAAAGGATAAGGAACTTTTAAATTTTAAATAATAAAATGTCCTTTTAATAATAAAACAGTACACTTGGGTAGCAAATTCGCTATTAATATTTCATTAATTTGAATAAAATTGTCTTGGTTATTACTCTGAAATTTCCCAAAACTATTCTACAGTAAAATGACAACCCATAAAAAAATAAAAACTCTTGCCTTCGGTGTTGCTCGATCAACCACCACCGCAGAACCTCCCAGTTCATGGGTTTCTGACATCAAATTCTCCACAGAATCTGTACAACAAAACATGTTCCTTACAGTGATCGGGACATCCATTCCACAATATTTCAGAAGTCCAAAAACCAAAATAGTAAACAAAAATACTGCACGTATGTAAAATTCCAAGGGATACCCAAGATCCCAGATGACTAAAGCAGATAAAATATGTAGAAACTTAAAATTAGAGCACACAGGCTGATATAGACGCCAACCTGCACTTGCAAAAGTGATGAAACCAATTCCACGATGTGTTTTGGAACCTTGATCCTGTAGGAAGAAATGGTAAAGTGTCCATAATTAAGAAAAATGTACAGCACACGACAGTCTGCAGTTTATGTGCACAGCCATAGATGCAAATTCAACAGCGAGCATGCATACAAAAAAGAATTAAATATACATACAAACCGCATTTAAATTATGTATTATGTATAACGATCAAATAGGAGTAACGTACCTTTGGCATGTACAGATCTGTTATATCACCATACTTCTCAAAATGACTGAAAGAAAAAGAAAAGGAATATAAGGTTGCGATACTATTGTATAAATTTAAGTCAACACAAGAATATATTACTAAAGAAAAAAAAAATCCTCGGTGGATTATCATAATGAAAATCTTACAAACTCATACCTTCGGAAAGCAGCTTCTGTTACTGATTGTGGAATCCTGGCTACAAATATTCTAGTAACTTTTTTCACTGGTGCCCTCATTTCCTCCTTTAATATGAAAGCATTACAAGAATGAGTAGTACTATCATAAGATATGGTTATTATATTTTGGATAAAATGCAAACCAGGAATGAAGCAGAATAGATTTCAAGTTTCGGATTGAAATTTGGTTATAACCTTCGGTGTGGCCACTTTGACTTCCAGCGTCCTATTACCAAGAATATGTTCACTTGATAATACTTCCTGCGGCCAGAAGATCATCCAAATCATGATATAGCATGTAGACATTATATAAGGGTGTATCAAATGAGAGGTAGAGATATGAGAAGGAGCTAATCTTGACTATACAACTCCCCCTCTCTGTAAAGGGACTACCTTAGCATCATCCACTGAAGCAAATGTAACATATCCAAAACCACGAGACCTTCCAGTTGACCGCTCCTAAAATAAATAAGGCAGATTATGTTACTTTTTTCTCTACCACAACCTTTAGACATCAAATTTGGTCAACGAAGGAACTTTTTATGTATTTACTCTGATAGTACAAGAACACTAAACTAATTTTATTTTTGAGGAGCAGAATGGATGTTTACTCGAAATGGATTAATATTACTGAAGCTTAGAGCCTAAGAACATGGCAGTTGGATGGACAAAACATCTTCAAAAGCAGTATAAAGAATTCAACCCCTCTTCCTCTTTAATTTTTTTTCTTGAGAAAAAAAAATGTAAGCACCAGGGGCTTTTAATTAAATTCAACGCCAATAGGAATACAGACAAGATGAAGTAAAATTACAGCGGATAATTGAAACACACGCACATATTGTTTATTGCATTTAAGTATCGACACGTTAGACGAGTATAAACAGAACATGAAATAACAACACAACAGAAAAATGGAAAGCAACGGCTAACCTTCATTACAATGCAATCTTCCAGCTCCCCAAATTTGCTCATATATTCCCTTAATCCTTCAGTATCGACATCCCACGGAATTCCCAAAACCTAATATGCAATTTAAAAGAACAGGAATCGAGAAAAAAATATCAAACGATATCATTTTGCTTGTTATAATGAACATGTAAGCATACGAGTAGGGAAGAAATAAGAAAATTGAACGAGCACGACTAACCACAAGCTTTCGCTGCTCCATTAAAATCTTCAACAAATCACAATGAAAGAGAACGGAAGGCTGTGGATGGAAAAATCCCTGTCCACCACTCTGAGAATAAAAAGAAAAAAGAAAAAAGGGGGGGAAATAATCTATCCACCTCCTCCTCCTCTTGGGGTAATGGAATCTCTCAGCAGAGCACTCAGCGCTCTCAACCCTCTCTCTCTCAAATTCTCACACTCGCCGCCTGCACATAACAAGCACACTTCTTTCTCACACACAAATATCGTCGTCATCATCATCATCAGCATCATCATCATATACTACCAAATGAAAATCAGCTTTTTGGGGGGTTGGAGTTCTACTGTAAAGGAAAACAGAGATCTATTACAAATTGAAAAAGAATTCGGTGAATTAGGCGCTCACTGACCTTGGTGAATACGAAATTGAAAACCCTAAATCGAAGATCTTCCTCTCTCGCTAGCCCTCCCTATCTCTCCTCCTTCCTCTCCCGCTCGTGACGCTTTTTCGCTCCGTCCCCTCTTTGGTTTATCGGGCCATCATAAACATGCCCACTTCTCGATCTCTATCTATGAATTGGGCTGGGCCGAGTCAGACCCGGTTTAGGGTGGAACCAAGTATTAACCAAACCATTTAAATACATTCTTTCCTATGACTAATTATTTATTTTTAAAAATCTTTAATTATATACATTACTATGATAAATTCTGTAATTTTGTTTACAAAAAAAATTCTACTAATAAATTATAAGTTAATCTTAAACTTATTTAAATTGTTAAGTAAAATATCATTAAACTTGAGAATTATTGAAAAAAAAGTAATAAATAAACTAAAATAAAATATTTTAGACAACATAGCATTTGTGACAAAATAAATAAATATAACACATCCTTAAACTATGATGAATGTGTTAATGGCATGCAGATCATCTTGTGGGATAATTCTCAAATATGGGAATGAATTTTTTATTTGTGGATTTTCTCAATTTCTTGTTCTTTTGTCCTTTGGATTTCGAAATTGTGGTATCTTTTCATCAAAAGATGCTATCTTCATCCCTTGTTATGATTTAGGGTTAAAGCTATTCATGTCCTTCATATTTACCATTGTATGACTGAGTATACACTTTTTATAATTATTTTATGGAATTATTTTTATGCTCAAAAGTAATGTCATAATATCATAATTTTTCTCCTAAAAAAATAACTATTGTAAACATGAAAGCATACACAGAAAATATATATGTGCTTATTTTTATCCTGATAAAATTATTTATTTATATGCAATGTCACATTGTTAATATAAATCCATATTTATAATTTAACTTTTAATAAGGGCAAGCCTGGGCAATTAATTGTTTTAATATAAACTAACTACTGTGAAATTAAAATTCAAAATTAATTTTTTAACATAACTCTAAATAAACCTTATGATTAACTATTGAAATCAAGTCCCGAAACGCTTTGAGAAAGATGATATTGAGAAAGGATATAAAATTTCCAAACACTAATACATATAACTAGTGGCATTTTTGTGTCTTCAAGACGTGGAACAAGCATTTACCAAAAAAAGAGGTGAAATGGAGAACTTGGCATTAGCCTCATTAATGACAAACCATGCAGAAACATGAAACAGACTTTAAGACTGGGTAGCTAATTAAGGAAATACTAGTAGTGAGTTGCATGGACGCATCAATCACTCTGTTCTGAAGTGCTTTTCAATTGCTCCGAGAAGAGTGGAATTAATATAATCTTGTGTACCATGAGCAGGTAAGCCAGGTAGCACTAAACCAAATAATCTGAATCCAAACAGAAACCATCCTTCTCTGTAGTGAGGTCCATGTTTGTAGGCAATGGTAAAGCTCCTTAATAGTTCCAAAGCAGCATTGAACACCATTGGTATCACACACCATGGCGAGAAGTAATTCTTGTTCGGCTCTTCTTCCAAAACCTGCAATAATCAAACAACTTGTTCATTCTTCGGTTCACCTTGTTCTTTTGATCCGTGCATGTTGTCAAAAAAACCATTTTGCAATCCAGATATATACCACTTTCTTTTGAATAGTTTTCTAATCACATCGTTTTCACTTTTTTGATTTGAAGTATTACTGCATCATTATATATTGTTAAAATCAAATGGGTTGTTAAGTGGATGTGTTCTTTCTTTAGTTTCAAATAATTTGAAGTATCAAATAATGAATTTTCTTTAGTTTATATCAAGTTCGACTCAAGTCAATTTTTTTCAAAAATAAATATATAATTCAAAAAAGGAGAAAGTACTTACTTTGAGTTCATAGCGCCTGTTAAAGAAAAGGCAGACCCCAAAGTGCTTGAACAGCAAGTCCTTATCATCGTAGGGCAACCTCGGAACTATGTCGTTGCAATAAACAAACCTGCAATACCTAATGGAATTCTCCTTCAAATTTTTTTTCATGAAGTTCGCATATGCTTCGTCTCCAACTCTAGGTTGCCCAAACGTGTAGATCCCTTCCAACCTCTCTATCAGCAACTTCTCATCATGCAAGAACATGATCGTAGGGAACAGAATAGCGAGTGCTCCTCCCAAACTGTGACCCGTAATAATGAACTTTGCATTGGGGTTTTCACTCAAACCTTTCCTTAAAATGTCTCTGATAACATAGTAGGCCAACGGGGGAAGATTTTCGTCCCTTTGAATCTCCACAGGCCACCCCTCGTTTTTCTGTAACCCTAAAGCTTTCATAAAGCCACCGTGAACTTTTCCGACGCCGGGAATCCCATACCACGAGATGTCAAGGTCAGTGCACCAAGCATCTGCATCAAAGGGTTCCGTTCCTCGGAAAGCCACAACGTAAGTATCGCGCTGCTCGTGCTTGTCCAAAAGAATCAACACTTGGGTTGTGGCCTTTCCTTGAGATTCTGCCATGTCAATGCAACCAAAGGTGGATACAAGAGTTTAGTTCTTATCCTTTTTCATTATTGAATGTGTGAATAGACTTCTAAATTTTCAATTCATACTCTTTTTAAATTACCTTTAATTATATTTATTGATAATAATCGTTAAATTTAGAGATAAAAGCATATTTTTGAAATAGTAATATTAAATGTGATTTAGGAAACTAATTAAAATTTGATATTTAAGTCACCATATTATTTCTTTTGCTAGTACGTTAAGACATGCAAATGAGATTGGTTATTTGCAGTTCTTACCATTCCAACAATCAAAAAAGCCCACGAATTCCATCTGTAAGAGGTCACAAGTCACAAACAAAATCAATTAAGAATGCATCGCAAACTGAGGAAAAGACAGAGAATGTAAAGAGGGAAAAGAAAAAAAGCTATTATTTTACCTTCCAATGAGTTTTGACCAGATATTTAAGGTAAGCCACATTCTCGTAGGAAGCTTTTGAAGCCATCATAGCTAATGAAACATAGTACCTGCAGTCATCACGCTTGATAGCATCCAACTTTACTCGCGCATCCAAATTTCCAATACAAGACAAATAATTTTGTGCGTTACGATCTGGGACGACCAAGTGACCTGTTTTGTTTAAATTTTAGTTCATGAGATTTGATACAAGTTAATCATCTTTGAGTGGATAATTCATACTTTTGTTTGGTTGCATCATTTTTATTTAACCGCGTTAAAATGAACAATTAAGAGAATAAACAATATCAATCATAGCATGAACAGTACAAGTTATTATTCTATTAGTTGATAATTTCGAGGAGTGTTTTTTGTTCATTACTGTTATTACACGTGGATACGAAAATAAATAAATAAAACAATGGAAGCGACTACCCATAATTGATGATGGGACTTGATTGCGTAGGAGATTTATTATACTATTTTATATTAAATCACGCTTTTCACACAACTATTCACTATTTCGTGAGTGGCCCCACTTGCTTTTGTTTATTATAATTTTATTTTATTTCTTATCAAACAACTGAACTTTTTTTTATCTTTATACTTTCTTTCCCCCCTTAATAAATGTAACTTAAAATTAAATATAAAGTGAAAAAAATACTGAAAAGAAGTACAAAAGTTTATGTGTGGGTTATAAAAAATGAGAAAATGAATAAACTAAAACATATGAAGCTTATATTTTATTTCTTTTCAATTTTATATATTTCCACTCTCTTATTTTTCAATTCATTTTATATTTCCCTGTCCCCAATTGTAATGAGTTATGGGTCAACGGGAGAAAAGATATGAAAGATAATTTGTCTATATAATAAAAAAAATTATTTATTATTACAAGAAAGTTCTGGCAAGTGGCCCACCTCTCCAAATGTTCCTCAATGAGACTGCGACAAGTTGTGGGTTAATTTGGCGTATAGTGTTATTTCCACCCAACCAAATCTTTTTATGTAAATAAACAATGTTGGAAAATGAGATTGGAGTTTCAACTGGCTCACAATTTTTTTATTCAGAAACTTATTGAACTTTGAATTTAACCTAAACTTTTAAATATATGAGATAAGATTATATCAACTTCAATATCTATATAAAATATATCAATCATAATGTACATTAAAGTGATGACAAAACTCGTATTTATCTAATACAAAAATAAAAAAATAGATATGATCGATATCATATTATACTCACATTATTTATGAAAAAAAATATATCATCAACGCATATTATATAATTACTTGTTTAAAAAACATACTTCATAAATAACATAGAATATTGGATCCAGCTAGAATGTATAATCCACTATTTCTAAACCCAAAAATATTGAATCAGTAGCAGAGAAATCACAACTATGAAGAAGACTAAGAAATGGATGATTTTCTATTATCTTTGGGTTTTTCCAGTGTGTCTTTTTTTTATGATTTTAAAATATATATTTCAAAATACCATTCTATTTTAAAATTATCGTACAGAGATGATATTAAAAACTAAATAAATAAATAAATAACTGGACTCGAAAAAAAAAACAATAAAGAATCTGAAATTGGAAACGACCTTGGAAGACGATCTGATTTGATTCTGAATGACCGAGTAACTACTCTTTCTAGGACAAAGAAAAACGATAGATGGATGCAGATTTCTTCACAAAAATTTTCACAGTGGGTAAAAGAAAGAGACTAGTGGGGGTTTTAGCTTTGCACAAAACAGTGGATGAAGCAAATGAATCTGATCGATGTGGCAAACATTTTTGTTGAGTTAAGAAGACAAAACACCAGAAATGTAAAATTACAAAGAGCCTCAGATCTATCGAAGATACATTCAAAGAAATTACCTGAGAGGAAGTTCACGAAAATCATGATGAAACCGCCGTTAAGGTAAATGAGGTTGATGACGAACTCGATGAAAGAGCCGAATAACGCAAGTGGCTTGGCGAGGAGCAATAGAAGCTTCTGCAGCACGACGGAGACGAAGATAAGCCATCTGTGGCGGAAGCTTCCCTCGTAATCTCCTTCGGCCTTGCTGTCCACAAATTTTCGGTTTCTCAAGTTTCGGGAATACAGCACATGAAGAAGATCGAAGAAACCAGCTTCTTTTGGGTTCAGCAACATATAACTGTCAACAATACCCTTGTTGCAGCTGCCATTGGGTTCGCTCGCCATGGGTAACAACAAGCTCCACAAGTAAGAAGAAGAAGGGGCAAATGATAAAGCTCGTGTCCCTTTAATATTTATAATTGCGATTTTCAGAATGACAAAGCTCGTGTCTTTTTGCAACCTTTTTTTTTATTCAATTTAGTTAGTGTGAAATAAAATGGACCGGTAACCCTAAAAATAAAAATACAGTTTGAATGTACAAAGAAATTAACCTTTTTTTAATAAAATAATTTGAAAAAATAAAACAATGACTTAAAAGATAATTTATTCAATCATTCATATATGATGCTTTTGAATATTTCATCAAACAAGTACTATAGGATTTTTTACTTTTAATGTTATCAAATTAGATAAACTAATCCTATACTTTTTTTCTAACTATAATATCCTTACAGATACTGTGTAGGTGACAAACATGGAGCACGATAATATTGTTGGTGGATTCTGCAAGTGCAGAGAGGTGATATTTTTGTTTTTAGTATCTTTCTTCCCACTTGTTATGAGTATTGAAAAGATAAAACTAAAACATTATTATTTTTTATAAATCAAATTTAGTTTATACACGAATTGAAAATATAATCTTAAAAACAACATTTAAAATCTTCTGGAAATAAGCTAGTTTTAAATTTTATTTTATTTTATTTTAAAACATCTATAAAAGGAGTTTGTGTATGATATAACTTTAAATAGTACTAATATTTTTGTGTGTAAATGAAGTATGACTTCTGGAAGAGAAATTTATGTATAAACTAGCTAAATCGGCTTACAAATATATCATATTATTTTTTTAATATAAAAGATCTTATCTTATTGGAACTTTTAATCTCTTTAATTTTAACTTCTTTCACACTTTTCAGAGTTAGGTGGCCAAGTGGCACGTTGAAGGACAAAATAACATAATAAATTCGTGCAAACTGTTTTTTAATGCATACAAATATATTATCTTGTGAAAAATGGGTTTTTTAATTTATTCTTTCGAAATGTTTTGATGCGCGTAAATAATTATAAAAAAAAACAATCATTTTTAAAATAATACAACTTGTTAGTGTACAAGTTAGCGTGTTCTTCAATAAGTATTATACAAGTTAGCTCGTGAGTATTATTTTGTCGATTTCCTTAGGAGTTTTTTAATACAAGATACTTCCAAAAATATACCTTACTTTGCATAACTTACTTTTTTAAGTTTAATGACTCATTTTGTTTCATTATTTTATTTATCATTACAATTTTATCCCATTATTAATTAAAAGTTTCTATTTAGTTTGACTTCTTTTCATGAACATGTTTAGGGGTGCTGCTAAACGTGCGAATCCGATGAAGGTTTATGGTGAACTTAAATAAAATAACACTTTAGTTACAAGCATAATCATGTCAACAACCATAATTATTACATCCCTATCATTTTAAATTATTTCATTAAACATAAGATATTTTAAAGATAATATGAAGCTAAATTATTTCTATTAGATAAAATAGAACTATTGTCTTTCCGGTTGAAAAATTCATTTTGTGTTGGAATAAATAAAATAAAAATTAATACGTTACAAAAGTTCATAATTAACTGTTAAATAAATTTATTTTATTTTATTTAAATAAAAATATATTCATAAATATAATACAATTATATTTAATATTTTATTTAATATACAGTAATAAAAAATTTAAAAATAATTAAATAATTACATTTTAATGTCTTTAAAACCTGAAATATAATTAAATATTAAAAATTTAAATTAACAAAAAAAATATTAAATATCTAAAAAGTCTATATAAAAGATAATTAGAATATGAATTTGAAACTTAATTAATTTTTTTTTCTAATTTATTGATAATATTTTGAAACATTCATGTTAACTTCATAAAATATCTTGCATTAAATAAACAGATAATATTTTAATATCTAAAATTATTAATTATAAAGATATAAAGTTAAAAAAATTTGATGAAAATTTTAGAAATTTAAAAGTATTTATATTTTATTATAAAAATATTAATCAAAAATTTAAAAAATTTATCTGTTATATAAATTCATATTATTTTAATTAATAAGATTAATTATTTTGGTCTGAATATAAAAATGATAGATTCATATATCACTAATTTATAATAAGTGAGTTTTGGTTAATTCTCGATAAAAAAAAATAAAAACTGTGAAGAACACCTTAAATTAACTGGGAGGATTTGAGGACATTATGACTATTAGTTAATTTTTGAGCACCGTGTTTTTGTTTTATTTGAATTTCGTAAAATGTGAAGAGCACATGATAAATCACTGATATAAACAATTTTTATGCTTTCTAAACCTTTATATAAACAAACTTTGATATTGATGCATGAAATTTTAAAGTTCTCCCCCGAAGTTCCACAACAACTAAAATTAACATTATTTAAAGAATTAAGGTGATGTTAATGAGTGGCATAACAGCATTGGTTAAAAATAATTAACAAATATTAAATTTTATAAAAATTTATAATTAATTATGATATTAAATAAAATTTGATTTAATAATTATTAATGTAATTATATTTTATTTTATTTAAAAAATAAAAATATTCATAAAAAGTAAGTTAGATTTAATATTGTTTTTAATATTTATCAATAAAATTAAAAAATAATTAAATAATAAAATAACTATATTTTAATGTTATTAAAAATTAAAATATAATTTATCATTTTAAATTTTAAATTAAAAAATAATAATATTAAACATATAAATATTTAAAAAAAACAATTAAAGTACTAATTTAATACTTGATTAAATTTTGTTTTTCCTACTTCTCGTTAACCTTTTATAATATTCCTCTTAATTTAATAATATCTATTGTTTTAAAGAAATACATAATATTTCTATATCAAAATTTATTCATTATAATTACATAAAAATAACAATATGTCATGGAAATATATTTTATTATTTTTAGTAAAGAGCTAAAAAATTCCAATGCTTATTTTTATATCATAGACTCGTTGTTTAAAATTTACAAAGATATTTTTATAAAATTGTATATATACAATTATATTATTTTAATTAATCAATTTATTATTATAATTTTTAATATAAAAATATGGACCAATATATATTTATTATTTCTTAATTAGTATTTAGAATATTATTTAACATCCCTAAATAAAAAAAATAAAAATCCAACAAAAACAACTTATTAGTGGTCGACATTGTTTAAGTTTGGTCAATAAAAATTTTGAAAAAATAATCACAGTTATCGACTTTTGTGATTTGATTACCATTTTTCAAATAATTTATTTTAATTTATAATAAAATGTGTCAACTTGTCTGTATAGGGCATACTTATTATTATAAAAGATGGTAAATAGATTTAAGACAAAAAATTTATTTAATTATGGTCGACAGAATAAGACTTTAATTACAACTAGTGTAAACACAGGCGCTATCGCGCCTGTGTGTGTATTTTTTAAATATGAATGATATTATATTAGTAGATGATAATAGTATAATGTTATTAAGTTAATATATAAAATAAATGTATATTTA
>Ga0099822_1005041_pt1 | contig 17239 bp, 12 predicted proteins | sample CowpeawhiteBW_FD_76839 | JGI IMG/M metagenome (GOLD analysis project Ga0099822, IMG submission 76839) | Root nodule microbial communities of legume samples collected from California USA - Cow pea white BW | ecosystem: Host-associated > Plants > Roots > Nodule | place: USA: California | collected...
AAAAATATATTCTTTATATATATATAATATTTTATAATATATATATATTTTTTTTTTTTTTTTTTCAAATTTTATATATATATATATATATATATATATATATATATATATATATATATATATATACGCATAAAATGATTATTTTATTATATCTGAAATGAAATTAATGTTTTTAGTTATCCAAAAATAATAGAGTTTAATTTTCTCTTTGGATATCTTATTCATTATTTTTTTCTTATCAAACCAAATGATAGAATATCTACAAAATTTGAACTTTTCTATCCGGTACATAATGACTTTTATTTTCTATTTCACTTTTTATTTTCTGACGTAATTCTTTTGACATTATTTAGTATAAATTATTGATTAATATATATAAAAAAATTAATAATTCATACAGAGTAGCGTCAAAAATTAGAAAACAAAAATTAAAAAATGAAAAAAAATAATTTTCATCTCATAATATATAAAGTCTAATATACTTTCATTATAACTTCCTTTCTGGTGAAAGTTTTTTATGAAATAAATTTCTGAGATCCTACAATTCAAAACATACTTTTAAGACTCCAAAGCTCATATGGTAAAAGTCCAAGGTGACTTAGAAATCTCATATTAAATAAAAATGAGTAAGATAAGTAATATATAAATCTAATCGATTACACTATTATTTATAATTTCAACTTTCAAAGTCGGAGAAGTGTTTAAAATATTAACAACTGTTTACAACGTTATTTTATGAACAATTTATCAATGAAAACTGAATGGGGGAAAACACCGTAGACATTTCTTTTTTTCTCTACAGAACAAGATGGTTCAATTTTAACATCGTATATAAATAATCATATAAATTTTTGAATACTTTCCTTTCCATCTAATTTTATATACATTCTACAGGTCAACTTATTCTATCTAAATATATTAATTATTAAAAATGGTTTATCATTTAATATGTTTCAAAATATACTTAATGGAACTACACATTAATTAATACTAATTCAAGAAACATTCTTTAAAAAATATAAATAGTACATATGATCAAACATCTGCCATGAAATATAAATTATATATACGGAAAACTTTTAGTTTATAATTACAATCTTATACAAACTCTCTCTTCTTTGTTTTTATTTTTCTATCTTTCACTCTTAATTATAACATTATTCATATTTGAATAAATCACCTTGGATAGTACTGTCTTTTGTAGAGAAATTTGGATCAGAATGGGTTGCCAATATAGCCTGCTATGCATATTCCAAAGCTCTAGTTTCTAATGCTAATGATATTTCCTGCGAAAGATGAAGAGCATGTCTATGTTAGAAGAAATAAGGCTAAAGTAGAAAAAAAAAAAAAATTGATCGACCACACAACAAACAAGAAGGTATAGGCGTAAATTTTAAACATCTCATGCTGACACATAATAATATATGCTAAACATCTGCTTTTTCACTATCTATGTTGATGCAATAAAAGAGTGTTCTTCTAAAAGAGTCAACCCCATCCTTTATGTTGTTACTGTTGCTCTACTGATATAATTTGTTATACGATATATTCATTTTGTTGTAGGTTACACTTCCAAGTGCAGTTTTTCAATGTTGGGAATCCAGCAAACATGTAAAGAATTCACATTGAGATAAAGTGAGAGAGATTGGAAGAGTCATACTAATATATTCCTTCATTATTTTTTCTCTACTGTAAATAGGTTCATCTCCGACTTGCCACTAGATATTAAAGATGAATATAAATCACAAACGAGCATTATTAGAGTTGGTTCTTCCACACCCAAATGTGGACCACAACTCTTAAATTTAGGAAACCAAAATTAGAGCTAGAGCAACTCGCACATACACTTTTGCACACACGTTGAAATTAACTGAAGTTAAAATATTATGAGTGGAATGGAACCTTATGGATCCTCAATATCTATCAAAGTCTATCATTAGACCAAAATAAAAACATTATCAAAACTGTTAACTTGCCTGTGGCTTTGCAGTGTTTGAGAATAAGCAACTTGATGTGATTGCCTGTCCATGATCTAAAAGCCATCCCACTTCACTCAGTGTTTCACCTTCCTTGCTTTGTTTAAGTGAACACCACAGCTGCTTAGGAAGTAATATATAGCTGTCTCCATCTCTGACAGAGTCCTGTACTTTCTCATCAAAAAGCTCTTGAAGGATCCCCTGTAATTACAAAGAAAGATCATGCCAATGAATCCAATAAGCAAGGAAAATCCAGATTGTAAAATACAAAGGGTAATAAAAGAGATCATTGCACTCACAGTATTTGGAGTGCTAAAACTGGCGACAGCAGTAGATCCCTTCCAGATACCAGCAACATCAGAAGCAATCGTGGGTGCAGTAGAAGCAAAGGCAGAATCACGGATAGCACAACCTCCTAGTTGATCACCATTTCTGAATGGCCCGTACCACTGTTCACGAAATACTCTAATCCCCTGTAGCACCATCTCTGTGTTATTCAATACATTGACAAACTGAATAACCCTAACCCGAGATTCACAATCTTGAGGATTGACCATGCAGCACTCCAATTCTAGTAAGTTATCTTTCTTTTGCCAGACAGCAACATAAGAACCACTGGATTGGTAAGCAAAGGCAGTAAGTCCACTAATTCCTTCTCCCACTTTCCTCTCGTCCACGCTGTACTGTGTAGCAGCATCAGCCTCGCATCCCACGGTTGGAAGTAACTGAATGGATTTATATTGAAGAACACGTTCCTTTGGTTCAGCAAGAGTGGGGCACTGAGTCTGCCAATCGAATACTTTAACCTCCCACTCTCGGTATGCTTCAGGCACCACGGACTCGGGTAGTTCAATTGCCTTTCCTTCATTACTGAAGTCTGCTCGAAATCCATCCCACTCACCAGAGACTCTCCTGGCGAATTGAGACCAGGCTTCAATACTTGTGTCCCACACCGTGGAAATAGTTCTACTTCCATCCTACATGGTATAGCCAAATTGGTATCCAACTACTAAATATTGGGTGAATTCTAAACAAGACAAAAGAAGCATAAATTTACATAATCATGGACAATATACATTACCAAACTTGGGGAGAGAGGCTGGTCAAATCAATAGAGCAACACCACCCACAAGTTACAGAGTCACAATTCACAATTATTTTTGATAAAAAAAGAGTGAGGACCCATGTTGATCCTTCAAAAAAATAGGCTACAGCACACCGGTCCTCTACTTATATCACATGCGTTTCTTCAAATAAAAGTTATATACCACTGGTTTCACTCTTCAAAGATCAGCCTGAGCAATAATCTGATAACAACAGACCAAACTGATGCCGTGTATACACCTGTGGTGAAACAATTGGAATTTGGAAGACCATTCTACTGATACATGTATCTTTACTCTTAGGAATTCCAAAATGTACACTTGCTCAAAAACTAATCCCTGCAAGATATGACAACACGAAACGGAAAGGCAAGAAACACATTGAAAAGATGCCCCTAGTCTTACTTGGTAAGAATCCGTTTTTCGAAGCACATCAATTGGACTATCAGTTTCAACAGTTGCTTCTTCAGCATCTTGATTGACTGCACGCATTAAAGTTCTCCTGTTTTCAGATTCAAACATACTCACAGCTTCAGCAATAAGAGTATCATATAACACAACAACAATAAGGGGCTACATTTGGAGACAAAAATAGTAAGATTAAAAATAAAAACATAAAATAAACTGTTTTTTTGCACCAAAAATATCTCCAACAAATCGCTGGAGAGTAATTCCTTTCAATAATAGGTAGAGATTCCCGAAGTGCTTTTTATCAATCCATGCACATGGTCAAGAAATGAACCCTGACAAAATGCTTAAGAAACTAAGTTACTTACTTGCTAATACTTATAATAAACTTTAGATGCATTGAAATTTCACACTTTCACTCCAATCAAGCACGCCCCAGAAGTTGAAACAATTCCCAAATTTCTACCAAGTTGAAAAATCACAATAAAAACAAGCTCAGATAGCAAACCCAATACCTCCTCCTCCAATTGAAGGGAAATGATCGGAGTCCCAGCATCCCGGAAACCCCAGATTTTCGATTATATGGCAGTGAGACCTAAATTATAGACACACAACAATTTTAAGCATAAAGCAAAAAAGCAAGGAAGTAGAAAGAGCAGAAGCATGAAGCACGGGTAAGGAGAGAAATACATGTAGATAGGATGAAGATGAAGAGGGGTGTGGTTGAAGAAGGCATGGAGATGGTGAAGCGGTGTTTGTCACAGAGAAAGTAGCCATTAGTGGAAGGAACCAGAGAGAGCAGAGATGGCTAGTGAATGGCTTGGCCTATAATGCATTAATCACCAAACAGAGAAATTCAATAATATTATCCTTCTTATTACCTCAATTCTTAATTTTGAATACTTTCAACTATGGGTCACAACGCTTTGCATGTGGATGATTTACAAAATGTCCACCAACACCTGTCAATAATGATCAATATTTGTAAATAAATAATAGATATTTTTCCTTTTTCATTTTGAGAGCATTATCTTTTGAAAAATTATATATTTAACTATTTCTTCTATCTATTTATCGTAGTAAATAAAATTATTGTAGGCTTTATTATTAGAATTGTAACGTCTAACTAAAATGTATTTTTATTCTTAACATCATAATTAGGAGTGACAAAATAAAGTTTATTACCGAGGTAGGTTATTTTGCAGTTTTCAAAAATTTGATAAATTGAGTCGGTATTTTTAAATTGTCATATTGCTTTATTTTGTTGCATCTAATTTATTAAATTAACATGATTGGAGGAATTGACTAGTTAGTTATTTTTTAAATTAAAAAAATTCCAATTTTTATGAATCAAATTAAATTTTTCACATGGAATGCTATCTCTACTCAGTTACTTTTTAAGCCATACCCACAGTACTTTTGGTATTTTCGTAATATATTAGATTAAGTGTATTTTGAATGGTGACTTTATTTTTATACAGTGCATTTAAACTGTATGCACAATAGCCTCATGGGGACTCTTAAGATTCCTTTTATTTTGAGCACCAAGAATGGAAAACAAGCTATAATAGCATTTGGTAGCAGATATTTAATTAGAAAGTATAGTATGCATGGTATTCGGTATGATATAAGAAAAGGTTGGAACTTTTGATTTATTACAATAGTTTACTTAGTTTAGAAAAAAAAAGGATAATTCATTTTATTAATTCATTTCTATCCCTTGAAATCGTCCTAGTGACTATATTTAATTAATAAGCATGATAAACTATATTTTGACATTAGGTTAATAAAATCAATATATTAAAAAAATAAAAATAAATCATTTAAATGGTAAATATTAAATTTTACTTTCATTATTATATTTTTTTATTATTATCATAATATATATGCAAGATCTATTGTAAGATTGAAAGTTCTTATATATTCAAATATGTTTGTGCTGGCTATAACTATCATCGCATGAAAATTTTATTAAAATAAGAAAAGACAAAAAAAAAAGATAAATTTTAAAAATCACATCAAATCCATAATTAAATTACATTACAACCAAAAAATTATATGAAAAAAAACATCAATAATTTTCTTAAAAAGATATGAAAGTTTATATATAAATCAAAATACATAAGTATAAGTTTATGTAAATCAAAGCTAATGTTATTTTTTGAAATATATTAAAATATTAACAATTTCTTCATTTTATAATTTTTTTAATTCTAGAAAAATTTAATACGAAAATTTATTATGATATAAAATTATAATTTAACAACTGTATATATAGAATTCATTTACACTTTTCCTCCTTTAACTTTAATGTAAAATCTTTAAATATATATATCAATGGATCATGTTTTCAAAAAGGTTGTGACAAGAGCCTAATCACCCTCAATAATCAGCCATATATGTATCTGGAACTACGCAATAAATAAAACACTGCACCATTTGTTGGAGGATACAAAGGAAATGTCAGATTTCATAGTATTTTATCTCCAATGTCACATATTTAACTTTTGACATTGTCACATATATTTTCATAAGAGAGAAAAGGAACACAATGCAAATGCCAAGACACTTCAAAACATGTTTTCCCCATAACCTCAAAGCATTAACCTTTCATGATTCCTAACACTACTAAGTAATGAATCACACTCTTCTTAAAGTCTGTCAAATTAATGCGAACTCATGTCAGAATATAGTTAAAAAGACAAACTTGATTTAAACCACTAAACACGAGTTTACAGAACGTAATAGCAGTTCCACAAAGACAAACTGGTAGCAGGTAAACGTACATCATAAGCCCTTAAGTCTGTTTCATCTCATGCTTCGTTTTAGGTTCAGATATAGGATAAAATCCCAACATTTACATCACAGACTATAAGCTATATAGAATTTAGAGATTTCAGGACCCTAATGAGCTGCAAGTGGCACTCCAAATTTTTCATTCAGGACCTTAATGTATTCCTTTCTAGAAGGATTATCTTCTTGTGGTCGATTATATGCTGTCCAAACTGGCTCTCCCTTAAACAACCTCATCAACTGCACGCAATATGTACACAGTAAAACTATGATTAGTCCAACGGAGAAAATTCATGAATCTTGATATATTTGAAAAATCTTTACGACAACATAATCCCAAAGAAGAAACCTTAACAATAGAATATATATGTATGAGATTTTGGTTAGCGTAAGCCTTTTCATACCTTGACATAGTTACTGGGGTCTAGGGTGAAGCGATGATAAATTCCAGCAGGTAAAATGATAAGATCACCAGCCTTGATCAAAATGCGAATCCAACGATCCTCCTTGTCTCTCACATCAAAGTACCCACTTCCTTCCAAACAATAGCGAATCTCTTCATCTTGGTGAATGTGCTCAGTGTAGAAATTCTTCAACTTTTCTTCATAATTTTCTACCTTTTCCGGGCATAAATCAAGCATGTCCTACAACACATCCAAATAAGACACTTATATTTAAGATTTCTTTTATCGGCACTTAGAATATCACCTACAATATTCATAACAAATGGTTAGCAATTAGCTGCAAGATCGCACCTTATTTATCTTAAATTATTGAAATGGACTCATAAATTAACCTCAAAATTCTCAGGTCTCTAAACAGACAATAACATCATTAGCCTCAGAAAATATGCTACTAAGTACTGAAAATTGGATTCAGTCTCAGAACAATATAGTGTAACTGCTAAGTTTTGTCTATCCAGTCTTTGGGGTCACGTATGATGATCTTGTTCGAGCTTAAAGCTTCTTACAAGTTCTTTTTAAATCTATTGTAATAAATTTCTCAATCAAAATTATAGTTAAACTCTCGTTTGCTAAAAGCTTTTTAAATAAATACTTAAGTTGTTTATATCATACATTTTTAGTGCACTCCATAAAAGATAGGTGAGATGTTTAAACTTAACTTATTTTAAAGAAAATTATCAACTTGTCAAAAATAAAATAAAATTATTCGTCAGAACTTAAAAATTCATAAAATACAACATGGACCAAATTCACGTATTTCATCTTTCAATTTAGTTCTTTTAATAAGATTTTGTTAAATTTATTCGATGGATTCAAAGTTTTAAAATAGACTAATTTCAAAGTTTATTAAAAATTAAGAGAAAAAAATATATTTAATACTAATTTTAATAAACGCGTTCTAATAAAAATAATAATAATCAAGGCATTACCAATAATATCTCATAAGTAACGAACATCTAGAAAAGAATACAACAGTTTGGTATAATTCAACACTTACAAATAGAAAAAAGAAACTAACATTTAAAATAGTTTTACGGTTCTAAAATTTCTATTTAAAAACTCATTATTTAATTTTTTTTTTAAAGTAACAATCTTTATGCTGAATAATAATAATAAAAAAAAAAAACAGTCTCGTTATATTAAAAAAACTGAGGCCTTCTAAGTTCAAGACCGCAAAAAAGATAATCTTTAGTTGTATAAGAGAAAATACTTTGGGAATTCAAGGGTTTTGGTATTTGGAGGGAGAACTGTCTTAATACCATTATTGGGTTAAAAACATGTGAGCCAAAGTCTGGGATTTATCTGAAAACTGTAGCAACTCTCTGTATCCTCTATATTTGTTCAAATTCATATCATCCTGGAAATTCTAATACTAATCTTATCAGGCGTTAATCAATGAATAGGTAAGAATCAATCAGAAAACAAAATCAAAGGAATTGAAATAAAAGATTACCATGTAGTTGTATCCCCTAGCTTCTCTAATTTTGTTCAACTCTTCATCTTTCTCGTAGATAGTTGGATTCAGCTTCCAGTACAAGACCCCCAATTCTGCAAAAACTCAAAAAAACGTCACAATGAAGCAAAATCAAAGAGAGATTGGAGGGAGAGAGAGAGAGAGAGATGACCTGCCAGTTGGTCCAATGAAACTGATTCGTTGGGATTGCGACGGTGAGGAAGCCTTGGATCTTCGTTGCTATCGTCCATCAACCATGCCTGTGATGTCAGAATGTCTTATTAATAACGAAGCTCCTCCAAGACCAAGACCTAGACTTCATTCATCCATATACACAGAACAGAAGAAAGAACTCACCTCAATCGCCATGAATGATAACTTTCAAGTTTCAATCACTCCTGTTCCTTACTCTGATTATCATTCATTCTCTCTATATATTACTTATCACGCCACTGAAAAAATTAATTATAAACCACACGATATTATTGTGGCGCATATTATATTACTTCTTTCTATTTTTTCTTACCAACTCTTCGTCTGTCATGTGACGCGCACACCTACAAGTGGCTGGTGTTTTCAAGGAGAAAAAAATATCACCATCGTCGTTTTATCAGAATGTTGTTTTATGGGCATTCCACCGACTCCACTTTCGTTTTAACTCAATCTCATTTCTTGGCGCAGAAAATTGTTTATAACTACGTACAATATAAGTTCCTCCGACATTTATATAATTTTGTCTGTTATATGAGATTTTTCAAGGAGAAATGTAGTAGAAATTCAACACCAATTCGATAGAATGAGACATGAATAAATTCATACACAAAGAGTAAAGTATTATTTTTAATTCAACATCTAAATATAATAACTTTACGAGTCATATTGATCACCTTACTTATATTTAAACAATATAAATCTTTCAACTAACATTAAATTTCTAATGAATTTATCAGTTTTTATGTCACAAAAATGTATAATAATATATAAATATATAATAAGAATAAAGATATAACAAAGAGAAAACTGAAAGAAAAGACATAGAGTTTAGTTAAATAAAAATGAGAAAAAACACGAAAACAAAAATTTAGTAAAATGAAGTCTTTCACAAAAAATACAAAAAGTGTATAAAATTTAAAAATCGGAATATAATTTGTTATATTAACAACCTTATTAATTATGTTGACAAAAATATTAATAATGAAACATATAATCAATCGTATTATCAAAATTAAATTTAAAATAATTTAAATATCTTTTTCATCTTCATTTTCGTAGTATGTATTTATTGTGGATAATCCTCATAATATTTAAAGTGATCCTCATTTGGACAAAAAATTTAAAATGATTTTTATTTTCAAAATTTGTATTTTATTTTGTTCTTTTTTGTAACGTATACCGTAGAGGTAACCCGTACAAGATTATTTCACTGATTTTTATTACACGCAGATCAAAATCTTACTGTCGCTGCCTTGCCCATGTATTCCAATTAATCCACCGTTATTTTCCCTCCTTTTTTTTTCTTTCACTCTTCCATCCCCTTTTTCTCTCCTGTCTACCAAATGGAGAACAAAGGAGAATGGAGCTAGAGCATGACACATCCTACAACATTTAAAAATCAATGATACTACTAGAGACATTCATCCTGAAACAAAATAAAAAATCAGCAATTACAAAGTAAACATGAGAGAAGGGAGGGTACTTTGGCATCTGCACAAAAGCTATTAACATTTAACGAGGCAGCAAGGTGAATTTACACGTCATATATATATTCTTGGGAAAATGGCTGCTCCTCCTTGGCTCTCTACATTACTACTAATAAAACCTTAAACTTCAGTAACAAGAAATTCCCGAAGGACGAAATTAGATGGCTGATATTACAAAATTGATATGGTAAGCAGGGCACTCCACTATCCTAAACAACAGAAATTTGCAAAACAGTTAAAAGATACTAAAATTGACCGGTCTGAGAGTAGTCAATTCTTGCAGTAGGCTCCTAGACGCTATCGTCTCTTCAGTTATACTTCGATCATCTCACTTCAATCCTCTACGCGTCCCAATTCTGCATAATCTATCTAGTTCGAGTTTTAGCATTCATGAACATCTGCAAAGACAGACAACACAAATTTATAATAGAAAATATTGAGAGAAAAAAATGGCAACCTAGCATTAACGCTCTATCATATCTTGGTTCACCATTTAGATTTCAATAGCCATCACCAATATTATAGTTTGTAAACTAGTCAAAAGGTTAACATAGGTTTATAAGATTTTCATAGAAGCTCTCCACACAAAGATTTCCCCCTGCTTGTTAGATGGTTTGCAAATCTCACGTAGCAAACAGGACAATCTGATTTATTTCAATCACTATAATTCTGATATAATTTTAAAGGCTTTAAGTCAAATTTTCACATTCTCGATAGATAAAAGAAATATACTGTCTTGCAACTAGAAGTTGAAGAAAATTTTCAACACTAACCTTTGTCATTGAGATCAATGGGAAGGGCAACTTTGAGTTGGTTGTCAGCTGAACCACTGGAAGCTAGAGGCAGTCTAGGCTGTGGTGGAGAGCTAGTGCTACTACGGCTTGAATTCCCATTTGAGGCATGGACCTTCACTGGAAGGTTCAAATACATCTCGAAGTTAGACGAAGTTATTCCAGTCAATTTCTTGCCTTTAAATCTTCCCCTAACATAGAAGGCAGATTAAGAGGATAATTCAGCAGGCTATCACCCAAAAAAACACTTGTAGCACAGGGACTAGAATTGATGTCAAAACAAATGGCAGCTCAGCACTGCAAATACCTGTCCTTACGCTTTTCACGATATCGCTGCAATGACACTTTTCTGCTTGCTTGACCATCTATATCTTGTGAAAAAACATACATATATTATGAATACCAAGTTTTAAGAATTGTAAGTGTCACAATGTATTACAATGTTTTTAACCCATACTGATATGGTACATCAAACACTCAAGATTTCATTATATTTCATTGCTTTTAGATTCACAAAAAGCAACAAGAAGTTCTGTTAACTTAATTGGAGCATGTACCCATTACCTAGATACTTAATTGCTGCCAATTATGAGCACCAGTATCTCCACACAATCTCGTCATTGGACCTTTCCAAAGGGTAAAAACATAATTGATGAATAGTATCAATACCAGTACCCATTTGTACATGATAACTGCTAATACTCTTTAAATACAAGGGATAGAGACTTGAGTAGTGAAGTCCCACATTGAATAGCTTGGGATGCTGGTTGGAAAGCATTTGGTTCTCCGTGCTTGATAGCTAGCTTTTGACTGGGTGCTTATTAACTAGCAATTTTACAGCAGCAGACAAGGTACTTAAACATACAAGAGGTTCTAGCAAACATAAGTGGAGCTTAAATCCAACACTAAGGTAGAAAAGTTGCAACCTAAGTCCAACACTACCCGTAACAACAAAAGCCTTCACTTTTTCATGGGGCATATGAATCAAACAAAGCCACTGAATGGAACTACGTAGGTGAGTTTTTTATTTTCTTGATTCAAAATAATCGTGACTCAGTATGTATGCCAAGGAAAAAAAAAAAGAAGAAAGGACCTAAGTGAACTTGCCAAGTCAAATTAAAAAAAAAAAATGGGAATTCAGTATCAATATAAATTCAACAAGGGGAGTGGCTGTAGCAGCAACAACAACAAAGTCTTGTTCCAAAAGGCGTAGCCAGGTATATGGATGACATTACATTTGACACGGCTAGAGATCAAAGCTTCAGGAGTATTATTTAGCCCGAGAACTCCGCCAGGGTTTTTCACAGCCAATCCCATGCCCGTTTCAAAGAGGGTTGTGCTAGGCCCTTGAGAGTCAATGTAAAACTTGCAGTTATACCAAAAAACAAGGATGCAGCATCGGTCAAGATTCAGCCCAGTAGTTTATAAAAAAAAAAACTTCAAATTTTCTGTAAATTTATCACAACAGAACAACGAAAGTTCTAGCAGAAAAAATTCCAACCACCGAATTATACCTACCAGCATCACGAGTAATGCTCCCTTTCTCTCTGTATTGCAGAGGATATTCCACCATCTTATCTGTAAAATCCAATTCAGAACACCAATTATAAAGTTACCAAAACCACAACAACGTAATATGTGGATCATAACATCTAGTTCGATGTTATGCAAGTTGTCATTATTTAAGCACGTAAAAGAAAGATGTGCTTGGACATCTACGTCCAGAGTGAATTTGGTCGTAATGACTGGGCATCCAATTATTTCTCAGCTTGCACAGAAAAGGAACAACCAATTGCAAGAAAAACTCAACAAACATGGAAAATGAAATAGTACAATAAAAAGCAATTAGTAGCTTGAATCCTATTTCATGATTTATTTATTTCTTTCCCATATTCAGACAAAGGTAACTTGGCTCTTCATCCTCCTTCAAGAAATAAATTGAATCTGGTATTCAAGAAAATAAAAAGGTGACAGCAATTTTCTGCATCAAATCATCAGCTGAAATCATTCAATGAAAAGTTTTAGATTTTTTATGCAACGGGCACTGAAGATTCGTTCCCTCGCACATCTGAGTACTGATAGTTCAAAGCAAAATTAAGTAATCTTTCTACCTACTTGCTACCTGCTTGAGCAACCTGAAGGATTGCTGTATCAACAGGGATGAGGCCATCCTTATCCAACGGTAAATGGCAAGGAGAAGACCAAACTGGTGCATTTCCATGTAAAGGATCATCCTGAGTAAACTGGACAGGACTTGCAGCAAGCTGCATGATTGCTCGTGCCTGCAAAAGCCAAATACAGTTGCATTGGAAGGTGGAACCTTATTGGATTTATGGCCAGGTATGCAAGAGGATAAATCATTACCAACCTTATCAGGTGAGACTCCATCATAGACATTCACCTTACCACAATAGAAAATTGTCATTTGGCCAATTGATCCACTAGTTGCACACCCTCTGTGACCACGTTTACAATTACAAGTAATGTTCAGAACAAGAATGAACAATACTTAAAAGAAACATTGGCTTTATTTTCAGTTTCAGCTAGGTATGATTACAACTTGCTGCAACTGAGTAAAATTTCCTGAGATTCCCTAGACACAAAACATACAATTTCCAATAACTTCGTGGCCACAATTTCGGTTTTCAGTCTTAAATGTCTGTGCTTCTTGAATCTTGAAATGATGATGTTAAACCTAAAATCAATTTTAAACCTAGAGAGTTTGCCTTACTCCTTTCGATATTTGTCATACATTTAATCTGGATAAAACGTGTCTCCTACTCAATCATGATATCTAGTGCAATATCTAAATAGGACACTTTAAGTTAAGTAGAATGACGAGATTGAATAAGGTCAGACATGAATGGAAAACAAAAAAACATCAATTAAACATTAAAGTTAAACATTAAATACAAATATAATGTAGCAGATATAGAATAAACAACATTGGAGTTGCGTGATTATCTAGATTTGGCAATAGCGGTTATATGCTTCAATTGCGCTGACTGGTGGTCTGAAATTGGATAAATCCATAGTGCTACCCAACACATCCCATAAAATTCCAAACGTCCAATGACCTAAAACCTTTTCTAGTCTCACTGACAGCAAGATCCAGCCCATGATCCCGTAAGGCATACAGAAAGTGTTTAGACACACAAAAAGCACTCACGTTCTTTTAAGAATACTTCACTAACAGCTTTCCACCACTTGTCCCTCTCACATTCACTGGATACTAAAAACCCACCATTTGCATGATTTCCCGGCTCAGAAAAATAAAAAAAGTAACTAAACAATGAGTAAATTCTCGAACTTGATAGCAAAAGTAAATCCACTTGAAAACTAACCTTCACTGAACCTCAAATCCTCGTATCACTCCCTCTAGCACGCAACCCTCACTTGACTGAATCTCAAAACAACTATTTTCTCCCACAAATCATCAAAAGATGAAACTGGCTTCGACGAGACTCCGCACCCCCAAACATAAAAAAAAAAGAAAATAATAAAGAAAGGAGAGAGGAAAAAAGAAAACAAACCTGGGGCTAGCAAAGTTGGCGTTGGTGTTGGTGTCATTAGTCTCCGTAGGTTTTTCCCCAGAAGAGGCAGATTTCTGAATGTCGTCGGCGGCGAGAAAGGCGGGTTCCTCAGGAGGAGGGGCCTTGGGCGGAGGTTGAGTCAAATTGGCCTACAATCAGTGACGGAGTAACGATTGATGACATTTATTGTGAAGAAGAAGCAAAGGCGAAAGAAGAAGAAAAGAAACTGACTAGAGGTTGAGGAGCATGAGGCTGGTGGTGCATGGGGGGAGGAGGAGGAGGGGAATCATCGTCGGAAGGTTCGAGAAGCGCTTTGAGGGAAATGACCTGTTGGATCGCCTGCGATTTGTTCCATGAAGGCCTGCGCATCCCTGTACGAACACGTGTCTTCTCCGTTTTATTAATTATTTATTTCTTTATTAATAAAGTAAATAACTACGATTATTGAGGTTAAATTAAAAACTAACCCGCATCCCGATTAATGTCATCATTTAATAAACAAAAAATATGGTCGCATAATAATGTGTTAGGGAAATGGAGGTTCTCAGGTACCGGAAATCATGGAGGAAAAAAGAGGAGAGAGAAAGAGAGTGAGACCTTTTTCTTTGAGGAATCTGCGACAGTCTTCGCGAGTGAGCTGAGAAATGTCATCCTCCGTGAGCTGGTTGAGGGGCTTGTCGAGGATGGATCGGAAGGTGGCGGTTCCGCCGGCGTTCATGGCCTCCGATTCCGGCAGCCGGTGGTGGGTGGGACCATGAATTTAAGAGAGGTAGAGAGAGAAAGAGAGAGAGTGAGTGAGTGAGAGAGTGTTGTTGGCAGGCAGCGTTGGGTTGGGGGGAAATGGGGGAAGGGTAGGGGGGGCTTTTTTAGGAGTTGGGGTGAACCCTAAGCTGCCACGTATGTTTCTGTCTTCATTATTAGCAACTAATCTTCTTTCTCACTATACATTACAATCAATCTTTTTCATTTTTTCTCTTCTTTTTTACACTCTTTTTTACTTTTTTTACTCTCTCCCTCTCTCTTTGTTTATATCACATGTTTTGTGGAAAAAATATGTTTGAAATTAGTTATATTTTGTACGGCCTAACTGTCTTTAAAAGAAATAATTAGAAAATGATTAAGTAATGTTTGTGAGAGAGTGATTAAGATTGTGTATGAAAAGTTTAAATTGGATAGCAGAAGGAATACAAAATGTGGAATGGAAAAGGTAAAAGGTAAGTTTGATGGGCGTGGGAGTTGGCGTCAGTTTGTAATAATTTGTGTTGGGTGAATAAATTGGGTTTGTCCGCTAGCATTGCGCTCCGTCCAAGCCAACCAAACCAAACCTTGCTCTGTTTCCACTCCCACACTCGTCACTTTCACTCCCTTCTCACACTTTTCAAGGTAAACACTATGCATTCCTCCTAAATTTACAACGGGTAGATGCACCATAAAGCTCTTTATGACAAACTTTTTCTTTGTACCAATTTCAATATTACGGATTTCTTTCGCTTGGGTATTTACTATTTAGAAAGACAAAGGTATTTATTAAATAGAGACCAGAAATAAATAATTCAAAGAAAATTAAGGTGTTTATTCGTAGGAATATGAAAAAAAAACTAAGAAATTCTATTATTTTTTCTTTTTTTCTCCTATGTAAATATTTAAAGTTATTTGTATAATGTTTCTTGGAAACAATAACAGAATATCAATGAACACAAATCATATTTTACTTCAATCGTTGACTACTAGGATAACTTTAGGAGTTATTTGTGAGAAGGACTTCGACGATCAAATCAACAAGTCTCTCAAAAGTCAAATCACATATTAGTGAATTAATGAAAATGTATCTTTAATTGTTGGGGTCCATATGTATTTATAAAGATATTAAGTATGTTTTATCCCCTTTATAGGTTGTCCCTTCTTTATTATGTTGGACCAATATTCAGGCTTTGACTGAGCCTGAGTCAGGCCCAAGTTTCATGCTTGTGATCTGACACTCGAAGCCCCACTATGATTTCCTAAGTTTGGAGATGACATCTTTTACTTATGTGTTATTCTTTGAAGTAGGCGGTGATAGTCGTTATGTATGTGTCATTATTTTGTGCAGTTAACTAACCATCTATTCTTTTTATGATAAAACTAGTCGTAGACGATTCAGACCGGACAGTTAGTCATATTAATCACGACCGCCTAAGTATAGTACATGTAAAATTGTGATAATGTCATCCATTATTTTTTTAGTTGAAGTCGATTCATAAACATGTTTTTTTAAATTATGTAAATTAGTTACGCAAAATGTTATATAATTATGATAATAATATAAAATATACGTTTTAAAATTATACTTACAATAATAATTAATACTCTAAATTTCACAAAAAATTCACCTCGTCCTCTAATCTCTTCAAATCATCTTTCCCTCTCCGAATCAACCTAAAACATTATTTTAATTGGTTTGAGAAGAATGTTAACTTAAAATCATTTTAACCGGATTTTTTAAAGTATGAAAATAAAAATACTGTTATTTTGCTCTCTTTTTTTATTTCAAATAAAAATCGGTGTAGTATGTTTGATCACGGAAATAATACAAGATGGAATGGAAAAATTGTCTCAGTGATAGTTAATTGTTTCATACGAACGTTCCTTTGAGCATGTATAGTTTGGCGTGTGATGGAAATTCAACAAATGTGTGTATATAGGTGTTTGTCGATAAATAGATAAATAATCGGATTCAATTGTTTAATTTTTTTTCATTATCTTTCAAATGGTCTGGATAAAACTATTTGGGTTAGATCAAAATTTAGTATTTTGATTTCTTTTACAAATCATTAAATTAGTAACAAGATATATTGTAAGCACAATAACCGATAATTTTGTAAATCAAATATCATATGCATGAAGTCATTACTTAATCTTATAACTTATTATATATATATATATATATATATATATATATATATATATATATATATATATATATATTATATTAATATAAATATATTTTTTTTATATATATTTTTTTATATAAGTTTTATT
>Ga0099822_1005045_pt1 | contig 17236 bp, 14 predicted proteins | sample CowpeawhiteBW_FD_76839 | JGI IMG/M metagenome (GOLD analysis project Ga0099822, IMG submission 76839) | Root nodule microbial communities of legume samples collected from California USA - Cow pea white BW | ecosystem: Host-associated > Plants > Roots > Nodule | place: USA: California | collected...
TGTTTATAATCTTGGCTTCCGATGTTTTTTGCCTCCCGCAGTTTTCTTTTTCTTTTTTTTTGTATTCTTTTTTTTTTTTTTTTTTTTTTTTTAATTTTTATTCATATTTTTTTTTTTTTTTTTGTAATAAAACTCCAAGAGAAATATACCTACTTATCTGGGCATTCTTTCTCCTCCTTTTATTTACTCTGGCTTCTCTGTTTGTTCTCAATAAATTGAAAATCACATGAGGTTAATCTTTTTTTTTTTTGTGTGTATGTTTTGTCATTGGATATCGATGTCTTATGTGATGCTAAACTATTATTTGAACCGTGTAATCAACGGTATTTTTCTAACTTTATAAACATTGTGTGCGTGCTTTTTTTTTTTTTTAAATTTGTTAAAAAAATTTGCAAGAAAAGACTATTTTTTGCCAACTTTATAAGAATTTTAATTGACAGGTAATTCCTTCGTGAGTTATCATTTCTTACAAAGTTATAAAATTTAAGTATTTCTTACAAAATTTGTTGTGAAAAGTGTTTTATACAAAATATTTTGCAAAAGAATTGGTAGCAATTTTTTGCAATTTTTTTTACAACAAAATTTGTAAGTACTTCCTACAAAAAAAATTTCAAAACAAAATGGGCAGGAAATATAAGGTTTTTTAGTAGTGAAGGTTAGCAGATCATGTTCATGTTCTGATTGGTCCAAGGTTCGGGAATAATCTAATCTCCCCTTGGTGGGCGAGGCTCCCATTCTTCAAGAGTGGTACTATCACAAAAAGAAATGAGTTACCCTTTCAAAATATGCTAAAAGTGAAAATTTTTTACTATTGGGAGATATCTTTTGTTGGACCACTACTTATGTCAAATAATCATGAGTACATCTTAGTTGTTGTAGACTATGTGTCAAAATGGGTTGAAGCCACAGTTGCTCAAAAGGCTGATTAAAGAACAATGATCAAATTCTTAAAAAGGAACATATTCTACAAGTTTGGAATACCTAGAGTCCTCATAAGTGATGGAGAACCTCACTTCTGCAATTCACAGGTTAGAAAGGCATTGTAACAATATCACGTGAAGCATAAAATAGTAACAACATATCATCCTCAAACCAATGGACAAGATGAGGTATTTAATATGGAATTAAAGAGCTGGAAAAGATAGTAGCCAATTCAAGTAAAGATTGGTATACCAAGTTGGATGAAACATTGTGGACTTATCAGATAGCTTCCAAAACCCCAATTGGACCCACTCCATTTCAGCTAGTCTTTCGAAAGGCCTATCACCTACCAGTAGAGCTTGAGCATAAAACATTATGGTCTCTAAAATCCGTCAATTTTGATTTGAAAGCTGTTAGAGAAAGAAGGAAATTGCAGATTCATGAATTAGAAGAAATGAGGTAGCAAGCATATGAATCTTCTAAGATTTATAAAAGCAAAGTGAAGAAGTACCATGATGGGAAGATTCAAAAAATGGCAACCAATTATGCCCTTCAATTCACACTACAAGAAAATGTCTCATTAGTATCTAATTTTAGTGATCAAAAGTTGTTAGTCATTATATATAGTGACCAATTTAGTTACCAATTTACAAAATAAAAAATTATTGGTTATTAAAATAATCACTATTATGAATGAAAAATTATAATTGATTTCTAAGTTGGACATGGTTGGATTAGGAATTAAGCAGGAAAAAGAAAAACACACTTTGAAACTGTTTTGAAAAATTGAGAATGCAAGGAAGGAAAGAAGGAAGAACCATAAGTGCTTAATAGAAATTGATACAATGTAGGTCAGTTCTTAGTTAAAGGTTGACAAGAAAGTGAAGCTAACCTTGTGAGATAATTGAACCAAACACTTAATGTGAGAATGAGAGAAAAAACCTACGTGATTAAGCCATGAGTTTTGTGTCAAATTTTTTGTAGCTATTAAGCATGATTGGCTTAGAAAAGATCAAGGCAAATTTTTTGTTAAAAATTTTGTATAAACCAGAGCCAAACAACCACCCTACATGTTTTTTGAATGAAAAATACCCTTTTTGAACCTTGTCTTGAAACATGCACCCTGAGCCTAGAATGTAGGTAATCCAACCCTTCTTACTAATGAGAATGATGCAATAAATGTGTGTGTGGCATGAAGGGAATGATAAGTTGTGAATATGGATAAAGGAACAAAGTTTGGGTATGCTAAAAGCATACCTAAAAGTGCAAATAAGACTGAAAAACTACAACCAAAAATGAAATTGAATTGCGACACCTCAAAAGAAAAATGATAGAGCAATGAAAGTTAATTAGAGGGGTACTCAGATGAATGAAAAACAAAAAGAAACTATACTGCAACAGAAGAGAAAAATAAGAGAAAAAGATGGCTGGAATAGGCTAGACTCATGGCACTTACAAATTGTTGCTTTCCTTTTTTAGCATTGAGTCTTGTTTGTCTTGAAAAAACAAAGTTCTTTGATAGCCCAACCACGTTACAAGCCCAAAAGGTCTTAGTGATCTTTGCCAATCATGTGTACATATGATAACTAATATTATCGCGTTTTTATTTTGTTTTTTTTTATCTTTTATTGTTATTTTATTGTTATCCTTTTATATATTTCAGGTTTTATTTAATAAATTTGAAAAAGATAAATATTTAGTTTATATGTTACAGATAAATGAAAAGTTTATTACTTCAATCAGTGGAACTCTATCGTCTTATTTCAAAGATATTGAGCTTCAGAAGATTAAAAGATATATATTTAAAATATTTCAATACAAAATTACAAATCCAGTCTAATTCAAAAAGTTTATAGATAAGGGATACCAGAGGTGAAAGGAACCACCCTTCTTAGAAATAAGCACATTTTTTTAGTGAAAACCATTTGAATTCTCTTTATTCATATCTCTATTATAAAATATTTTAAACTTTAAATAATATTTTAATGAAAATATATACCTGTGCACAATAAAGAAATTACATCACATATTTTATGTCAATTAGTAAAAGAAATCAACATAGAAAATATAGAAGTAAAATAATTACAGACAATTTTTCTACATTTTTGTGGGAGACACTTATGTAAAACATTGATTTTATTTGAACTTATATCTTGAGTACTATTTGTTTAAACTCAAATTTTATTTGAACTTATATTTTAGAGTATAGTTTTAGTTAAATTTATACTTTCAAAAAGTAATTTATATGAGTTTATATTTTTAGAATAGTTTATAAACTTTTTTTTTTTAAAAACCATATAAAATAGATATTAAAACAATATTCATGAGTTTCCATTAATATCTACAAATACAAAAATATCTGGTCTAGTAAATACATGCAAATAAAGATAATGAGATAAAATTTTTCTAAACGTCCAATAGGAATATCTGATTCTATCCCTAATGATATAAGATAATATTAAGGATATTATTTTGACATCAACCCACATTCATCATTTTATCCTTCAATCTCTCTTCCTTTAAAATATCATAATTAACCTTTTTAAAATACTCCGTAGTAGTGAATTGTCAACGCTATAATATCAAAAAAATATTTTTCTAATATTAAGGAGAATTTTTTTCTATATCCTTTTATCATACTATTTTGGGCACTGATACTTAAGCACTGCAAATTTTCTTAGTTCTATGTTATTCTCTAAAAAAATATTATTTTATTATAATTGTCAAACAATTTTTTTTCCTATTATTTTATTCAGTGCAAACGTGAACCATTGACTATCTGTAATTTATTGAGTGCTGATAACGGTCTTAAAACACGCCTACATATATAACAATGAAGACATGCTTAGCTTTGTATATTAGTTTGTCTTCGTATAGCTTTCAGCGATGACAACCACAATCTCAAATACGTAGGAGATAGATTAATTTATGTAATTTTTACATTCATAATTTATCATTCATCATTTTAATTAAATAAACATATTTTTACCTACTATTACACCAACAATAATAAATTATTTTAATCCTCAAAACTGTAATTTATTGCCTATTTGTGAAAAAAAAAATTAAAAAGTTCGTTACTTCAGTCACACTGTTAGAAATTCAAATTAACGTTTGTCCTACCACTAAATTTGCTTTTAGTTTGTAACTTAACCGGTATATCATCATTTTATAGTCTTAAAAACATTTTAAATTTTTAATTAAATTTCATTAAAATTGTTTCGACCCGGAAAACGAATCAGGTCAAAACGTTATAATTTCTTATTCTGGCTCTCTATATTTTCTTTCTTTTCCAATCACTCTCTCTAAGTTTCTCTTTTGCTCTCACCCTCTCTTGCTCTCACCCTCTCTTGCTCTCCCCTCTCTAATCCATCCCTGCTTACTTCATCTAATTGTGCTTTTATACTTCATCTAATTGTGCTTTTATACCTTTCTCCCTTAATCACTTTGTACTGGACTCCGCTTTTTAAGCACTTTCACTATGCTACTGTTCCTTATTTTACTCCTAAAATCCAGCCCATGACTTCCTAGAATCTAGGGATTTAAAAGTCAGTTTCTTCGTGCGTTAGTTTTCTTTATTCTTTCTATGGGCCTATGAATCACATTTATTGATTTGGGCCTGCATGGACTGTGTTTGCGCGTGCTTTCTATAAATATCTTTGTTTCATACGAGGGCCCGATCTGTTCTGACTTCTCCGATCTCTTCGACCTCTCCGATCTTTCCAACCCCTCCGATCTTCCTACAGCTTGGTGTCCGATACACAACCCTCCAACCTTATTTTGTGCTAGCGCAGCATAAGGTTGCTTTGTTTTATCAAAAGTTCATCGTCACATTCTGATAATGAAGTGACGTTTTCACTGTTTACTCTGTTCGCATTTATTACTCTCTACCTACCAAGACACGTGTTCGTTCGTCAAGCGCTCCAGCTGTTCTTTCCCTTTAAAATCTAACGGCCAAAATTTAAACCCTAAATAACCGTTTTAAATCCCTTATTCACGTTTCCTCTTCCATTTTAACTTATTTGTACTTAGACTAGTTCTCTCGCTCTGTTTTTTCTTTTGGCTTCACTCTAGAAAACACAACCTTCGTCTTTCCAGGTATGTTTTAATTTGAAGAAATGTTCTCTTTCGCCTACTATTTCTGGTGAATGTCGTGTGTTCTTCTATAATTTCTTTGCTATAATTTTTCTTTGAGTTTGAGTTTACATTGTTCTCCGTCTCGTAGATATTTCATTTTTGAGTATCTGAGTACAAAGTAAAGATTGGGGTTTTGATGGTCTATTTCAGATTGCCTGTTTGCTTGTCCCTGTTTAGAGTGCTAAGATTTCTTTAGGGTATTCTATCTGGCCGGGATGACGTCTTATGATATCCAATACCCTTGGGCTCCCTTAGATCTTAAGCAAGAATGTACTAGTTTCTGTACTGAAAAGAGAGTTCAAGCCTTTAGGGATAAACAATCCTTGTGTAAGAGAGATGAGAAGGACGTAATTGTGGGGGTATGCGAGTTAGACGAGCCTGTTTGTAGAGATGGTAATCTCCCTCCTCGGGAGACTTTTACTTTTATATATGCCACTCTATTTGAGAGACTCGGATTTCGACTTCCTTTCAATGATTTTGAAAAGGGATTACTAACGACTTTAAATGTAGCTCCTGCGCAATTACACCCCAATAGTTGGGCGTTTATACGGGCCTTCCATATCCTATGCGGGGGTCTCGGTATCCGACCCATTCTTGCTATGTTTTTATATTTCTTTGAGTTAAAGGGTGGCTCGTCCCGATCCGTGTGGACGTCTTTAAGTGGAGTAGGGGGCCGAGGTTTGTTTACTCTATACCAATCTTCCTATAAGGGGTTTAGGGGAGCCTTTGTAAAGATCTTAGCACCAGCACACAATCCTGCTTTATTAGAAGGGTTTCCCTTATACTGGACAAAAACTCCTCTCCTAAAGAGAGCTCGCCCCTTTGAAGAGCTAGATCCGGCAGATCAGAAAGGTTGTGCAGAACTGGAGGGTCTAAAAGTCATTTTCAACATCCGTAAGATCTTAGACCTCGAATATCGAGAAGTAGACTTAAAACTATTCATTGGTATATACTTTGACCTTGTATTTTGTACTTTCTCAACTATTTCTTATTATCATCGGCATTGACCCTTACTATTTTTATGATGTTTTTTAGAAAGACAGATGGCCTTGTCTCAGAAGGACCTGCTCCAACGAATCAAGCAGAAGGGAAAATCAAAAGAACAAGTTCCCCGATCTTAAGCTCGGTCTTCCAAAATCACTATTGACAGTGATCCTGAAACAACCTAAAGTGATTCCCAATTAAAGAAGAGGAAACTAGGTCTGGGAGAAAATGAAGGTGAGATTTCTGAGTCCATCAATTGCATGCCAACCATGCCGACCCTTGACATGACTGGGACTAGTGAACTTATTACTTCTGGGTCAAGAAAAAGCTTTTGGGATGAAGACTTTGAACATCTTGCTCATGGGCGAGCCTACAATTTCTCTGCAACCGACGGGGCAGTGCTTACTGGTAAAACCACTACCTCGGCCCGAGAGGATGTGTTACGGTATCTGCATCAGGCCGAGGCAACAACACTTTTCTTGGTAGATCGCATGGAAGCATTGGAGCTGAACGAATCTGTATTAACGGATAATCTTGAGAAAGCTAAGAAGGAGACGATGCAACTCCGATATGACGCTGCTGAGCTTATCAAAGTTCGCAAGACTTTAAGGAAAAAGAGGCCGAGTTGGTTTCTTTAAGAACAAAATTGGATGAGCTGATGCCCCTAAAGACAAAACTTGAAGAATTAATGCCTAAAGTCGAGGTTTATGAGACTCAGATACAAGAGCTGACAACTAAATGCCAGAATTTGGAGAATGAGAAAGAAGAGCTTGCAGATCAGCTTTGTGCCACTCTGAACCAAGGGTTTCAACTAGCTCTAGACCAAGTAAAACTACTCTGCCCGGACGTTGATATCTCACTTGCAAGTATTACGAAGGAGGTGATAGAAGGTCAACTGGTGGAGATAGGTGATGAGTAGAAGTAGGGATATGTAATAGGTTTCTTTTGTTTAGAGGACTATGTATTTAGTTTTATTTTTAATATCTCTTCAGCGTGTTTCCCCTATGAATGTTTGGGTCGATGAACATTGATGCGTAGTTTTAATTACTAACGAGCATTTATGTTTAAGGCTTCAGATAAATTCATACCCTATTTGAATAGACTTTGAATAAAATATAGATAAATGCATAACTTACTGAAATGACTTTGAGTAAACATAAATCAAGAAGTTGTAAATAGAGTACTTCATTGTTGATGTCGCCACTATTATTTTGTCAAAAAAATGGGATACACATCGGTGTGCGATTTGAATTCTTCGCATATGCGATCCAAGTGACTTTGGAATGTTGGTGGGGAGCGTCGAGCTTCAGGAATAGGGACGTTGCCGTGCACATAAAACGGTCGGACCGAGGTACAGCTCTCAGTGTACTGAGGTTTTCCCGAACGCGTAGCGAGGTCGGACCGATTTACAGCCCTCAACATACTGAGGCTCTTCCAAGCACGTAGCGAGGTCGGTCCGATTTACAGCTCTTCCAAGCACGTAGCGAGGTCGGACCGATTTACAGCCCTCAGCATGCTGGGGTTTTTCCACGCGTGTAGCGAGGTCGGACCGATTTACAGCCCTCAGCGTACTGAGGTTCTTCCAAGCAAGTAGCGAGGTCGGACCAATTTATAGCCCTCAGCGTACTAAGGTTCTTCCAAGCACGTAGCGAGGTCGGGCCGATTTACAGCCCTCAGCGTACTGAGGTTCTTCCAAACGTTGACGAGATTCTGATGCCTCCTTTCGCAAACGCTCGCTTTCTGCTTCTACTTCTGCCCGACGTGTTGTTTCGCGCTCTTGCCATCGTGTTTGCTCGTCACTCACTTGCTTCCGCATTACTTCATTCTCTCGACGTAAATTTTCTATGTGTTGCATGATCTGCTCCATCGTAGGAGGGTCGTCTCCTCCGTTGTTTCCTGTTGATGACGTGATTGCCATCTCAACTTTCAATGGACAAGGATACTAGTTTTACCTGCCCCACGGTGGGCGCCAATGTTCCAACCCGGAAAACATATCAGATCGAAACGTTATAATTTCTTGTTCTGGCTCTCTATATTTTCTTTCTTTTCCAATCACTCTCTCTAACTTTCTCTCTTGTTCTCACCCTCTCTTGCTCTCACCCTCTCTTGCTCTCCCCTCTCTAATCCGTCCCTGCTTACTTCATCTAATTGTTCTTTTATACCTTTCTCCCTTAACCACTTTGTACTGGACTCCACTTTTTAAGCACTTCCACTATGCTATTGTTCCTTATTTTACTCCTAAAATCCAGCCCATGACTTCCTAGAATCTAGGGATTTAAAAGTTAGTTTCTTCGTGCGTTAGTTTTCTTTATTCTTTCTATGGGCCTATGAACCACATTTATTGATTTGGGCCTGCATGGACTGCGTTTGCGCGTGCTTTCTATAAATATCTTCATTTCATACGAGGGCCCGATCTGTTCTGACTTCTCCGATCTCTCCGACCTCTCCGATCTTCCTGCAGCTTGGTGCCCGATACAAAAATGATAAGATTAAGTTTAAGGAATAATAGTAAAAAATTAAGTTTACGAGATTGAGATAAAAAAAATAATATATAGTATTTAAATATAATAGTCAAATAGCAATAGATATATAATAGATACATGTATTAAATTTAATTTGTTATTTTATCATTAGAATAAGAGATTATTTGTTAAGATTAATTAATACATGTGTCAATAAGTGACAAAATTATACTCTAAAAAATTTACAAACGTTAATATTTTGGATTTGGAGTTAGATTTGAAGAGTGAATCTGAGAGAAAAAAAAAATGAATGTGAAGTTGTTTGAAATAAGAGAAAGATGTGTGATTTGAGTAAATTTGATATGAAAGTTTGTGTATAATACGATGGTTTTGATAGATTAGAAAAAAGTTTTCATAGATAAAAATAAAAGACGACCATTTTACCCTTTGTCTTTCAGTGCAAATCAACTGGATAAATTATGGATCTATGCAAATTTTGTAAAAAATTACGAGTAATAAGCAAGTCGTGCGGGGGACTGGGGAACATTTTTACATAAAGAAGTCGTATACCCCCTAAACGACTTCTAGGTACCCAAAGTGAGAGTTTTTGTCGCATTAGAAGTTGTATGCGGGTAGAACGACTTTAAAGAAAAGTCGTGGGGGCCTAACGACTTTCAATGGATGTCGTCTAGGGGATACACGACACCTAATTTGAAATTGGAAGTCATGGCGGAGTTGCACGATTTTTGTACGTTGTAATCGATTACATACCGATGTAATTGATTACCAAGGGGATTTAACGTTTGATAGTGTTGTGTAATCGATTACAAAAAGCCATGTAATTGATTACGAGCGTGAATAATGCTTTAAAAGACTTGATTAATCAATTACAAGGTGTAGTGTAATCGATTACTAGGGGGAATAAAGTGTGAATAAGACATAGTACAGTTTTACAATTGAACTTGGTAAATCTGTTCCGGTTTGAGATTCTGAGGACAAACCAAGAACAAAAAACCTTCCTAGTTAAATCTGATCCTTTCTGGTCACGAGGGTAATTCTTTTACTATTTCAAACTGCCTTCGCCCCAACTATGTAATTCTCTCCTCTAGGTTTACTTGTCTTCCCTTCCCACTTATATTGGATCCTTCTGTTTCTTTTTCCGAGATACATGCCTAAAAATCTTTTATAACTAACTCCCTATTCCTCGGACTAAGTTTCGGTACTTACTCTCCACATATCTCGTTCGTTTTGCAACTAACCCCTTGATTCCCCTGTTTTGGGCCTACTAGATGTTTATCACCAAGATTTTGTGGGCGAGCTCATTGCCAAAGTCCATTTACTTATATTAGCCTACTTAAAAGAAACATCTACAAGCAAGTCGGACCGAGATCCGACCTGGGACAACACAAAATCAATTAAATATTTTAGTATTTGTAGGTTGTTGGATAACTTCCTATTTTGTGATTCTGTAATTGTTTACAATAACAATTTAATCGATTATGAGAGTGTTATGGACGGTTATCATGATGTTGTAATTGATTACGAAATGAATGTAATAGATTAATTGTACTTTAATGCTATATAAATGTATATGAATGATAATGTATTAATAAAAGATAGTATACGACTGAAATCGTAATAGAAAATAATTAAAAGTACAAAGTGTTAGCATAAATGACCTTGGTGCATGGATTTGATGAAGCAAGTGCACGGGATCATGTGTGGTTGATGAAGAATTGATGAAGATTTGTTGTTGATCAAGCTTGTGATCTATTTCATCTAGAGTTATCATGAAGATCTCAAAGCTTGAATATTGTATTATTTTTGTAGACTATATGACATAGGATAAATGTCTTTTGTCTTGTATGTGCAATTTTCAATCTATTATAAAGGTTTTTAACAGGTTAAAAGACTTGTTGCATATAATTCTGGTATGAATGTATTCAATTAGTTGAATTGTTATTCAATCAATTGATTTCACTTAAGTCAAGTGAAACCAGCAGATTGTACGAAAAAATCAACCTGTTTAATTCACTCTTTTGACCAAGCTATATAAGCTGGTTTTTCAAAGTGTTGAAAAACACTTAAGATTTCTGAGCGCGACAAATAGTGATACGAATTTGGAAAACTCTTTCTAGATTACACAGTGTGTTGTTTTTGATTTAAGATCTTGAGATCTTGGAGCAAAGTTTTAATTGCTTGAAGTTAGAAGAACAAGTGTTTGGTTGGCTAGGGAAAGCCTCCATCAAGTTTGGTTGTTCTTTTGCTTATGTATGGTTCATGGTGTGATTATAGGTCTATAAGTGGGATTCTTACCGTGTATGGTGTAAGACCCGAGGAATTTAAATAATTAAATGAATAATTATTTAATAAATACGGGTAGTGGGAGCCTTTATGGCATTTAATGCTGGCTTTTATGATGTGAAAAAGTACTAGCTTGAATGGTTAAGAGTACTTTGCTACATAGAGAGGACTTAGGTTCAAGTTCTGTGTATGTCAATTGTGTGTTATTTTAATTTATTATTATTTTTAATGATATGATTGATCATGATGAGTGATTATAAATTCCTAGATGTAGAGGAATTATCATGCAACATGAATTGGTTGGTTGGTTGTGCATTAGCTTGGCAATTGCAGAAATTTCAAGACTTAAGCAAGGAATCCATGTTAGGGGTACTGAATTCGCAAGTGCAGGAAAATTATGGGTTTTAACTAGAATTCTATGCACTGCCTGCTTGTCGCCAAGCGTCAGCGCAATGCAGGTTAACACTGTGTGGCTGTGAGATGCAATGCATGTTAACATTGTGTGGTTGTGAGATGCAGTGCGGGCTTGAGACTCTATTGGGTCAATTTACTTATGAGTGTGCATTAGGGAATTTTGAACAAAGAATAAGGGAGAGGAAGAATACATAGATAAAGGATGGTAAATGATCTTAAGGTTAGATTGTGATTGGGAGATTTGTGGTGTGAAACATAGTGTACATCAGTTCACAATACCAACACTATGCATAAGATTAACTAAAGATCGAGATTTAGGGATTTGATATTCTCTTTTTAGTTACTTAACTTAATTATATCATGAAATTATGTGGCTAAAGGAGATGGGAGATGTGGCATTTCATGATGGTTGATTAGAAGGGGTGACTATAGTTATTGATTTATATAGGACTTGAGATCAGATTATACTATGGGTTGTTGGTTGCTGGAATTGGAGTCTCTATGTTTATGCGTAGCTTGTAATTGGGTTAAAGGTGGATATAATTTCATAGGGGGGGTGGTATGAGTGCATTATTAATGCAAAAGTCTCTAGAACTTTTGGTAAGTGTTGAGGTAGAAAATGTGTGTAGGAAACTGTGCAGGACTGTGAAAAATTTGTACAATTTACTATACTGGTGTAGCGCCTGGCAGAGGGTATTTTGCTGCTAGGCGAAAGCTGCAAAAATCAAAGAACACTAGAGCGCTTAGCGCTTGACGATGTGGACATCCCGCCAGGCGACAATTGGAGGAGCAATGAGCACTACAACGCGTGGCACTTGATGGTAGGGAAGGTTCTGACAAGCGATAGCTTAAAATCTAGGGACCTCTAGAGTGTGGCACCTAGCGGCTCGTAGCTTCTGCCATGCGGTCTGCAACTGATTTCGTATGGCGGCTCTAGAGTAGCGCCATGTGATATTGCATAGACAAGGCCTACGACTTGTTTCTTCTTGTTGATGTGCGTGGTTTACGAGGCTTTGGGTTATACCTTAAGGATGATCGTTGTTGGAGCATTCTTTGAGTTGTGGCTCAGAATTATATCCCTTGAGTTGTGGCTCGGGATAGAGGGTAAACACGTGACATTCCTTGAGTTATGGCTCAGAATGACATCTCTTGAGTTGTTGCTCAGGATGGCGGATGAACACGAGCATTCCTTGAGTTATGCTCGGATTGGCGAGTCACACCAGCGTGAGTGTGCAAGTTGTGCCTCGTACAGAGGGTCTCCACTCGATTGAGAAATCATAGGTTATGGCCCGTGATGTGCTAATTTTATGTCGAGAGTACAAACTATGGTTCGTATTGGGAACTCCACCTGACATTACAGAGTGTGGTCCGTAGCATGTTTCTCACATGTGTTCTATAAGTTGTGGCTTGTAGGTGGTGGCAGCAAAAAGTATCTTGAGGTTATCATTCAAAGATGTATAACGTGAATAACATGGTGGGGTCATTTAGTATGGAATAAGAGGATAAAGTTCCTCTGATGAATGTGTGCATTTTTTTTATTTTATTATATATATGTATGTATGTATATGTTAGCTTACCCTATCTACTTGTGTTTGGCGATGATCATGTAATTTGTTACACGGGAGCAGATGATGTTACAGGTGGTTCTCGTGGGGCATAGAGCTGAAAAGGGGCTAGTTTGGGAAAACTTTTGTAGAGTTTTTATTGTTTTATGTTTTTTGGATGCTTTTGTAAACATTTAGTTTTATCAGACCATGAGTTGTAATAGTCAATTATAAATTGTGGTTTTTGAATTATGATATTAAAATAAATGTTTTCATTTTCCCTCGTTCTTGGGAAAGGGCAGAATAAATTAATGGGTATTTATTGTCTATTTTATTTTATTTGATTAAAATTAGTAATATCCGACTGAGATGTTACATAGGGGTTACAATTCTTGCGGTATTCAAGAATCTCAATGTTTTGCTTTATTCAAAAGTGTAATCATTGAGGGATTTTGTAAAACTTTTGACATAGTGGATGATCAAGCTCAGGTTGTCATGATAAATTGGATGTAGCTTAGGTTGACTTGTATAAAAATTTGTGTGTTTGTGTTTGTATCTTTGTTTCTATCCTTGATTCTTAATATAAAATTTCAAGAAACTTGGGTTTAATAGTCATTTAATGGTTCATGAGTGATCTAACATTATCTTGAACTGTATCTCTATTAATTGTGTTGATTGAAATCAATTTTGATATGTTTTAAACACTAGTTCTAAGTTTATTTTTAAATTCGTAATTATGTAGAATTTCCAGTATTTCAATTGAGTATTTCTATATTTTAATCTGTTCAATTACATTGCATGAACAAATTAATTAGTTGTTTTTCGTTTTTAATTGACTGAAAGTGTATATTTCAGAAGTAATTTCATTTTGATTTCGTGGTTGGTCTGATTCAATCAAAAGGGATTTTAAGAAATTAAAAGTAAACAAAAAAGCTAATTCAAACCCTCCCCCCTTCTTGGCTAAATTACCCATTTCATTACTTACACAAAGCACTAAAATTTATTGACGAAATGGACATGTTCCCCTATGATGACCTTCATTAGGACAGTAAGAACATTTTTTCGGTTTATTTGATATTAGTTTATCCATTTCGTTATGAATCCGATTAATAATTGGTCTTTTCGTTTCCTTACATCGCATTTGAGAGTTTGGTATGAAATTTGGACCTGTATAGGTGGACCTACAATGTTCTTTTCTTAGTGGATGAAATTAGATTTCATAAGCCTTGTTTACGGAATTGAGGCTGTAAACAAGATCGATAAACTTGGGTAGTAGTAGATGAGAAAAATAACAAACAAGTAGGACATGATGACATGGTAGAAGATTTGCTTGAAAGTGACCACAATCACACCACCAATCTTTTAATCTGACATTGTATGAAATTGGTTTGTGGTGATATTAGTGGGGTTTGATATCTCTTGCACCTCGAATTCTGAATTTTCTCGATCGTACAAATGAACATGACAAAATGCCAATTGTTGTTGATTTTGTCAAAGCAAGGCAGTTATCTCTTATGGATATTGATGCCCCGCTCTTAATATTGATTCGACCTTCAAGCCTTGTTCAACAAACCATGCTCTTGTCCTTTCAGATGTTATTTTGATTATGGCGGAGATGGGTAATGATTAACCTTTAACACTAAGTTCATGCACTCAAATAGGTTTGTTGTCATGTGGTCGTACCTCCTGCCCCATCAAACGTCTGAGACCACTTGTGTAAATGAATTTTATCTATCCAAGATACCGCCTACGGGAATTGGGATCTCATTGCCAAAAGTTTTCCTTCGAAATTGGTTGTTTGACCTTGTAAGCTATAAAAATGTAGTAAATGAAATAACATTTAGTGAAAATACACTTATTGGAGACTTTTTTATTCCTAATCAACTTCTTCTGAGCGTAGACAAAATGTCATTGCCTTTGTCTGTTTTCAAGCCCAAATTAGGTTGTAGTGTAACATGCTCTCTTAGTAGTTGAAAAAACCAAATCAAAGTTTCCTTTGTTTCACCTTCGACTATAGCAAATGCTAGAGGAAAAAGATTTTGATTCCCATCTTAAGCGATTGTAGTCAACAAGATGGCATAATATATACTTGTTAAAAAGGTTTCATCTACTTGAACAACATGCTTACAATATTTGAAGCCTTCAATGCATGGTTTGAACGACTAGAAAACATGTTCTAGAATATAGCACAATGTGTTCGTCTCATCATCAACATTAATTGCAAAACCCATGCATTGAACAATATTGTCCCTAGATTACTCTCTTGGATAGCTTGTAACCACCAGGTCATTATAGAATTTCTTCCAATCACCAAACTCCATTGCAATGACTTTTTATTTTGCTAACCATGCTTCTTTGTACATCTTTGCAATCAAACTTTTTATAGGAATATTGGGGTTGGTCGTCACTGAATTCAATACGATAAAGGATATTTGTGTTGAATCAAGATTGTTATGGTATTGAAAAAGTAATGTTTACAAACAAGTATGAGGTGCCTCAATAAACTTGATCTCCCAATAATGTTGATCGCTTTCCTCCATGTGAATCCATGCTTGGTGTGAAGAAAAACTCCATGGATGAAGAGATTGATGTGGAAGCTAGGAGATGGCTATGAAATGGTTTTTCGGTTTCATGGTTTGGTGTGGTGTTTGATGAAGGTTTTCTGAAGAGAGGTGTTGCCAACTCTAAGGAAGGAAGCTAGAGTGATTCTAAAGAGAATTCCCCTCTAAGATGAGCTCAAACAAGAAGTGTGCACCAATTTTGGCAGCATTTCATTTATCAAATTCAAGCTAGAATTACATGAGGTAGGTACCTCTATTTATAGTGTCAAGTTGTCTTAAACTTAGATGAGCAAAGCCATAAAAGTGTCTTCTTGGAAAGCTTGGAGAGTAAGCTAGAAATTCTCTCTAATGAAAGGTGGACATGTGTTCACTAGATGAGAGAATCATCTCCACTCATGGAATGACACATGGCCACTACATCTAGCAAATCCTCTACATTAGGAGAGGTTTTACGAGATAATGCACTCTACCTATCCTCACCTTGTTATGAACTTTTTGGATCAATTCGACGTTCCTCTTGATGATGAGCCTTTTGTAAAGATTAAAAGTCATGCAAAATTGTTGTTGAAGTTATGGCATCCCTTAGTTTTGTTAAAAACATTGATGGTGAGTGGCTTCACAAATGTGATGACCCTCAACCTATTTTGAATAAGCAAACATCGTCTCCTTCACCTTAAGATAATTCTTCTGTTGCTCTCAGAAATTATGCATGAAATATGTGACTTTTGTGCTTTTGTTGATATCTGATTTGAAAATTTTGTGCTCGGGTTGCTGAACTTGAGAAGCACGTGGCTCCACTCTGCCATCACTTAGGGCCATCTTAAATTTAGTTTTAGTACATGTTTATTTTACTATTATGACTATTATGACTTTAGTTTGTGTATGACTTACGTTTGCTTTTATATATTATGTACCATTTATTTTTTTTATATTAATAAAAAGAAAGGGATACCATATTACTTGTTTAACGTAATTCACCCCTATTAACTTAATTGCGGGGACTTGTCCAACAACCAACAATAGACTACAAATTTAATTGTATAAATAACTTTATAACTTAGTTACCAACACATATTCTAAACATCATTTCAACCATTACACTTCACACTTAATTGATTGTTCAATAGTAAAAGTCTACTATGTATTATTCAAACTTTATTACACTACACCTCCTGTAATTGATAAACCAAGTTTTTTAAAGCATTATTCACACGCTCGTAATCGATTACACTGATTTTTAGAATCGATTACACAACTCCGTCAAATGTTAAATCCCCTACCCTAGTAATGGATTATATTGGGATGTAATTGATTACAACAGACAAAAATCGTGCAACTCCCAAACAACTTCCAATTTCGAATTGCTATCGTGTACCCCCTGGACGACATCTATTGGAAGTCATTAGGGCCCCCACAACTTTTCTTTCAAGTTGTTCTACCTCAATCTATTTCTAATGCAACAAACACTCTCATTTCGGATACATTGGAGTTGTTTGGGGTATACAACTTCTTTGTATGAAATGTTCCCCCACAAGACTTGACTCCTACCAATAATTTTTTATGAATTTTTCTATATCATAATAGAAAATAGATTGTACTAGAAAATAATATTTTAACAACTAAATATTAATAATTTTCTCTTATAATTTAAGATAATATATTTTCTAAATAAATTTTTTATTTTTATTTATTTTTCTATATTTCAAAACCACCATCATCGAAGAATGTGAAGAGAAAATTTTCAAAATTTATTAGTTAAAATATATTTTTTTAAGAAAAAAAAAGCCATGGAATGGAAGAAAAACAAAGGCAGGTCTACGCGGGCTTAGAGCGTATTCTGTCTCAGTACTTATAATCCTTAACGTGAAGAGACTCAGAGGCGCCATCGCCCTTGGCATCGCCCTTGTAA
>Ga0099822_1005048_pt1 | contig 17231 bp, 8 predicted proteins | sample CowpeawhiteBW_FD_76839 | JGI IMG/M metagenome (GOLD analysis project Ga0099822, IMG submission 76839) | Root nodule microbial communities of legume samples collected from California USA - Cow pea white BW | ecosystem: Host-associated > Plants > Roots > Nodule | place: USA: California | collected...
TCTATATTCTCTATAATACTTGTACTCGTCATATCTTGTTCTTTTTTAAATTATTAAAATACTCATTATATATATATATATATATATATATATATATATATATATACTACTATACATACTACACACTTATAATTTTTATTTCTTCTAATAATTGTTTGGCTTGTCATCAAATTTATTCGCATTTTCAAAATATTTTTTGTCTTATCATAGTCTTTATGTAATTATGTTCAAATGATATATTTCAAATAAATATTGTTTATGTCTAACTTTTGAATATTTTTACTCTTTTATAATATTTGTATATTTTTTTTTCACATTAAAATGTTTAACACTCTCAATGTAGTTAGCCTCAACCTTTCATTTACTAGGAATATACAAAATTTATCTTCTATATTCTATTATTATTAACTTTTGTTTGATTTGAAGAATTCTTTCTTTCGTTAAAACAATTTTTGTTATCTCTCAACCATCCAACTATGTTAATATTTAAAAAGTTTTATTAGATCTCTAACATAGTTTGTTGTTTATTTGTATCATGTAGAATACTATTTTGATATGTTTTAAATAATTATTTTTATTTTCTACCTCATTATCATATGTGTAATTATTGTATCAGTATAATTGTGTAAATAAATTTTATTTACTATAATATAATAATTTAATGTAACTTTCATAAATCTTTTTTATTACCATCTAACATATATTGAAATTTAAAAGATTAAATATCTATGTTAACATTTTATTATTATTAGTTTAATATTTGTTCTCTATGTGGTTTTGATGATGTATTATAATTTTTTTTAGTATATAAAAAAAAGAGATTTAGTTAAAATTTATAAAATTGAAGTAAATAGACATTTAATATATTTTAAATTTGAATATTTGTTTTTCTTTTATATTTTTAAAAAATATGTTTAAATTTTATCAACTAGGTTTCATTAATATTTACAAATTTAATAAGATTTTGATTCTCATAAAATTGTATTTGATATTATAATTTTAAATTTACATAATAATTATTTATTTTTAAATATTTAATATTAAGAAAACTATTTTTTTAATATTAAATATTTAATAATATGATTTTATTTATCATTTTATAAAAATTAATTAATTAATTAATATTAACACTATAGAAAACCATATATAAATATAGATACAAGAATATATTCATTATCTGATACAAATAGAATATCGATTGATTTTAGACGTAGAAATGAAAATAAATTTTGACAAACTTTTCTATTTAAGTTAAAAAGTATTATTTTATTATTTTATTTTAATTAAAAAATAAAGGCTTAAATACTTTTTTGGTCCTCATTTTTGTAGTGTTTGTTGCGAATGGTCTTCATTTTGATAGGATGTTTAAAATGGTCTTCATTTTTAACGAATGTTTAAAATGGTCCTCATTTTCGCAATTCGTGTTTTATTTGGTCCTTTGCTGTAATGCCGTTTAAATCATTAACAGAGCATTGTACAAGTGGCACGGTTTGTATTAGGGTGTGTTATGTGTACTGTACAAGTGTGGTAATTAGATATTTAGGGTTAAATAAGTGAGCTAGGGTTTTGGTAAGGAATGTTTGCGCAGTTGGTGAGTTTTGGCAATCTTGTTCCTCCATTCCCAATTGGTGTTGCTGCAATCTTCCTGTAATCCCATTATATAGGTATGTTACGGTCCCAATCTTCTTCCTTTACCTCTGGTTGTAATCGTTGGAGGCAATCGTGTTGTATCACTTCGTGCACTGTTGGTGGTTCAACGAGAAATGACCCGATTTGTAGCTGCGGAGAGATGACAACTTTGAGGATGACAAGAACTCCAAAGAATTTTGATAGAAAATTTTGGGTACAATCTGTTTTTATTTTTGTGTTAATAATAAATTGGTTTTAATTTTTGGTTTATTGATTTACAGAGTAGTGGTTTCAATAATGTGGGCTGCAACTTTTTCAAATGGTTGTGTTGATGAAAAGATGTCATCATCATGACACAAATGAGGCAGATTAATGATTTTAAAGTCCAATCTGTTTTGTACTATTGTTAAATGAAGAAATGAATTAGTTTGATTATGTTGATATTAGTTCCAACATGTTTGAAATGACATCTTAATCTGAGCATTGAAGTAAGTGATATTAATCTAAGTTTGGGAAAAATTAAATTGATCTAAGTTTGGAAGAAGTTAAATTCATAACATTAATTCATCCTCATTAAAATGCATTACATCAATGTTTGGCAAAAGTGAAATTGAACGAAGTTTAAGGAAAGTCAAAATGCAGTACAATGCTTGACTCTCCACTTCATTCCGAGCTCAAGAAAGACGAATATAAAGAAATTTTCCTAATTGCAAAATTTCTCTTAAATTGAAAAAATTAACGTTAATTAGCCACCTGTACAATACACGTAACATACCCTAATACAAACTGTGCCACTTATACAATGCTCCGTAAATGATTTAAACGACGTTACATAAAAGGACCAAATAAAACACGAATTGCGAAAATGAGAACCATTTTAAACATTAGGTAAAAATGAGGACAATTTTAATCATTCTGTCAAAATGAGGACCATCCGCAACAAACACTACGAAAATGAGGACAAAAAGGTTTTTAAGCCAAAAATAAAAAAGTAATCTACTTTAATTTCATTTTTAGAAACTTTGTAAAGTTTCTCAAAAAAAAATTTGTCACAAGCTAATTTTCCATAATAATATATGATAAAATTTGGATACAAATTATTATATTATTATAGTAGGTTGAAAGGTGGGTGCATGTTTTTGTAGAAGGGTGTGATAGTATTATTATTTTCCATAATAATGTGACAAGCATAGAGCCATATATACGAAGTCCCGTTCTACGCATAATCTGAATAATATCTTACCCATATTCAAGTGTGAAAGATGGCAAACAAAAATGCTTCTTTGAACATATTTTTCTTCCCATTCCTGGCTCATGGCCATATGATACCTTGCGTTGACATGGCCATGGTGTTTGCTGCAAAAGGGGTGAGAGCCACCATAATCACCACCCCACTCAATGCACCAACCATCTCCAAAGCTATACAAAAAACCCAAACTCATCAAACCAAAGAGATCAACATCCAAACCATCAACTTTCCTTCTACCACCGAGACTGGTTTACCTGAAGGATGCGAACACGTTAACGCACTTCCATCTCTAGCTTTACTGCAAGCTTTCCGTAACGCTACCAGGTTGCTGCAGGAGCCCTTTGAGCAACTGCTGCTTCACCACCATCCAAATTGTGTTGTTGCAGACATGTTCTTCCCATGGGCAACTGATTCTGCTGCCAAGTTCGGAATTCCCAGGCTCGTGTTCCATGGGATGAGTTTCTTCTCATTGGGTGCTTACGAAGTAATGAGGCTGTACGAGCCTTACAAGAACACTTCTTTGGATTCAGAATTATTCGTTCTCCCTAATTTTCCTGGTGAAATAAAAATGACAAGGTTGCAGGTGGGAAGTTTCTTTAGGAAAGATGACGTGGAGGCGAAGAGATTCTGGGAGGAAATTCGTGAATCAGAGGTGAGGAGCTATGGGGTGGTTGTTAACAGCTTTTATGAACTAGAGAAGGATTATGCAGATCAATATGTGAAGGAATTTGGGAGAAGAGCATGGGGTATAGGCCCCTTGTCACTTTGCAACAAGGATAAGGAGCAGAAAAGAGGAAAAGAAGACGAGCATGAATGCTTAAAGTGGTTGGACGGGAAAGCAACTGGTTCAGTTGTTTACGTGTGTTTTGGGAGCATGACAAAGTTTTCCGATTCTCAGTTTCGAGAGATTGCTTTGGGACTTGAGGCGTCAGGGAAAGAGTTCATGTGGGTGGTGGGGAAGAGAGAAGAAAATGAAGAAGAATGGGTGCCGGAAGGATTTGAGGAAAGAACGAAAGAGAAGGGAGTAATCATAAGAGGTTGGGCACCTCAAGCGTTGATTCTTGAACATGAAGCTATTGGAGCGTTTGTGACTCATTGTGGATGGAATTCAAGCTTGGAAGGTGTGGTGGCTGGGGTGCCTATGATCACTTGGCCTGTGGGTGCTGAACAGTTTTACAATGAGAAGTTGGTGGTTGAGGTGCTGAAGATTGGTGTGCCTGTTGGTGCTAGAAAATGGAGTAACTTTGTGGGAGATGAGGATTGTTGCATAAAGTGTGATGCTGTAGAAAAAGCTGTGAAAAGGGTATTGGCAGAGGAAGAAGCAGAGGGAATGAGAAACAGAGCAAAACTTCTTGCTCAAATGGCGAAACGAGCGGTGGAAGAAGGAGGCTCTTCCTACTCAAATTTGGATACCTTGGTTCAGGAGCTGCTCTCCCTTTCACATTAAGGCGCAATTCCCTTGTTCAATTCATATTTGTCGCCAGAAAACCATACTGTCCGAAATTGTGTTATCGTTGATGATTAAAAGATTCAGTTGAATGTGTTGTTATTTTCTATCAAATATTTGTGTAAATTTCTATGAAGAAAATTTATTTATTAGTATTCAACATAATTTTAGAACAATTAAAAATCAAAACTACTTATTCAGAAGCATGTTGCGGGTTTCAAGGTTGATTGATTTGTGATTGAAGCAGCTCCTTACATCAATTTATTCGGTGCAATAGATCTGTTCGGTGGAGGACCAAGTTTCATGAAAAGCTTTCGTTGTGAATGGGCGAACAGATTTTACCAATTTATGACAATATTGTTAACTTTGAATGGAAAGTGCCGAATTTAATTGGTGAGTTTTTGGCAGCTGTTTGGATTATTTTTGGCGTCTCTAGAAACGATATTGGTTCAACATCACGCAGCCGAAAGCACTAACTCTACGCAGTGACGTGACAGCTGCAAATTAATTTGGATCAAATTGATTCAAACACTAGGACGGTGAATCGGCTAGTTATAGTCGTGAAGAATATCGCTCAATTTCGTTCCGCAATTAAATTCGAACAATCCTATAAACGGCGCCACTTAATTCGTCACACAAATTCTCAGGCACTTCATTCATTAATTCATGATTCAAATGCCTGGTTTTATTTGATTAGACATATGTAACACTTATCTGTGATGATAAATATAAGATGTATAATTTATTCTTTCATAATAAAAAGGAATTTTTATTTCCGGTGAATATCTCATAAAAATTAAATATATTTGAATTAAAATGTAATTAATACGTCAGGTAACAAAATACTCAATGTGAAAAATACCTGACGTTTTTGTAATTAAAATATAAAGTCATGTCAATTCTTATGAAATAAACATAAAAAGTGAAAATGACGTCGGTCAGTCTTAGATTTCTTCGGTCCACCCTTTGTTTAAGGTTTAACGACGTTTTAAAGTTTGTCGATGTGTCACCCGACGTTAAACGTGTTTTAAAAAGTTAAAGAAAAAACAGTGAGTCACATTTTGCCCAACATTGTTCTTTTGCGCGGAGACCTAACAATTGCGACGACAGCAGCAACAATGACAACAAGGTGTGATTTTGGGTTCATTTCAATCTCACTGAAGTTGTTTCGATTCCCTTGTTATCATTTTTTTTTTTCATTTTCACCAAATGGTTTTCATGCAGACTGCGTTCTCAAGGCTCCAAGGTCACCCTCTAACGGTGGCGACGAGGCCCGGTTGTTCCTAAGTTACTTTATTGCTCTGCTGCTATTTTTTCGCTTAATACTTCGTTCTTACCTATTCGTTTTCAATAAAAGGTTAGTTTTGGTTTCATACATTGCACTTTCTCTTCTTTTATTTCTTGTGGCATTGGTTATATTTTATCATTCCCATTCTTTTTCTTTTATCTTTAGACAGTTTTTTAGCAATTTGAGGAATTTTTTTTGAAGAGGTCTGATTAATATGAGAGTTTTAATATAGATATTTAGATAAAAAATATTTTAGATGTTTGATTAATTATTAGTTCCATTGTTAGTTTATTTTAAGATTTACAAGGTGATCCATTAAATTGTATTGTTTTTTTGTTTTATTTGATATTTGATTAATTTAGATTTATTAGATGTTGTATGTTTAACTAATTTTAGATTTATTAGATTTTCTATTATTATTATTATTATTATTATTATTATTATTAATAAGTGCATTGTTATTTTATATTAAGATTTATTATAATTTTAGTTGAACATTGATCAAATCTTAGATTTAGTATAAATGATTAAACATTTAATCACTTGAATTAAATCTTGAATTATTTGATCAGACACTTTGAAAAAATTATTTTTCATAATTTGCTATAATGTGTATATTGAACTTTATGCAAAAATTTGATAAAATTTCAATTGAGACCATTTTGTTTTCTTTTCTAAATGCATACATGATTGTGGTCATGAGTGCTCACTTTCATTTCATGTACTTCGGAGACCAATGTGAAATGTTGCCAAAATTTTATCAAAATTATGATGTTAGATTTCTTTGTATATGAGTTAGCAAATTATGAAAAATATTTTTTTCGAATGGGTAGAGCCTCACCTTGTGAGAGATAGAAATTTGAGATTGATGGAGTTTGTTATGAACGTAATATGGATCAAAGCTAGATGATGATCGTCACATCAGTGAAGAATCTGAAAATGTTCTTTTTGAGTACTTGCAATATGCTCAAAATATGCAATCTTTGTGAACGGGACATATTTTTGTGCCTGTGTTCGTTATCTTAATCAAATATGTTAAGACTTGGGCACAATGTGTGATCATTAATTCATCTTCGGTATAGTAAGGAGTTATACAGTTTGGACTTGGCATGGAGAAGTATTCCATAAGCCTATGACGTCATGAGGAACAAATTACGTGGACAAATAGATGAATGATTATTTAGAGGACATGGTAAGTGATGTTGGTAAAGAAAATTTTGGAAGAGCTCTTTTATGTATTCACTTAAGTCTGATTAAGATGAAGAGTTGTACCTATGATGCCTTAACTTTACACGAATGTCAACAACTTTGAAATTGTCACCAATGCAGGAAAGGATTTCGTCCATAATTATTTTGGCCATTTTGCTACGGTTGAAGACTTGAGGCATATCCAACCGAGGTAAAAATGGTTGACCTTTCTGCCTCGGTTATGAACCGAGGCATATTCATCCCTTACTACCTCGCTTCTAGAGGCAATCAAGGCTTAAAAGGCATTAAAATTAATATATATATATATATATATATATATATATATATATATATATATATATATATATAACGATCTTTCTGCCTCAATTCTAAGGCAACCAACGTCAACTACAATGGCAGCGGTGGCGCAACTACAATAGCCTCCCTCCCTTTCACCAACATTGATGTAATAGTGGTGGTCTTCAAGTGCAACGATGCCACAATAACAATAGCGACAACACCAGTCGATCAAGTGTAGAGTGGCGGACTTGATGAGCGGAAGAAGACACACAATGGCAGACGTGATGCGAGCAAGAAGATGTGGAAAAGTAGTGCGAAGACGTAGAGGGAGAAGAAGAAGAATATGTAAGGAAGAAGACGCGATGTGTGTTGTGGTGGTGGAAGACGAAGATGAAGTGTAGAGAAAATGGAATAAAGAAGCCCCTCGTGTGTAGGGAAGAAGATGAAGTGCAGTCTATTTCTAATCGGGGTTGAAATAAAAATTGAGGCATAAAACCTTCTTCTGCCTCGGTTAACACACATATGATGCATAACACCCTATTCTGCCTCAGTACCGAGGCTATAAAGTGGAGAAACAAAATTACATTGTTTTTTTTAACTACACAAATTTAACTACCTCAGGTTCACATAAAACTGAAGTAGATAACAAGTTTATGCCCCGGGTCCTTCGCAACGGAGGAAAAACTCATTTCATTCAAATTTAAAAATTCAAAATAACGGGAATGGTAGTTTCTGCCTCGGGTGTGTGGGTAACCGAGGTATAAAAGGTTACGTAAATTTTGAAATTGCCATTGCTTGTTTATAGGCCTCATTTCCACTGTGATCGAGTCATAAAGTCCGAGTTAGAAAATCAAATATGCACTAGTGTGTGCAGTTTAAAAGCAAGAATTGTCGTCCAGAATTGGTTGAATTGAAGAAGGAGATGCTTCCAAAAAAATAACACCTTACCTATATGAGGTGAAGAAAATTCTATGTCCAATGGTTTCAGAGTACAAAAAGATACATGCATGCCCCTAATGATTGTGTATTGTATGAGATGAGTTTACCTCACTAAAGGTGTGTTCAACTTGTGGTTTATCGTGATTTAGAAAGAAAATTTCTAGAAATAGTGGTGATGAATACACAGATGGTCCCTTTGCTAAGGTGGTGTGGTACTTGCCATAATACCTAGGTTGAAATGATTATTTGTCATTAAAGAAGATGCCAAGAATCTAAAATGGAATGTTGATGGAAAAAAGTGTGACAATCTTCTTCGACACCCAACTGATTCTCCATAATAGATAAGATTGATGAAACATTTCCAGAATTTGGTGCAAAGTGAAGAAACTTAAGACTTGGACTTGCTACAAATGGTATGAATCCTTATGGGAACTTAAGTAGCAAACATAGTTCATGGTCAATTTTGTTAATGATTTACAACATGTCTCCTTTGTTGTGTATGAAGACAAAATATATGATATTGTCTATGATTATATGTTTCCTAGACAACCTGGAAAGACATTGATGTGTACTTGAAGTCGTTGATCAATGATTTGAAATTGTTATGGGAAAAAGGCTTCGATGTGTTTGTTTCATATAGTCAAGAAACTTTTCGTTTACGTGTAATGTTGTTTTGCACCATGAATGATTTCCCAACATATAAAAACTTGAGTGGTTATAGTGTTAAAGGTCATTTTTCATGTCCCATTTGTGAAGAAAACACGAGTAATATTCAATTATAGCATGGTCATAAAACTATGTATACAAGACATAAAAAATTCTAGGATATAATAGATTTTCCAAGATACATTAAATTCTACGAAAATATGCCCCAACAACCCAACTTTGCATAATCACAGAATATACAGAACACCACCCCATTATATACATACATTTAGGTCAAATTTCAAAGAAATAGTACCCAAAACCCACAACCCCAAATTCCCTCTTATGCAGCATGAAATTTAGAGCATAACTTCATCAAAATCATGCAAGACAATGCAATTAACACAGAATTTCGGGTTCAGCTCCCCTAACCTGGAATTTTCCTTGCTTAAAACATGAATTTGGGGACCTTTCCTGGAACACCAATGCCTTCTCTTAGCTTCTCCCCCAAACAGTTCTCAAATGCCCCAAACCTCACTATTCACTCTCAATTTTCACACTCCTTCTAAGCTTCTCAGAAAACAACCTCCAAAACCCTCTTTCCTTCTCAAATTTTACCTTTTAAAGAGTCCCTTAATGTGGTTGATGGCAAAAACGAAATTTGGTTTAAGTGTGAGATTAATTGCTAATCAAGGCCCATTATTTTGGTTATTTTTCAGCCCCTTGGCTGCCCCTTCTGCTAGGGTTGTCTCTACCCTTTCATATTCAGGCCACACTAACTTTTTAGCAAAAAGAAAGTTAAATTTGAGTCCACTAAGGTTCAAACCCACAACCATGCCAAAGCCAAATCAATACTAAACCATCAGATCAACCCATGTTTCTTACTAACTCACACAATTCAAGTATTATATCATACAAAATATGCTCCAACATATTATTAAAACAATAATAATTAAATAACACACAATTTGGCACACTTAGGATTTGAAACTAAGTCTTTACACACAATCAAAGTACTCTCAACCACTTGAGCCAGTACTTTTCCACGTCATACCCATCAGAATTTAATGTCATAAATACACTACCTACCCACATTTATTAATTATTTATTTATTTAATTAATTAAATTCTGCAAATCTTACAGTGTAATTCCAGAATGTTAAAAATAAAGAATGATCAACTAAGGAATAAATATTATCATATGAAAGAAGTAATTGAGATAATTTTACATACCATTGCTTACTTGCATGTTTTAAACCAGATAAAGATCTCGATGGATGAAGACATTCTTGAAATCAAGTTGCTTGAGATGCTATTTGTTAATAACAACTAGAGTAAGAAGAAGATGCAAAGTAGTAAGTTTTATGACAAGCAAGAATGTATCAACAAAATTGATCCCTTACTGCCGAGTGTACCCCTTACCTAAAACATGCACCTTGTAACATTCTATAAATCCGTCAAATTTGTGTTTCACTTTATAAACCCAGTGTTATCCAGTGACAATTTGGTTAGTTGGAAGATTAGTCATGATCCATGTCTTATTGGCTTCAAGGGCTACAATCTCTTTATTCATACCATGCATTCAATAAGTATCTTTGGAAGCTTCTTCATAAGTGTTGGGCCTAATGGTGCAAGAGATAAATAACACAAAAAGGCAATAGATAAAGAAATATATGATATAAAAGACTCTATAGGGTATATGTAACTTGTAATAATATTGGATGTAGTAGTGGTCTCAAAATATTTAAGAAATGTTGGAGGTAACACGAGTAGATTGACGAGGATGCATAAAATGATCAATCATGTGATTATGAGCTTGAATATCATTATCCTCTCTTAGCATATCTATGTTATCATAGTCAGACATATAATTTTGTTGAACAAGCAAAAAATATCACAGGTTGCATCACTATTGTCTTTTGAAAAGTAAAGAAAACAAATCTTATCAAAGGTTACTCATCAAGGTCGTACCCAACCAAATAAAACATGTAAATGTAGTACTTAGGAAGTGATCCTAAGGTCGTCTCCCAGTGACCAATGTTTTCAATCAAAGGTTCTAGATGCAAACACAAAAAAAGGGTGGCAGATTCACAATTTCAAAACAGAATTAAAATGTAATTTCAGATTTGATAAAACAATGAACATAATAGTATTGACTCCTTGATTCAATTAAAATTTCACCAATCAAAAATTACAAAATTAATTGTTGTATCTAGTTTACTCTCATGAAACCCGATATTAATTAACTAAGCAAAAATTAACACGATTTCAATATGTCATTAAGCAAAGCATACTTCAAGCATCTAACACCCCCAGATTAAGCATGTTGTGAACAACCCATACCCATTAAGCATGAATACAAGTCAATTTAGGTGTGGAAAAAGAAAATTTAGATTAAACATACATCAATTTTGTGTTTTACCATGAAAATGCAACCTAAACAAGGGCAAACCAAGTAGAACTCAAAAATGAACAACAACATTAAGGTTTAATTTCTATTTTTTCAAAGAATCAACACAAAGAGTTTACCTATATGTAAATACAACTCAAGGAAAAACGAAAATGCATCATACAATTGCAATAAAATGCTTCAGAAACATAAACCCAAGGATGGTTCAATGTCAAAACAAAATTGAATAAGCTTAAAAGAGTGCAGAAATTACAAAATCCCCAAATGGGTGCAGGTTCAAGATGTAGAAAATGTGAAAATGGAGCTTCTCCTCAACGGGTCTTCAAAATGGAGCTAAAAAAACATGAGAAAGTTGTTGGAAAACGAAAAACCCCTAAAACCATCAGAAGAACTCGTGGTCACATCCATTATGCCACTCATATTTACAAAAATGTCACTCAAGGTTGCACAATTACAAAAATGCCACTCTAGACCCAAAATGTTGGCCCAATCACTTGAATGAAGTTAAAATTGTAAGACCCGCTAAATTTAAATGATTAAATAAATAATTATTTAATTAATGCGAGTGAGAGAAACCATTATGGCATTAAATGCTAATATTTAGGATGTGAAAAAGTACTAGCTCAAATGGTTGAGAGTACTTTGATTGTGTGAGAGGACTTGGATTCGAGTTCTATGTATGTCAATTGTGTATTATTTAGTTCTTAGTAATTTAGCAAGGGTGGTTGGGAAAATAGAAGGTAATAGGCCATTAAGGGAGATTAATGGTAGATTAATTGCAAAATTCATTTTAAGGCAATTTAACCATTTTAAGAACTCTATGAAAAGCTAATTAGGAGAAGGAGAAAGGGTTTGGTGCGATTATCAGTGTGAGTACAGTAGAGAGCACGAATTTGTGGGTTTTGGGTGAGTTTTAAGTGAAACTGAGGGCTGTCTTGAGAAAAAGGAGAAGGAAGACATTGAGGGTCAAGGGAAAGCTTGCGAGAGCCAAGACAAAGCTAAGGAAAACCCAGGTTAGGGGAGTTCTGTTTGTATGATTTATTGTTATATCGTTTGATGATGAATTCTAGACCATGTTGAATTGTGAACGCTTGAATTTCTGGTGTATTCGCGCTTTTTGGATTTTTCCAGAAACCGCCTGGCGGCACATGATCTGCCGCCAGGCGGCACATGTGGTTATACTCATTTTTCTGGGTTTACGGATGAACCGCCATGCGGCCGGGGATGAACTGCCAGGCGAGGTACTGCTGTTGTTGGTTTTTCTTTCATTTTGATTGGTTGCTCAGTGATGGTAGTGTTAGGATTGAATTCTCGTTGCACATATAACAATTGTATGATGAATTATAGGTTGCAGTGACTAAATTAATGGAAGTTGCATGAACTCGAGAATGGAATTGGGGGTTAGGGTTTATGCGGGAATTGGGAGTAAGAAGTATGAAATGTTCTATGATTGGTGTGTTGATTATCCAGAATTGACTTTAGTATAAATGTTGTACCAACCCTGTATAGTTGTGCATATAGAAACTGTGTGATGAAGGTGGGTACTGTAACTGGAAAAATTGGAGTGCAGTTTGGTACTGGAAATTCTGGGCGAAACCCAGGGGTGTATGCACCGCCTGGCGGCGCATGAACTACCGACAGGCGGCCTAACAGTGTAGCCTATTTTGGTTGATTGATAGGGATTTCGTGGTGTTGGCTCTTCAATTAGAAAATTCATTATAAATATATATATGTCTAAATATGGAAATTTTAGATGAATATGGTATGTAGGGATTAAGGGAGGTTAGAGATAGAAAATGGGGAAAAGTGAGATAATGAAATGGATGTCATAAATATTTTGCTGTGTGTGCTAAGATAGATTCCAGGAAGCATGCTAAATTGGTAAAATGAGAAGTGTGAATTGCATGGGCATTATTGTTAGAGAGATGGTATGCTAATACATGAGAAGAAAATGTTAAATGCAATGTGTGAATTTCAATTCAGTTTTATGGATATGTAGGGATGTATGAAAATTATGCTTATTGGGTGTTGTAGTTGATATGCTATATTGTTTGTATTATTTTAAGAAGTTTGTGCGACATTGGTAATTACAATTTACATGATTAAAAAGGTGTGTATGATATTCTAGTAATAGAACTATGTTTGGTGTGTCCTAATTATTCTATAAGTTGGTGTGTGGTATGATTTAAGATCCTTTTGGATATGTTTTAAGTGCCAAAAACTAGTAGCATTGCGTTACTGGTATGGCGCCTAGCGGCGAGAGCGAGCCGCCAGGCGGACAAAAACAAATCAGTGGCAGTGGCCACTGTTGACGCTTGGCGCCTGGCGGTAAGGGAAGTTCCGCCAGGCGGTATGGTATAGCAGAGATCTTAGAGGTGCAGTGGCGCTTGGCAACGCAAGACAGGTGCGCCAGGCGGTGGCGGCGAGTGGCGCCCGACGGTGTGGTAGAGTTCACCCGACGGTGACGGTGCAGTGATGATGCTGCAGGCGCGTGGCGCGTGGCGGTGTGTGATGCCCGCCAGGCGGTCTGGACCCAATGTTTGCTTGGTGACGTGGGATGCGCGCCAAGCGGTTTTGTTTCAGTGATGGTGCACGAGGAAAGGTTTCTACACAGCTTTAGGTGATGTTCATGATGCAAGGCTTTGGCTGGGGGTCCAGTTATGAGTGTAACATGTATTGGAGTAACACGTGACCACTCTAGGTTGTAGCCTAGTGGTTTAGGAAGTCCAGTGGAGTGTGCGAGTTGTGGCTCGTACGGCGAGGTTCGGGTGATTGCACTCTTCGGAGTATTCTGATAGAGTTTTGGTAGTCTGGAACAACTACAAACTATATGTGTGTTTCGGGGAGCTCCACTTGGTGTCACGGTGAGATGATGTGACAAGGTTATTCCCACGTGTGGACTATCAGGTGGTGGCCTGTAGTCGGAGGGGCGAGTAGACACTCGTGCAGCGAAGATCGATCATTGTTCTCACCTAAAAGGTATAGAGATGATAGACGTCTAACCGGGTTTACATTTGTTAATATGGTATTTACTTTGATATTGTTGATTTTATTTAAATGAGCTCACCCTATCTGTGTGCGTGTAGCGATGATCATGTAACTTGTTACATGGGAGCAAATGTTGATGCAGGTGAGCAGGCAGACGCTTAGAGACGGAGTGGGGATGTCTCGGGCATTTTTGTTACCACTAGTTTTCATGATTGGACTATGGTTTTATTGTAATAATTACATAGACGATTTTACTTGTATTATGTATTGATACGGCTTATTTTATTTATATTGGCGCGTTGAACATCGAGATATAAATTTTTCCCCGCGTTTTTGGGAATTGATGATAAATAAATGAGGTTGTTATTTTATTTATATTTTTATTTATTTAAATAAGTAATTTCCGGCTAGGACGTTACAAAAATGAGAAGAAAATGATGTGGAAACTCTCTTCTTCTGAAGATTAATATCCAAGCTCCAAAATTGTTTCACAAAATACCTAAAAATAATTAAAAACAAAAATTAGACCAATTAATGCCAAATTAATCAAAATTCATAATAATGGTCCAATCAAGCCTAATAGATGAAAATGCACTAACAATAGACAATGAGCATTAAACAACCATCAAGATGGGCACAAAAAGACAATGGAATAAGTGAAAATAATGACTGATCAGTTACATGTTGAGAAACCTCAATTTTATGGCTAGTAAGATTAAGAAATAAGAATTGTTTTGTATTAGACTTGAATCCAAGAAAGATACCACGAACAATGTAACATCCCTAAGGAATATTACTAATTTGTAATAAATAAAATAGGAAATAAAAATAAATACCTCATTTAATATGATACCATAACATAATTCAAATGTTCACAATCATTCTATACAAAATTTACCAAAGTTTAGCATAATTAAAGTTACATCAAAATCTTAAAATAAAAATGCTTTCAAAAGCCCAGGTAGCCCCTGTTCTCCGTCTCTAGGCATCTCTTGGCTCACCTGTCAAATCATCTGCTCCCGGATAACAAGTTATCCGATCATCGCCACACACACACAAATAGGGTGAGCTATGCACAATATATAAAAAGATACATGAAATAAATATGCCACCCATCCCAAAATAACATGACTAAATATTCCATTATTTTCAAATTACCCAACCATGATCTCATAGTCCTTCATGAGTCATATACATGAACCAGGTCTTGGGACTTTACTGTGCTCCCACGAAACTAACCCATTCGTGGTCCAATCCTATGAGCCTATCTTGCTTATAGTCCTGCCCTACAAACTCCTCGTCTGTAGTAAATCATCCAAGCCTTCTTAGCTTGGATCCTGGCACGCACGCAATCACCATAATATGGACTCCTCGTCCAATAGCAGCCGATGGGAACATAACAGTTCTTTGCCCATCGTGCGCCCGACGCATGTAATCACCATACTAAGGACTCCTCACCCATTAGCAGCCGACGGGAACTCAACCAGTTCCATGCCCATCATGCGTCCAACCATTAAGCATATCCCAGACCCCTATGGACTTAGTCCTTCAAGCCCAACCACCACAAACACATACATATAAGTTCCTATAATTAGTAAAGAGTAATCAAACCAACACATAAAGCACATACAAACATATCAATTCTCATAAACTCGCTTAAGCCAGGACCTCTCACCCAAGCTAAACTCTCAGCCTCGCTTAAGCTAGCCCACCTCGCTTGAGCGAGCTTACAACAAGCACTTCCCCACGTTATCTTGCTTAGGCGAGCTCTATTCGCCCGGGAGAGTTACACCTTCGCTCCAAATAACACACACCTCGCCTAGACGAGGATTCGACAAGAAATGCATCCATTCGACACCGTAACTCGCTTAGGCGAGCCACTCTCGCCTAAGCGAGAGTGTCAATAGCTCAGAACTCAAAACTTCTCGCCTGGATGAGAAGTCGTGCTCAAAATGGTACAAGATTCCATCGCGAGCTTGCAGAGTTTCGCCACTGCTCGTGCACCAAAGACACCAAAACCAATGCCAATTCATAATACATCCATATTCTTTATCTATAATTCATCAATCAAGCCATAAAACATAGTGCAAACACAATTGGACCCTCAAGACACAATGGTGAACCATAAACCAAAATAACAGTACCCAAAAATCTCATCTAATTCATAAAACTGCATAGCATGACTTTGCCCACAATCTCAATCAACCAAATTCTGGACTACATCACATACCACACGAATTTCCTAATCAAACAGAAACCAATTGAGGGCAAAACACAGCAAACATACAATATTGAAATACACATAAATTCAGCACCCCTAACCTGGAATTATTGATCAAAATTGAGAAAGACGAAGGACCCTTGATTCACAATTACTTTTGCTTCAGCCCTTGCACCCCCAATTCAACCTCTCACTCTCCAAATTTTGCTCTCCTCCCAAGCCAGAACAAACCAAAGTGAAGAAAACCCTTCTTTCTCCCAAATTCTACCTTTTATAGGTCTCCTAAAATTGGTCCAAAACTAAAACGAAAAATTGGCCTTTTTAGTGTGTTTAATTCTCATTTAGGGGTCATTATAGGATGTTTTCCAGCCCCTCTTGGCTTCCTGATAGAGGCCGTACCCCACCAAATTAAAACATATTAAATGCAGTATATGAAAGTGAACCAAGTCGTCTCCCAATGACCAATATTTTCATTCAAAGCGAAATTTCCAGATGAACACAACAATAACACAAGGGGGGTTGGCAGACAGATTCAGAATGCTAATCAACAGATTAAATTAAATGCTATAGTGATTAAAACCGTATTGACATCCTTGATTTAAACGCAATTTCACTTATGATAGGCCACCAAATTAACACCAACTCTGCGTTATCTCAATCCACTAGATAATAATTTACTAAGCGAGAATTACAATCTACCTTCATTATGCAATTAAGCAATGCACACATCCTTAAATTCGTGACAGTCAAGCTACATACATTAAGCATGAACGTATCTTAACCAAAACATATGCAATTACTCTGTAAATTAAGCATTAACAAATTCACCACATGCATCCCACGAATTCAGAACAAAAACATGGCAGATTTCACAAAACAAGCACAACCTCAAAGCTTCATTGCATTTTTCATCAAGGAGTCAATACA
>Ga0099822_1005050_pt1 | contig 17229 bp, 10 predicted proteins | sample CowpeawhiteBW_FD_76839 | JGI IMG/M metagenome (GOLD analysis project Ga0099822, IMG submission 76839) | Root nodule microbial communities of legume samples collected from California USA - Cow pea white BW | ecosystem: Host-associated > Plants > Roots > Nodule | place: USA: California | collected...
ATATATATAAAAAAAAAAATATATATTATATATAAAAAATTTTTAATATATATATATATATATATATATATATATATATATATATATATATATATAAATTGTAATCTAATAAAATATTTATAATATTTCAATTTTAATTTTTTAATTCTAAAATAATAACTAGTTTCTAAAATTAAAAGATATATTTAAAAATTGAAATATCATAAAAATTAATTAAAATAAAAAGACATTAAGTCAATATTTTCAATAATAAATCATATAATAAACTTTTATATTGAGTAAATCATAAATGAAGTCGTCAAATATTGACATAATGTTGAATCTAATGGTAGTGAATTTAAATTTGATATGAATAATGTTGAAGTTGACCAACGCAATTTTATATTCACATCATTAAAAATTGTTATCAATATGTCCATCGGAGTGAATTGAAAGATTCTCCTTTTATTATTAATTCAATTATAAAAGTTTAAGATATGTTATTCAATTTCTGTCGTATTTTATAAAATATCAACAAACAAAACATATAAATAAATAAAAAATAATTGTCAAATAATTTTATGTGATTTTTGTCTTCTGAAAATGAAATTATTATTGTGTATCCAAGAATTTTACCTTTCTATCGAGAAGATTAGAAGGAATGTAAACATTGATTTAATCAAATTTCTACTGTACTACACAAAATATTTTAAAAAGTAACTACAATACAAATATTTATTTGAATAATGTAAAAGTATACTTTTTCTTTATTTAAATTAAATCTTCTATTAATTAATAACATACATATAAACCATTGAAATATAATAAAAGTATATTAATAAAAAGAGATGTTTTAATTGAATTGAATATATTTTCAAATTAATTTTAAAATAATTAAATCTAATTTTTTTTTAAAGAAATATACTTCGGTATAGTAAAAAAAATATTTGATTAGAGTTTGAAAAACACTTTCTATAACAAATAATTATGAAAATAAATAATTTATATAATTTAGTTATATGTAAATGTTTTTCTTTAAATAAGTATTTAAATTTAAAAAGAGTTAATAAATATTACAAATATAAAATAAAAAACAAAGTCTTTAATATTAATCATTATTTGAATTTTTAAAATTATTTTATTTAAATTTAAACAAGTAATTGTTAATAATATAAATTGAAAAATAATTGTATAAAAAAATAAATTATTTTCTTGATATAGATAATTACGAGTCGTTTAAGATAGATGTAAATCTATCTGTCACAACGCATCTTCTATGGCCACGGCCACGTGTTCTTTAAAATGGTGACGCGTCAGCCAGATGCCAAACACGTGTCGCCACTCTGTTTGCATCTCCACCGCATAATGATGATAAGTTAATCCAACGGCCGAGATCAAACCAATTCGTGAGCGGAACGAAAGAAAACCGTGGAAAACCATAACGGTCACGCGCCCGCCATAGGCTAAATGGAAGTGCGTGCCACGTCAGAAAGGCCCAATCAGAGAGAGCCACGTCATATGAAAAAATTCAAAAGAAAAAACGGATTTGTTGATTAAGAACATTGATAGAAGATTATCGAAGCAATCTAAAAAAAGGTAGAAAGGAAGAAAAGGGAATACTTTGCGTCGTTCGTTGCCGTCGTCACGCATGGAGATTTCTGGCACCGTTTTCCGTCCTGTCAGCTACGTCTCCGGCGCTGGGACTCACACGCGTTCCCGTAGCTTGGCTCCTCGTGCTACGGTGAGAATGGGAACGGGTTCTGACTTCTGCGACGAGGGGCATCTGCAGTATTACCAGAACACCAAAAAGGTTCTCTCTCCCAAGAAAAAGTTGAAACTGCTGAAGGATTTCTCCAAATTAGGGTTCGCCTCGGATCCTCAGAAGCTTTCCATGTTCTATGATCTTCAACAAAACCTAACCTCGGTACAAATTTTTTCCCTTTTTATCTTGTTGCTGTTGAGAATTATGATGATATTATCCCTTGTTTGCTCTCCCATAGTAATGATTGATGACGATAATGATAATATTAATAGTAATATGTTTTATTATAATTTGATTTATATCTGATTAGTATTTTTCGAATTTGACCTCGCTCTGTTTTTTTTTTCTCTTTTTTCTAATTTTGAAATTTTAGATGTCTAGGCAGGACATCTATTAGACATCGGATGTTAAATTCATCGATGAAATAATCCCACAATGTATATTTGCGAAAAAAAAATTAAAGAGATCAAAATTTTTAATTTATATTTGCGTATGAAATATTTTTATTAATTTTTACAATAACTACATTAACAGTTATATAAACAACAATCTGCAGAAATCTAATAATGATGATAATGATAGATGAAGTTTTTTACCCAAGAAAATAATATATTGAAACGGTGGTGTTTGACTGCGTGCAGGATGCTGGCGACATGTTACTGAGAGAGTTGGAAGCTGCAAGAGCAAAGGAGAAGGAAATGAAGAAAAAGAAGAAACTCGAGAAGAAGGCTAAACTAAAAGCCTCCAAAAAGAAGTGTGAATCTTCATCTTCATCGTCTGAATCAAGTGACAGCGATTGTGGTTGTGATCAAGTGGTTGACATGAGCAGCATCAGATCTGGTGTTGGTGTTAGTGTCGTTGCCCCTGCTGCACCTGTGGATGTATCTCCAATACCCAAGACCACCCCTATTGTTGAGGATGGGAATTCACGTCGTGATGCCATGGAATTGTGCTCTAAGAACGATGTCTGTGTTAGCAGTGTTAGAGATGGTGGTATTAAGAGAGAGAGTGGTGTAGTTACCAGCAGCAGTTGTGAGAAGAGGATTGAGGTGTGCATGGGTGGGAAGTGCAAAAGATCAGGGGCTGCTGCATTGTTGGAAGAGTTTGAAAAGGTGGTGGGTGTTGAAGGTGGTGCTGTTGTTGCATGCAAGTGCATGGGGAAGTGCAAAACTGCTCCTAATGTGAGAGTTCAGAATTCCGTTGATCATAGCCTTGCTGAGGGACTTGATGATTCTGTTAAGTTTCCAGCTAACCCTCTGTGCATTGGAGTTGGCTTGGAGGATGTGGATGCCATTGTTGCTAGATTTTTAGGGGAGAATCGCACAGATATAGGAATGCCAGGTGCAATTACGGCTACTTGATGTTGCTATGGGAACGACTTGTGTGCTATTTCTAAATGTATATATATTATATAATATATACACTAGTCTTTTTTACCCGTAAGGGTAACTTACATGGAAATCTTTTGTTAGTTTTTTTTTAACCAGAACTATTGAATTCTAGAAAATGACAAAAAAATCATTCACGATGTCAATATATAAATTAAAGTAGATTAAAAGAATGTATAACTTTACTTCAAAATTTTGATTTCATATAATCCAATAATCAACATCGGAACATTGATTAAGATGTCTATTTGGCATTAATCCACTAATCAACTCAAAATTTAACTTTGATAAATATACGTTATAATTCTTTTTGGCATTAATTCATTAGTCAATTCAAAATTTAACTTTTGATAAACATATCTTATAATTCTTTTAAAGAAATTTGAAGATTTTCTTATGCATAACGATTCGAAGATTTCCTTTTAAAGAGATTCAAAGATCTATTACTGACATTGTTAGCAATGGTTTCTTAGAATTATCTTTGTATATAAATTAGTTACTATATTCCTTTTCTTGTTTATTTGGAATCCCTTCCCATTGCTTAACTCTTTACAATAATTTGGCGTCAATTCATATTTCCATTTCTCCATTATTTTTTTTCAGCAACATCCAGATATATAGTATATTTAACATTAAATTATAAGCTTAATTACTTATTTAATCTTTCTAGTCGTATTAAAAACCATTCTTTAGTATTAAAAACCATTCTTTAGTCTTTGTTCATTGTATCATTTCTTTTAGTTTTTATTGTTTAAAAATTCATAAAGATTGAAGGAGATAAGTATTAAAGGTAAGTTTTGTTTGACAATAGCGATCAAACGAATAATTTAAACCAATCTCCACCTGATTCGTACAAGAGGTTTTACAAAACTTAAGTTCTTAACTTAGCATAATTAAATATCATACGTGACATGGCAATGATATCAAAAATTTGCATTGACTAAAAAGCAATTTACAAGTTACATTCATGATACTGTACTTTGTACATGTCCCACTAAAAACTGATGGGAACAAGATCTGAAGCCAAAAATCTGTTGAGAACCTTGATTTCATCCCATGCATATTCTGCAAAACGCAAAACAAGTTCCTTCGTCATTAGCTGCATAGTTTAGAGTTGTAAACTGTGCTGACATGCCACACCCTCCTGCTTTAGAAGCCCCTCTTCTCAAGAGACGATAGAGGGTGCCAACGTGCGATAATTGTAGTCCACCTTGAGCACCAGCTGTTAAATTTTTAAAGAAATAATTATAAGCAGTGATGCAAACATATACAAAGGAAAAAAATTTGCTTACCGTTTCAAGGGTCAGTTACGGGGACGTTTGGGGTTGTGCTCATGTTCCAACCCTTCCATGTTATCACATCTTCTAACAAACTGGTCTAGGGTTTTCTGCTTTGAAGGGCTACTCTGAGCGACCTCCAAGGCCTTTTCATGACCGTCTAACATCTGTTTCACAATTTAAATTCAGAATGCATCTTAAAAGCATCAATCCAAACAATAAAAAATTACTTGGGAATAAATCTTCTCTAACGGGTAGAAAGATAAATCATAACTTGGACCTCCATATCATTTTACTATACAGAAATTGTATATATAATTAATCTTATTACGACCGATAGTTCCTGAAAATAGAGGTTTACCTGTCCCAGATTTTCCAGTTTGCTTTGCACTACGTCCCTAAGAAGTGAAAAAAGTATAATATAATTTATTAACATCTGAGAGATCAAGTCAGTACCAACCACCAAGCTTTAGATAAAAGCAGAAAAGCACAAAACACACCATATGATGTCATCAACCGTGTCATTTGCAAGCAAGTAGTATATATTTACTGAAGACACCTAAAAACAAGTAGAAAGTGAAAGAGTCATCAGAACATCATAACATGTTGGCTACTAAGAATCAGCCAAGTATGGAAGAACTTTTCTATACGAAGATATTCTCAATCTTTTCCTGAGATTGCCAAAGTTTCATAATGTTATCATGCTAGACCATTGATGCGTTATCTGAGCTACAAGGGGGTTTTATATCTCTTTATTCATTTTTTTCCTCTCTCTTTATACTAAAGAAGCACCCATGTTCAAGGATACCTGGCCAATTCTATGAACACGGTCTTCAGCCTGAATTAGGTCACCGGGAGTCCAAGACAATTCTGCAAAGATTACTGTGCTGGCAGCAGTTAAAGTTAACCCAACGCCTCCAGCTTTAATAGATAGCTGCAGACATATGAACAGAAATTCATTAACTCAAATTGAACCATATTTTAGCCAGAATTATAGTCCAAGATTGCAACAGTTCATACCACTGCTGCTTTTACAGAATCTTTTTCCTGAAACTCAGTGACCAATTGCTGTCTGGAAGCAGCAGGTGTACCTCCATCAATCCGGATGCAACCCACTTTTTTCTTCTGGAAATTTTGAACAGTTTTATGAGACTCTACCATTTCAGGATGAGATGCATAACATTTAAGTGGACTTACACGAAGAAACTCATGTATCGAATCAATCATTGGCTGATGGTGTGCAAATATAAGAAACTTGCAACCTGCCTGCGACAATTAGGAAGCATAACATTACCAATTCCAATGATCAACAACCCAATTAAAGAAATATTAAGATTAAAAAACTGAAGATGCCATTCTTTTCAATTAATTGTATACTCATTTGATTAGGGGTGAAGCATGAGATAAATCAATCAACTCAACAACGATCTGTTCACATCTATTTTGTTATACAATTAATGTAATTATCCCACTAAAAGTTTTTTTTTTTTCTCAGAATCTTTATCACCACAAATACTTTCTCACAGAGAATTGAACACAGGCTACAGCTCAAGCTTGTCATTGTCAAAATTAAGGATATGCAACAGAATATTATCTGATATGTTCTTGTAGAATCAGGACTATATAACTTTGAGCTGACCAGATACGAAAGCTCCATCAATACTCAGTCAGCCTACTCTAAAAACTTTTACCACAATATTCATTCAATCCATTCAAATAATCAACCTACAGTCAGTGTTAAAGGGCATCTTTACAATAAAAGAAACACAAAACAACAAATTTAACCAAAACTAACTAGTATGAGATTAGGTAACAAATAAACATCATACATGCAAGTATACTCATACAAAGAAAGCAGGAAACATATCATAGGGATCTTGGTGCATATGCAGCGTTGAAAGTATTAATCCTCCATTGCTGCAAGGAGGTGAAGGAGAGGAGTACCTCAATGACAGTTCCAAGATAATCAAGAACAGATGGAATCTTGGCTTCTGCAGAATCAGTATATATCTGGAATTGAATAAATCAAAATTTTATGTTTAACCACAAACAGTCAAATTTTAAATTGCCCCACATGAAGAGTGGGAACATGCATTGCAGAAAATAAACTATAAACTTATGTTCTACTTCTAGGAAATAGCAACAAATTTTCAAACAAATAGCGCAACCTGAATTGTGTGCAGAAGTCATTGCATCAATACCTTGTTAATTATAGTCTTTTGAGTAAACTTGAGCGATTCTGCCTCCTCTTGTGATTTAGCAGCCTTAATTTTGGCTTTTACCATTTCCAACTACAGGAGAAAAATCAATCCTGGTCAGCTTTTTACCACCTCTAACATAGACACGACATAAACACTACCATTTCCAAGTAAACTGATTTTGTAAATTTCTAGGTAAACTGATATATATAACAACTACCAGTACAGATCAAGGTAAAACTTCAGAGCAAATTTCTAACAAATTTCATAAATAAAAGAAGATATCAGTTTTCTCTATCACAGACTAGAATACAATTCACTTATTAGCGTTAAGTAAATTGATCACAATATCTACATTAACCAACTAACGAACAGTTTAGCCAAAGGAAGTCAAATTACTTGTTCGAATTGGAAATCAATTCTAAAGGCAAATATGAATAACAGATATATTGAATCACCTCTCGAAATAAAGCATTAATTTGCTTCATGTCCTTGTCAGCCAAGTCTAGGAAGACCTGTGAACCAGTTACCAAACAAATATAATAATCAATTCTTAGGTTCTATAAAACATGAGTGTGCACAAATTGAAATAAATAGTCAAAAGTAGCAGAAAATAAAATGTTGCAGAGAACCAATGGTAATAAATGTACACACTTGTTGCCTGCGCTTTACAGGAAGTTGAGAAAGAACATCATGTTTAAGCCTACGAATCAGCACTGTAGCCTTCATCAAGTTGTGCAACTCTTCATGGTTACTTGCACCTTGATAAAGTCCAAAAAATCCCTGGAAGATCCATGTGATAATGGCAGCATGAATGCTCATCCATTAAAAGCAAAAGAAAAACTGGCTAATCAAAAGGATTTTATCAGTAATGAAGAGATGGCTTACACCCTTGCAATACCGGTTACCATATTCATGAACATTCTTATATACATCAGGATACAAAGCTTCCAACTACAGCACAATTTCAATCAGATTATTAAAATGTATACTCCTAAATTCCAAATACTAATGAGTTATGAAACATAAATAGACATAAAAAGAGTTACCTGCTTGAATAGTTCAATTGGTCTGGATAAAGCAGGTGTTCCACTAAGCAATAATGCATATTGAGCTTTCTGACAATTTTACAATGCTTTGTTGTCAAAGAAAGCATGAGAGAATTTGACAGAAAACTCTATCGCAGACAGTCTATACTGCAATTGAAGCTAAAACAAAATTTACTTTATATGTTTCACATATGAAGTCAGACTTCCTTTCGGGGAAAACTCTACCGCAGACAGTCTATACTGTAATTGAAGCTAAAACAAAATTTACTTTATATGTTTCACATATGAAGTCAGACTTCCTTTAGGGGAGGAGGGGAACAAGGGTTCAGAGTACTAGACCCTTTGCTGACGCTTCTGTGCACCCTCCGGACTTATTTTTTCTTTTTCTCCTGTTTAATTATCCATTCAATTCTCTCACTTCTTCTCTTATCTTTTTCCTTATATGTTTTCTGTGTCTGTTAAACATGAAATTTAGATATGGGTATACATCTGATTGTCACTTTCAAGAGTGAATACCTTTATGACAGGAAGAGAAGCAGTTGTCCTCTTTGCTTGAGCATTTTTCAGATAATGTGATTCATCAGCAATCACAACCTGAACAAAAATAGTTCATATCTAAGAGTGTGATTTATCAGTAATAATTGGAACAATGTTTTTGCCATGTATGCAGCCAAAGAATTGTAGTCCCAGACATAAATTCAGGAAAAGCTTTGATTATAAAAACACAATAATAAAAAAAGATGAAATATAAAAAATAAATACTATTTAGCCCCTTGCTCAAATCATTTTACTTTTTTCAAAGAAAAAGTATACCAAAAGGGCAAGAGGTCATAATTGAAACAAAAGAAAAAAATAATTTGTATATTGGCTATTTTTTTTTATCAGGATAGATATGCAATAGCTGCTAGACACTATGAAAATCACATGCAACCTCAAACTAATGGATACCATGTAAAAGAAATGCCATCATCATTATCAGGTAATTGATTGAACGGATAATTGAAGTCATTTTCATTTAATAACCAATAACTAATAGAATTCCCAGCCAACAGACCCAAAGAAGGGGGAAACAGTAATCACCTCCACAGCTTCCATCAATCTATATAACATTTCTGGAAGAGCAATGCACAGAAAACAATCAAACGAAGGGAGACAAAAACAAGTCTCGTATTACCAAGTAGAGAAGAGATACAAAAGAACACAGGAAACGTTAATTACTGTAGAAGCATCACCTATGGATGTGTACATATCACCCTTATAAAGGGGACCAGAAAGTATAGATACAGAGTTAGTTAGAACAGAAAAAGAAAACATACGCAAAAATGATTGCAAAAGTCTGCCGCTCCAACAATAACTACAAGACACTCCACCATTGGACGGCTACCAAGAAAGTGTTCAGTACACAGGTTACAATTTCTATTTAACAACCCGTGGCCAAATAAACACACTATTTAATAGCCTAGTACAACCCTGCAGATCATAATGAGACTCAATTTACAAACATTAAATACTTCATCAAATTCATGTATTTCAAAATTTCAACACTTTGATTGCAATAATATAAAGATGACTTCCTCTATTCATCGTACCCAGCCTTCAAGAAATGGTTAAAATCAAATACTGATATATGATTAAGGACATAGAAATCACAATGAAAGTCAGAAAATCGGATAACATGAAGGTACTAACCTTAAAGTCACATGTCGTAAGCAAATTCTGTAGCTTTGGCACCAACTCGTATGAGATGATGTTGAATAGTCCATTCAGACGAATGCTGTTTTTAGAACTTGAAGATACGATATTGAAACCTCCTCTATTTGATCCACCACTTTGAGGTAAGACAATCTACTTTATCAGAAAAGAATTCAGAATACAAAAGTAAATTAGGTACTTTATCAGATTAGAAACCTCGAACAACCAAAAGAATGATGTTCTACAGTTTTCTATATAAACCAAAAAAATACATAAAATTCGGTGAAGGGATCATGGATAGCATACTAGTATATCTGATGAAGGAATATTCAGCCATTGTTGAATCATCTGAAATAAAGCAAAACAGGGAGCATAAAATAAGTTTCCGAATGCTTTTTATTAAATGAAAAAAATGCAATTCTTACAGAAGCCCATTGCAAGCGCAGTGAAGATGGTGCAATTATGAGAACAGGCCACGACTCCTGAATGCATGAAGCTACAGCAATGGCCTGCAAAATGAAACACGCCAATCAATTTTTAAAAAAAAAGAAAGGACGGCCACTTTTGTAAGTTTAAGAATGAAACTTAATAAAATCTAAGGCCCTCACTTCAACCATCATCCCCTCTGTCTGCTCCCTGCCCCCCTCTTCTTCTTTTTTGGGGGGAAAAGTACAGAACAAGAAAATAACATAATTGTAGAATAGAAACATTTTACTAAAAGGGTAGATCTGAATGGTCTATTACGCCAATATCATTGGTGCATCTGGCTGGTGCCGCCAACTGACATACCAACACCCATGTGGCCCAAGGCAACAGGCCTCTTTGTGCCAAATTTGTTGCCATCTCGTCAAAATCCCATGCAAATCACCGGTTTGTATAAAATGTTTCTCTTGTGCAATTAAATGGTAGTTCTTTCTTCACCTTGTTCCTGCTTTTCCAGTTGATTTGCATCATTTTGTGTTTGTGCTCCTTTTTATCTATTTCAAGTCATCTTCTACAAATTACCAAGAGACTTTGAAATGCCATTTATTTTCCCCTACACACCTAAGCAGCTCTTGAGCAATTTCCTGAAGTTAGGAACGGTGCTTTGAGAAGAAAGGAATAAAAACCACTCCATGGAAAATTCATGTCCTCAAGTACAACCACAACCCAAAGACTTGATAAATTAAGCTTTAGTATATTTTATTTTTGAAGGTGTATTTTAGCACTCTAGGAATGGATTTTATCATCATTAAATAATCTTCTAGTCATTATTAAATATCAGTAAGCGTTCAGGTCTACAAACAATTATTTTGTAGTTCCAAACAGTGATTTGGTTTGATTGTGCATAGCTTTAAGTGGATAGCGACCATGGCAGCATATTTCTAATATTTTTATTATCATTATCTTAATTATTTTGCAATGTAACTGTTATCTAATATTATTTGCTAGGAGAAATAAGTCTTTTATATTGGCTGCTGACCATCTAAAATTTTTGTATATGAACCTTTTTGGTCAATTAGGTGATTATATTTTGTGAAATACGACAGAAGCAATCATTTTACAAGAATTTCTACTAGAAATCTGATGTATTTGCATTTCAAAAAATAACGAACGAGTACAAGAGAAGACGCCACAGGAGAAGGCCTTCCCAAGTCAGAGTACATACTCTAGACCCACACCACACTGCAACAATAAACTTCCACACCCCTACATCATTCTTCTCCTCGTAAGTGATAGACTAGGTATCAATTTCTCTCTCCATTACTAAGTTTACATTACCTGCCTAGATGATTCTATATGGGCCATAAACATTGAGAGGCTTCCCCATAGAGGTTGGGAACCTATCATATTTTGATTATGATGAATGAAATTCCATTATGAAACATGGCATTGAAACTTTCAACATGGGAAATGACCTTGGTTTTACTGAGTGATTTTCTATAACGTATTTTTGGGATGTCCATGTTAGATCATGTGACCATTAGCAAGTTATAATCCAGGAAGGACTATCTGTACAAAGAGCCACCAGTGTATAGACAAAGCGACCAACAAGATGAAGTTGCTCCAAGTGAGATAAGATTTTGTTGACATACTATTGTTATTTCTAAAATAGAGTATTCATTAGATGAAATTGTCCCCATGTGGATTGTCAAGAGAGGGTTATCAGTGAGACAACCAACTCAATTTCAGCTCTAACATGAATGATCCTTCTTGAATTGGGACTAGGTCTAACTCAACACCAAAAGCTATTTTATGAGAGAGGATTGAAAGCCTTTATAAGCTTTTAACCCTATGTATATATTAAATGTTAGACCTCAACAATTCTTATTTATTTAATTTGTTGATTTCCAACTTTTGCCATTTAACATTTCATTTTGGCATTTACTTCTTTAATTGCAAAGTGTTTAAACGTTGCTTCTTTAAAAAATTTGATTAATTAATTGGTTTCTATGCACGTATTTTATTGAGACTATTCAGTCATCTAGTATATATCTCTGTCACTAACAATGAAAAAAATAAAAATAGAGCTCTGTTGGGCTCCTCCAACATGCTCATGGATATTGTTGTGCCGCACAGCATCCATCTCTATATCATTTTTTCAGTCAGATTTCTATGTAGATGAGTAGTAAGCTGCTGACAGTTGGAAATCATTCTAGCAATTTTGTCAGACCTCCCTTGTTTTGGTGACAATTTTGATTTTATTTTTTATCTTGAACATCCTCCAATCAAAAAGGTTTTGGTATTATGAAACACCATTACCTCCTACGAACATTATTGAATTAGATATGTGATGCCCGGATTCTGGCTAGTGGTATATGTATTTTGGCAAGTGTTTATTTTGGAAATAGACTTTTTAGAGGAGACTGCCAAATAAGTGTTTCAATTAGCTTAGCCTAAGCTCCAGTCACAATTAAATTTGGTCGTTGACACAGAAGTCAAGAAAAATTAAAGGTAGAACACTTATCTAATATGGTAGTCTAATTGAATAAATATTCCATACTTCCCTTGACACCTTGTTTGGATGAGGAATGAAATAAGGAGAAAAGAAAATAGACGGAACAAATAAAAGGAAAGGGTTGAAAAGATGTATGGTTTGATTAAACAGAAATAAAAAAGGAAAGATGAGAAAATTATCTCCATTTGATTAGATAAGTGGAAAAGAATGTATTAAGAAACTTTCTACAATAATAAATTCTACATTCATACTGGTAAATAGGGAGTTGCCAGTCATAACAATTAACAACCAAAGAAAATATCATAACTCTGACACAATACACAGCCCCAAATTACAACAAATGGATGTTACACACTACTACACCAGTGCTACTGTGACTGTGATGTTATTTATGTGTAATATTGTTATTTAAGTTAGAGATATTACTGTGTCATTAAGGATGATTTCTATCGTGAGTCAATTAACATTTAAGACACTGAGATGCACTCTTTTATTTACAGAAGAAAAATAGTTAACCAAATTTATGACCCGACAATAGATAACATTTTATTTCCACCACAAACAATTGTATGTTTGTTTTAAAGAAGCAAAACGCTTTGATGCACAGTGCAAACATGGAAATAATTTAATTTTAGACAGTGAATTACTTGCAATGTTTTCCCCAGTCCCATTTCATCTGCTAAGAGAACACGCCCCCCATGCTGCAATATAAACCTGAAAACAAATAATAAATAATAACTAAAATGAATGCATGAGAGGAAAAAAACAAATAGACAAGGAAAATAAAAGACAATAACTTTACTGATCCATATTTATGAGAATAGTGAGGGAGAAAAAAGTGAACAGGTCACTACATACCTAACACCTTCTCGCTGAAATGGCAATAGCTTTGATTCAATATAACTAGGGATCTTGCAGTAACGATCTTTAAGAAAAGCAGCCAAAAATAGCAACTTCAGAAATTTTCATAAAAAACACAAATGTAGACCTAAAGTCTTGCAACCTAGAAAAGAGAAAACAAATTGATAACGAAAATATTCAGTATATACCTTGAAGATCTGGAACTGCAGAAGCTGCAGCAATGGCACGTTGCACCAAGGGATCTAAGTTTTCAACCTGTAAAATTATTTAAATAAATGAAGAAAACTAAATGATATAAAGATGAAGTTAACCAACAAAATAATGTCAAAAAAACAAGAAACTTAAACACAAAAATCGAGTACACAAGCTTACTCTAGGATAACATGTTTTTCTCACTCAATGAATAAACATTTACAGAATCAGTGATCCCAGATCCAACCTTTGAATCTCCTAGTCCTATTATTCACATAGGATGGTTTACTTTTCCAATAATCTATTTTTCCATTATTAAAACATCCAAGGGTTAATAAAGAGGGTTGCACAAGCAGAAGAAAGTTGTAATTGGCAACAGGCAAAATGGCGAAAATGCCTTGAAACAAATATAAATTAAAACAAAAAAACGGAAACCGAAAAATTACATTACAATTCGGGGCAAAAAGATACATCATGGATTTCCTCAAATCTACACAGAAAATATTTGAAACTCATGTCCACTATTTTCTCTCCAAATAAAATAATTCAGAAGAAACACATAAAAAACCAATTAGCCAACAAAACGAACAAGGAAGCTAAAAAAAAATACCACTTACTATCTTATACTCAAAGAGCCAGTACAATCATCAAATGACGGGACGGTTTTTCTATGATAATCAGAAGAGTGACACAAGCCCGCAAGCCCTCCCTCACAAATGATGGCACTGGTATCAGTCTTACTATTGATCCAAGACTCATACTCAAGGTAAAAAAATTATTATGAAAAGGAACTTTGTGTATGTCAAGGTTGTTTCTCTCATTATGGTAAATAGTAGCATACTACTAACATCAATTTCCTAACTACAAAGAAAGGGAAATAAGGAAGCATACCTGAACATTATAACCTGATACTTCTCCAAGAAACTTCTCCGCCTCCGACAAGGAAGACAGTGGGAATACCCATAACCTGCAGGCTCAACGTTTATATGGCTAAGGCAACAAAGTAGCCAATCCAGAAAACTAATACATACTCACACTAGTATGCAGTGGACAAACAAACAAATTGGATGAAGGGTGGAGAAACATACCGTTCCTTTGCATTCCAAGAAGATTTAGAGATTTTTCGAAAAGCAGCAACTACTACCTGATGCAAAACAAAGCCCAAAGCATGAGCCCGGGGCTCTACATTGACACTTGTATATGGTCAAACAAAGACAAAGGCATGTTTGTGAAGGATTCAAAATTGAATAAGAAAATCAATACTTCTGCAAGTAGTTTAGTCAGTAAAACCTGGTCATATTGAAATTTTGCTGCAATATTTCCACTGGAATGAAGAAAAAATTTGACTGAAAACTTTACCAGTCCATTTTTGGATTGTTTGTCTGCAACACATAAAGCCGGATAAACAAAACAAACACCCACAAATCACCATCAACATAACAAATTACAGCAGGCAAATAGAAACTTTCAAAGACAATTGAGCATAATGTACCAATAAGAAATGGTTGATAAAAAATTAAAAGAAAGAGATAGAAAAGATAGACGGCCATAGAGAGAAAATAAAGGGTGACTAAGTAAATGGTGCAAGAGACGGTAAGCTCACCGTTGTCTGTCCCTGTCCCTGATTTCAATGACGTGGGCAATGCTCTTGCTCCTTGAGACGAAGCACCAACCTGGATTGGAGCAATAAAACTAAGACACAAAGCAATGTTCCTACCCAAAAAAATGTCATATATACTTCATAACTTCATAATTCATATAAATAAAGTAAAATACTAGTTATATCAAACAGCTTGGGCTTCTTCTTCTGGGTTGCTTAAATTTAAATGGGACATAATATAGGCATGAAAACTTAACATCAAAACGACTAAGTTAACCTTGACATACCAAAAAAAAAAAAAAAGAAGTACCCATAACACTTAAATTAACGGCAATGAGAAAAGATAATAACTTTACAGTTTGGGGACGCGAATTGGGAAGGGGGTTTGATGGGAAGTGATTCATTGTTGCAGTTGAAGAATTGTGATGTTGGTGTGGAGAAGAAGGAGGAGGAGGGTTGCGTAGTTGAGCAATCTTCTGGAAAGCGTCTCTTTCGAGGGAATCGAGGTCCTCTGCACTCAAATCCCAGTCCTCCACATCCATGGATGCTGTAGCTGTGCTATGCTTCCTCTCTGTCTCCCAAATCAACCAAATCCCTCTCAAAATTCAAAACCCGCTCTGTTTTCTTTCCTTAGAAACATGAAAATGGAAACTTTTCTTCCGTTTTTGACCAGGGTCCTTCGTTTGTATTCAAAATTCCAATGTCCAGATTTTTTTTTTCAAATATACAAGCTTAAATACTTTTTTTTAATAAAAAATAATGAAAAATATTTGAATTTTATTTTTATAAATTTGTCTTTTTTAACATAATACAAATTGCAATACCAAATAATATGATTCTAATTTCAAATTTAAAATAGAACTAAAATTACATGTATAACAACTATTCATAATCAAAATATGGTATAACTAATAAACAAGAAAAAAAATAAAAAAGTTAAATCATAGATTTTGTAAAATATAGAAACTAAAAATATAATTAAGTAATTTTTTAATAATTTCAATGTATATTTATTAACTATTGTATTCCTTTTTATTTAAAGTATTTTAAAATTTCCACGTTTCTTGGAAAATTATTTTACACATTATTTTATTTATTTGTTTATTTACTTTTAACAGAGACATAAACGTAATTTGACTTTGTAAAATGGTTAAATGTGTTTTTTAATCAATAATTTAGATGTCAAATTTAAATTTGTATTTATTTGAAACTGTAATATATTTTAGTCTCCAAATTTGAATATTGTGTTTGTTTATAGGGATTTGTTGATTAAGAGGATAAATGAGAAAGGATAAAACTTGTTTGTTCCCGAAGATTAAATATGATTTGTTTAAATGGATGTGAAAGATAATGAGATATTCTCATCTTTACACAAATGAAGATGAGAGAGAAAGATAATCTAGTATATACACATTTACCTAAACGTCCATCTAATTTGTTTAGATTCAAACTTAACAAGTATGTTTTTATTTAAATGTACGACTTTTTAAAATGTATTTTGCATTTTGCTTTATAAACATGAATCCTTAACTGTGAATGTAATAATGTATTTTGCATTTTGCTTTATAAACATGAATGCAGCATGTATCTACATTCGTTAACCTGAGAGATTTCCTACACTCCTAAAATCTACATGATGGAGTCAGTGTCATTGCAAACCTACATTGTTGACCAAAGGTGGGTGAGGTTATATCCAATACGCTATTAAAGAGAACAAGTAAAAAAGTCTCAATTCTTTTCTTTTCAATACTAATATTTCTCTATTAAAATAATTATAAAACTGTATTTAAGGAAAAAATGTCGTAAACAAAATTTCTCAATATTAATATACATTTATTAAATTAATTATGAAATTATATTTAAGAAAAAAGTGGCTATTTTTTCTAATATTAATATACCTCTACTATTAGAATAAGTTGTATAACATAACATAATGACTAAGGGTGATCGAAAGTCTTTAGATAAGTATTATTGTTTAATTAAAATTATTTAAGTATTATTATTTAAATTATGAACTTTTAAGTAATGTACTTTCTATCAATGTACTTTCAATTAATTTTGTTTGATTTCTTTTTCAATTTCACGTTATGTACTTATGCAAAAAAAAAAAAATATATATATATATATATATATATAAATAAAAAACAAAAATTTTAATAATATTTATTTTTTTTTTTATTTTTTTTTTATATATTTTTTTTTTTTTTTTTTATATTATATTTTTTTTATTTTTTTTTTTGTTTTTTTATTTATTTGTACTTTTTTGTTTTTTTTATCTCTTATTCTCGTATAC
>Ga0099822_1005053_pt1 | contig 17223 bp, 10 predicted proteins | sample CowpeawhiteBW_FD_76839 | JGI IMG/M metagenome (GOLD analysis project Ga0099822, IMG submission 76839) | Root nodule microbial communities of legume samples collected from California USA - Cow pea white BW | ecosystem: Host-associated > Plants > Roots > Nodule | place: USA: California | collected...
AAAAAAAAAAAAAATAAAAATATATATATATATATATATATATATATATATATATATATATATATATATATATATATATATATAATTTTGGTACTATCTTTAAGGTAATGATGCTAAAATTTAGCTGACCTACAACAGTGAAAGTATATGTTTTTTTCTTAAAAAACAAAATAGAGAAATAATTGAGACAGTTGAACAAAACCTGAGAAAACTTTATGCAAAAGACACGTTACTCCAAAAATTAGGCAGAGATCATGAGCGACTTGGGTAATTTTAATGTGTGAGTCAGTTTCATTGAACAGCACATCTGCAAAATCTAACTTCAATTATACATAGTATAAACCCAGAAAGAGTTTCCAATTCCAAACTATTGTCAATATAGTGAAAAACTGGCCTAGTCTTTTGCTCAATCTATTTATACCAACAAGAGACTCAAAATGGTGTGGTTTCTTTAAAATATATATATAAAAAAAAGTATGCAGGCAGCACTAGTCTAGGGTGAGAGGGGCCTCATTGAGGTTAATAGTGATGGTGGTGGTGATTTTGGATAAAGGAGTACCTGATGGAGGAGAAAGATGAGGGGAGAATGGCCCAGTGACATGGGTCAGTGTGGCTGTGCTCACAGGGCGCCTCTCTGCAAGTGGCTTAACTGGGGAAGAAGGACGGGTTAGGATTTGTAATGGTAGGTGCTGAGGCTGAGGTTTGAAAATCAGCTTTGGGGCTGAGGTGGTAGAAGAGGAAGCTGATGGTGGCGTAGGGACCACTGTTTGGTCATCATGGTTGCCCACAACATGGGGAGACACACCTATATTTGGCCACACAAAGGTTCCTTGAGGCTTGCAAATTTGAAAACCACTTTTCAGCCTTTCAATTTTTGCTGTCTTGTTCTCTGCTTCACTGTTGTTTTTCTGCATCTGTGTATCCGCTGAGTTTGTTACTCTGTTCTTGTAGATTTTCTTTTCCTTCCTTGTCTCACCTCCTATGTTTACTGATGTTGGTCCTGGAAAACAGGCTTGGGGTGTTTCCGATTCTGACATTATTTGTTCCTCCACCATTGTTGGTTTTAGCATTTTAAGTTTCTCCTGCATCAAGGATTCCATCATTTATCACTTCTCAATATTTTATTTCCTTTTATCTGGCAAGTAATTCATTGGCTATCATTTCTCAATAATTAATCCGGGTGAAAAGGACAGGGAAACAAATAATAACAAACTAACAAGCATGATTTTGTACACTTTTGTCGTCTGTTATCTGTCTATGATACTCAACCGGTAGATTTTAAGGAAAAGAAACCAATCATTAGCAACATTCCTTGCTATCAAAATCATTCAAACCATGGACTATAAATAAGATGAAAATGATAATGATTATATTACCTCCATACAACTCAGAGTCAGTGAAATTTCCTTCAATTGTTCCTCTATTTTAGCCTTCTTACTCACCAACTCCGCATAAATCTCCTGCAATATAGCATTTAAGTAACTACAATGGACCAATTTCTATTCACATTAGCAATTAGTTATAACCCTATTACTACTACTGTGCTTCACCTCCTTTGGAGCGAAGGAACCATAGTCCTCCGAATTCAGACTAGACAAACATGAGCTAGGAGTAGTCTCAATGGCCAATGTCTCCTCTCCCTTCTTCATTGCGAGCTCTCGCATATCTCTGTACATCAATATGAGTAACCAGTAATAGCTCAGAATCAGAGGAATATATAACCTAGAAAGTATTTAACAAAAATGAATAAAGACATTGACTTTACTGTTTCAACTTGAGTATTTCTTCTTTGATCTCTCTTAGCTCACTGCCAGTAACGTAATCTTGTGAAATGCTGTCCCCAAGCTTCCATCCAGGGGACGGAGTCCAGTAAGGGTCTTGTACCCCTGCTTCCTTCCTCATTTCAACAAGATCAGCACTCTCTAACCAGTATTCCATTGCGCCCTCAGCATTGTGTCGCCGTCGGAATCTCTCAACTCCTCCGGGTGCCACTTTTCCAGCCATGTGCTTCAGCAAATGATCAAGCAGACCCGTATCACCAATATACTTTCGTGCTTCTGATCTCAAATCTGGCCTCAATATTGGGTTCCCATACACAGCTCTTTTTTCTTTCATAACCTTTAACATGTTCTCCTCTGCCATCATATACCTTCACATATGCGAGGCAACAAAAAAATTTATATTTGAGCCATGCAAGAAAACATTGAACTGATTACTATACTAGATTTAAGCTTACAATACTATCATTTGGATAAAAATTATTATATACCTCTCAGCAGACCATCTTCCAATAGAGATTTTCCGTTTGTTTTTGTTGTAAAGCACGATTTGTTGCTTCTTGGGGTCATTCTTTGCTTTCTTAGATTTTTTATCTCCATTGCTACTAACGTTTTGATGATTTTGCCTACATTGACGCGTCATCCTCATATCCCCGAAAGACTCTTCCTTGGTAGCCTCCACTTCCTCTTCGCCTTTCTTCCTTTTCTTCTCACTAGTTCCTTCTCTGAGTTCAACGCTGGCCACTTTTCCCTTACACGGTTCCGGTAAAGATTGAACCTTTGCCTCTTCATGGCGGCCCAAGAACCGAACTTGCCGGCGTTTTCCCCACTGCATCATCCCTGTGAACTTGAGCTGAGTCCAGCAAGAACCCTGCTTGGAAATGAGGCTCCTTGCGACATCATTGAGAGTTGGATTCTCGGGGTCTTGGATGTTTTCTTTAGAAGGAGAGACCCAGAAGCTCCAAGAGTTTCTTCTTTGTGCAAATTCCTCCGTTGGGATGCTCCTGGAAAGCGCTTTGATGGCGAAGTCCATCCCCATCACGTACTTCTCGTCGAGTGCAGGGATCGTCTTCCCGTCCTGTTTCCCAAAGTTTTGGTCGCTGAAGTGCATGCGAAGTGATTGGAGGCTTGGGTACCTTAACGACACCAAGTGCTCCCCTATGTCACTGACCTAATGAATGCACACATTATCCGTTAAACCAAAAAGAATGTTTTTGAATTTCTATTCAATGTTCAAAAGGAACTCTCTTTTTATACACGTATATAGTAATATAGTAATACCATTCCAATGCGAACAGATTTTAGTTGCACTGGGGATATTGGTGAGAGCCTGCTGTGATCAATTTCATGAAATAGACCCACTTTAAAATGCTCCCATGCCCCTGCAATACCGACAGTTTTTACTATAGTGCCTTCGGAAAATATATAATGAAAATATTTATATAACAATACCACAGTAAAAAGAAAATCAACCGCTATTATTCTTTCATTTATTTCTTATCTTCGATAACAAATAGAAGACCAATATTATTGAAAACAAAAAACTAAGAGAAAATTATTTCCCTTCCAATTTAAGACTTACCAAAAGGTTTATAATAGGCCCACACAAATGCCAGTTACCTATTTGTACCGAAAAAGGGATGTTACCTATAGCGCTAGTTGATTCAGAGGCAGGTGGAAACAGCAGAACATGTTTGTCCAAACATGGGCTCTTTTTGCTTCTATCTTCGTCGACGTGGGCATCGCTCTTTTCATGCCTCTTCAAGTGCGAACTCCTCTACAAAACCATGTAATATATAATCATAATTGTCACATAATAACAGAATAAATTTAAGTGTTCTTCTTTATTATGAGAAATTATTAGAAATATAATTCCAACCAATCTTTATTTCACGTTACGCAGATAAACAATTATCAATGTTATCATGATAAAATACTAAATATTTGCAGGAGAGAGAAAATGTACGTGCGTGAAAAAAGCAAATGTAATCATTTATCTTTTTTATCAACGCTGCATTGCGTGCGTGCATGCGGCGATATTGTTCGTTAAGCACACAGGATCCCATAAGGATCGCGTAACTATGGAAAAAAGACTTATATGAATATATATTTAACAGAAAAATGCGCGCGCGTGTTATACTTTTTGACCGTGAAATGGGTAAGAAAGAAAGAGACCATATCTTCTTCATCTGTTCCAGCAACAAAACCACACGGACTTTGCTCCACAATCTGCACAAAACACAGCAACAACATTATTAACAGTAACTAACATCTAACAATTAATTTCACCGCATAAAATAAATAAAACAAAGCATCAACAATTAGGCTTGGACAAACTTCGGAACAAAATTAAGAATAAGGAAAGCTTTTAAAAAAAACAAATTAACAGACACATATATGCGCTTATAAATTAATCATTTGTATTAGAGAAAACAAAATAAAAGTACCAATTATGCTAAGTGAATTAATATGATGAATGTGAAACTATCAATCAAACAGTTCTTAATACGGTAAAGAATTAAATAGGGGACACAGACCAATCATGAAACGAAATTAATGCAAAAGCTGGTTTTATCAGTGCTTGAACAGAGAATGTCGATTTGCTGCTTCATCGAGCAACATGCAATTCAATTAATGAACTGGAAGGTACTGAATCTGAATCACCAACAAAAGCATTAGCAAAACGCTAAGTTCGTACACTGATCGTTCTGAAGCAGCAAAACGAATGAACAATAGTTCACTAAAATCTCGAAAACGAATTAAATGGGTCGGAAAAATAACTCCGTTTAATATTCGCGTTTTCAATTTCGAAAACGAACAAATATAAACACGATTCACGTTGTTTTCTTCTGCGAAATCAAAACAAACAGCGATCAAAGAACGTTGACGCTGATCAACATTCATCCTCGTCGCTTTCAGCATTTCAAAATGAACTAGCTAGAAACACGATTCTTCACGCCAAATAAAAAAATCGATGATCAATGCAGCGATTCAGCATTTTTTTTCACTGAATCTACTACTCACTCGTTCAATCGCCATCTTCATGTGATCAAGAGTTGAAAAATAGCAACGCGAAAATGGTGATCGACACGATCCGAGAAGACGATCGGTGAATAATTGAAAGAGAAAAAGGAACGAAGAACGCGAAGAAGAATTGATGAGAGTTGGAGCATTAGCGTTCTTCAGTGAGGTTTTGGTTTTTTGTTGAAAGTGGATTTGAAAAACATTTTCTTTTCACTGTTTGTTTCACGAGAAACAGGTAAATATAAATATATAATGTTGGAGCGAAAATTTGTTATGCGGGTGAACGCACGTAATGAGAGCAAGGAAATGTGATGATTACGATTCTAGGTGAAAATACCTTAATGCCCCTACTGCATCATGCATAGTTCCCGTGTGATACAAGGTTTCAATAGAAGGTGATGAACAGTCAATAGAATAGCGACACGTGGGCATAAGTTTTGTAACAGCGTTAAAAACTCTGAATGCATAAGGGGATTGGTTAGTAAAGTTTACACGTTCTTGATGTTATTGTGAATTTGCATTAAAAAAAAAGAAAAAATAAAGAACATAATTTTAAATAATTATTAAACAATGTTAAGACAAACAAGTTTCCATTTATTTTAAAGTGAATGTTTTGTAATTGCACTATAATTTCAAAGTCATAAAAGATTAGGTTGTATTATTACATAATTAATAACAATGTTACACTGCGGGTTATTGTAAGTTACAACAGATTTCTTTAAAAACATTTTTAGAGTTAATTGGGTGTTCATTTTAGGTATGGTGACAAAAACAGAAAATTTAAAAAAGACAGAAAATATATATAAAACATAAAGTAGGATTTTATATATATATATAACATCATGTCATTTATTCATATGCTATTTTTTGTGTGCAGATCTATTAGATATTAATATAATATGATATGTTAATATGGTTAATTTTCTGATGATTAATTAACTTGAATATGACAAATAAAGCGTGTGGGAACAAAAGAAGCTATTTTTTAATTTTCAATAAATAAGTTAAAATGATTCATATAGTAAAAAATTAAATGATAAAAGTAAGGATTTAAATTTAATAAATGTTGTACTCTAAATAGATTTAGAATATTTAAAATTAAAGTTAAATATATTTCTCCTCTTTAAATTACTTTTATAAGTTATGATCTGTCCTTCAACTAAATTATATATTTATTTATTCTATGCACTATGAAAGTTAAGAAACATCTTATAAAAGGTGAAGGCTATATTATAGTTTATTATATATTTCATGGAAAATATTTCATATGTTATTTATAGAAAAAAAATATTGTCATCACTTTTATTATTTCACATCATAATTATTTGTTATCAAATCATACTTTTTGCTTCCGTTGATCGATGCTTTAGGAGTTGAAAACCAACTCAGTCCAAACCGTTCAATGTTTTATATTTATTATTTATTTCATTGCTTAATGTTTACTAATAAATTGAAACACACGAGGAAATAGATAAAATTGTCATTCATCTTTTGTCAATGTGGTATAACCAAACACAAGTTTAGTAATTTCAGAGCACGAGCCTTTTTGTTTTAGTATATTGCTTCTTAATGTTATTTAGATAATATAATTTCATGCTAGGAAAAGAAAAGAAAAAGAAAAAGTTATTTTTCTTAATATCTCCAAATGATGGAAGACTCTCCTACAAATTTATCCTACATTTATAAACTAAAAGATCTATTAAATCCCGATAAAGTACCGTTAATGAATATATAAACAGACTTTACTATAAAATGTAATTAGTTAAAAGAAGATCTAGAAGTAGGGATAACTCATAATAATACAGCATAATACTATTTCAAATTTTGAAAAAAAAAAAGAGTAAAAGATGAAAATACTTGTAGATAATTTCTTTTTTATAATGACATTTTGACTCGTTTTTAATCTATTATTTCATTTCAATTATCCTTAGATTATCATATTACACGACTAAAAATAATCAAGATAGATAATTAAAGGGTGATTGGAATGGTGGATTAAAAGTGGGTCAAAATATTTTTTTTATTTATAAAAATTAAGGTTCATTTACTTAGAAATGATAATAATTGAACATGTGTTTCAAAAGTTGAAGAGGATAAAAATAAAAACAACTCACTAAAATGAAAACAAAGAAATAACTCATTGAAATAAATAAAATTCTATAAAATTGCATTAACTAATACTATTGTGTGTACAAAAGTAGTGATTTGAGAGCAAATATCATTTTATTCTAGTGTATTGGTTCTTATAATTTTACTTAAATACGATAGTACGAATAATCATGCAATCATTATACATATTAACAAATAATCTTTATGGCCAGTGAAAAGACAATTGAAGTTGTCTTTCTCAACTTGCAAATAATTGAAAGTTTCTCCTACGCTATTATCTGTCAACTTAAGACTTCATTGAAACATACTCCAAAAGTGTATCACGAATGGAATGATGAGTATGAACTTATGTCTTAGCTTGATTATTATAAGAAAATTGATTTTTGTTTCCATTTTTACTTTTAGGATTCAGAATACGAACAACATGATTTTTAAAGATGATGACCAGTAAACATGAATTTAATCCATATGATCACTAGGGAAGGAAAACCTTTTTATGTCAATTAAAAAAGATTTTCTATATCGATTCTAGAACAAGCATAAATACGTGCAATATAGAAAATTTTCACTTTCTATGCCTGTTTTGGAAAAATCGGCATAGAAAATGCACATTCTATGTTTGTTCTAGACCCGCCATAAAAAGTCTACTTGGGAAGAGAAAAACCAACACACACTAACACAGGGGTCTCCGTCTTCCCCATTCAACTCTTCCTTCTCTTCTCCTCCCATGGGTAGAATAAGCACCAACCCACCTTCTCTAGTGTCCATCAAACCCTCACCAGAACCACCTTTGTTTAGACTTGTTCACCATTGTCAGCCCTAACGAGCATTAAAGCCTTAGGTTCCTGTTTCCAGATTCCGGTGAGCTTCTAGCTAGCGTTGCCTATGAAAGGCATCAACACGACCCACCACCTAACCCTCACTAAAGCTTCTAGTTAGCCTTCGCCTTAGTCGTTGGTTGTTCCTCCTACGCTCAAGCATGTTGCAAGCTCACCAGTATTAGAGCTTGCCAAATTAGGGGCCACCTTCGTCGAAGCTCGCACTTGTACGCACCATTATATTCAACATTCCTACTCACCACCATGAGTACTCTTCGCACTCACCTTCTGCCATAAAACCCTTGTCTGACTAAGTGTCTCCAACTTCGCCCCTAAACATCCTAGCTTGAGCTCGTCGCCCCTAAACCCCTTGCCACTACATCGCGGAGAATTCATCCTGACCAGCACCCCGTCTTCTCATCTCCGACAGAATATTAGGTTTTGGAATTTGAGGTTTTCTTTGTTTTGGTTCAGGCCTTCTTGTTGGATTTTTTTTTCTTTGATTGAGAATTTTTTAAATAAAAAAATGTAATGTAAGATATTAGGGTTCAAGATTGACCTTCTCAATATTTCCCTAACACCCTAAAATAGAGAAAAAATAAGAGCATAACAATAGAGATGTGTAAACAACGACAAGAACGACACGCAAGAGCAACACTAGGACACGACAGCGAGAGCAACCCATGGCCCAACAACGACAACAACACTAGGGCACGACGACAACAAAAATTGGGCATTGTGAAAGTGAAACAAGAAGAGCGAACTCTGAAGTGCAGTGAGTGTGAAGTGAGTGTTGCGCGAAGAAGGAAAGAGAAAAATTTAAGATTTTATGGAAAGCTATTTTTGCACTAGAGCATTCAGTATGTGTTAAAGTTTGTACATAAGAACAAAAACAAAATAATGAATACAAGAGCAAAAATAATTAAATAGAATGTAAGTTCTTAGAAGCTTACAACTAGATATGAGTTTGATTTGTAGAATTACACAAGTGTGAAAACTTCCTTCCAAGAAGAGAAGATGAACAAACAAAACATGAAATATAAATATGACCGAAACATAGAAAAAGGACGGGAATAATTTAAAACTTGAAAGGCAGAAAAGAGAAAATAATGTAGAGGAAGAACTTATGGTTCAATGGAGGAAGTCACACCACTAAAGGATGCTTCAAGATAAGTGTTGAAATGAGTTGTCACTTAATCCTATGAACCAATATAAGACTCTAAAAAAAATAATGCTCTATTTTTTGAAGACACTCCAAAAAGTGATTGGAATTTCAATTCTCGTCCTATCACTACAAGAAAAATGCTTATTATCTACGAATTTATCTATGAAATATAGTTCATAGATAATTTTATTTTACGAAAATAGAATACATTATCTACAAAATTTTCCTAGGTAACAATAGAATACATTATCTACGTCATTTTCGTAGGTAACCATGACAGAAACTTTTCATACGAAGTATTACCTACGACATTTAGCGTAGAAAATAAATATCATTTAAAAAAAATAAAAATTATTTAAGAAAATGTTATTTACAAGATAATTTCGTATGTAATCTTATATAATTATTTTTTTATTAAAAATATGTTTTTAGTATATAGTTTATTGTAAAACAAAGTTCAGTCGTTCATCCCCTCACCTTGTTCATCACTTTCGTCTCTTCGTCTCTCTCATTGCTCATTGATGCTCGCTGTTCAAGTTCATCCCTCACTAATGCTCATTCTTGTTAATTCTGCTCACCCAACATCTCATTACAAGTTGTTCATCAGACACTCACTATGATGTTCGTCCCAAGCAGATGCTCACACTTGTGCATCGTTCGTGTCATCAGCGTCGTCCGCCTCGCTGTTTGTGTCATCAGCATTGTCTGCATTGCGGTCTACGTTGTCATTTGCGTCATCAGCGTTGTCTGCGTCACCATCATTCGGATCGCCATCGTTTGCATTGTTCGTGTTGTCTGGGTCTTTGGTACCGTCTAACCCATTTCATTGAAGGTAGTGAAATTACAAGGTATTGTCTGCAATCCTTAACTCCATTTTTGCACAAAATTCCTTTGTTCTATTTCGCTACTCAGTAATATCATTTTGGGTCACCAATCTTATCTCATTGGAACCCTAACTTTCGTGAAGCAAATTCAGTTGCAGCAATGAATCTTCGTCTTCTCGGCGATGTTTGACGTTTCAGGTGACGTGTTAAGTGTCTTTATTCTCTATTTGGGGTAAATTTTGTAGTAGTGAAAAGGATAGATTCATTTAAGGAAGAGAAGGAAGCAATCAAATTTGAAGAAAGTTAAGTGTCTGACTCCAATCTGTTTCTTAAGGCTCCTATAAAAATTATCCTTACTCCTTTCAGCAACATTAACTACAACGATTGATGTTTTCTCACTAATTATGTTTGTTCTCAATAATCTAGCCCAAATAGGTATTATTGAGGGGAGGAAGACATCACCACCTTGCTTTCAATTTTCAGCTTTTGCAATTTTCTGGGGCGGCTTGGTGGAGGAGTTGTATCAGAACATTTTGTCAGGTGAGTGACACTTACTCATGCTGAGAAAATTGTTTGTACATATAATGTTTATCTACATAAGTTACAATATCAATAGATGACTAAGTATTGATACTTCTTTGGAGTGATACTTCTTAATCCATGTTTTTTGACGTTTTTCAGGACAAGAACAGTTCCAAGGACCGCATGGATGTCGTGCACGCAGACAATTATGCTCATTGTATACCTTCTGTTTGCCTATGCTGTCAATGGAACCCTTTACCCTGCAGTTGCATTCCTGGGTGTCTACTATGGTGTGCAAATCTCCGTGATGATCCCCACAGTTTCTGAAGTTTTCGGTCTCAAGCACTACGATGTACTGAGCAGCATGATGGGGTTGGGGAATCCAATTGGTGTAGTGTTGTTTTCTGTTCTGCTAGCAGTGAACATATACGATAATTGGTATGTTTAAAAAGAAATTAGAATTGTTCCTGCAATTTATTAATATATATTTTCCTATTATTATTCTTTTTTGTAGTCTCATTTGTTTTATTGACTATGTGTTACATGTACATAATTAAGCTTTTTGTTTATTCTGGGTTTGGTGCTAGATAATGTGACTTGGAATGTTTAATTACATATTAGTTACCTTCGCTCGGCTTTGGAACTTGCAAAATGCATATAATATTGTAGTCCTTCCTTCTATGAGCTATATTGGTATTTTTTAGTTGCTTGTCTTCTGACTCTTCTTTTTGGTTAACCTTTTACTGGTAAAGTTGTATGCTGACATTCACTCTATGATTCTTGATAATTGTGTTACCATATGAAAATACATCTTGATAGACTAAAATAAGAAAAATCTTATAAATTATTAGTAACCTCAATTCTTAAATGATATGATTATATGCTTGACACATGTTATCCAAAATATTATCACAAAAAGCAAGTACAAAACTAATTAGTTTCTACGACCTATCTGAATTGAAGGTATCATCTAATTAGTTACTAAACTCAAATGAGGTAGTGATGAAGAAGTTTGTTACTTAAGAAAAGTATGTGACATAGTTTAGTTATAAACATAGGAGATTAACGAGAAGGGTTACTGTGATGAAGATGAAAGGAGAGGAATGAGAAGCAACTATAAAAATATAGGAGATCGCCTATATTTTTCTTTTACATGGTGCATGTTTCTCAATGCCTTACTAGTACAGAATAGTATCTAAATTTGGTAGTTGTAAGCTAACGACGTTCACATGAATGGTGTCTCCTATCATTTACTTCAATGACTGAAAATTGGTCCACATCCATAATTCAAGATGTTGACACTAGAAATTGTTCAACCCTAATACATTGACTACTAACTATATATATAGAGTCATTATCATTATAATTAATTATTCTATGCATAATTCAATGGTATAAAGTGATCACGATGCTTTATGCATGTTTTCTTGTCAACAACACCAATTATGAAAGAAAACAAAAATGGATAGCTTTTGTAGTTTTATTAGGATATCTAGTCATTTTTTTCAATGGCAAGGTTCTTTTGTAATGTTGGCATGCAATAATTTACAAGCGCAGGCAATGAAAGAGCAAGCTCAACTTAGGGAGGAGATGGCTTATCAGTACAAGCTGGGAAACTTCAAGGTCAGAATTACATGATAATTTCCTATTTTGAGATCTGATTTTAGCTTTTAAGACTCATCTAAAACTATTTGTTGTTTTATCACTATAGGTTGTTACTGCTATCCAGAGAAGGTTGGATCCTGATGTTGCCATATAGTTAAACATTACTTGTTGTAAATGAAGAATTGGGTTTATAGGGCAGAAATAATGTTGTCGGCATGACCGAGTAATGATGATCATGTCGCCACAAGGATTGATTTTGTGCCAACTACATGTATCTTTTAACCTGGTGTTAGCATGCCATGGATGGTTATGTTTCGATGGATGAGTAAATTTTCACTATTATTGCCTCTTCTATACTACTTTTGCTAACTGAAGAGTAATGCTTTTTCAACCAGTGACCATTTCAAATCTCTAAGAGTTCAAGTTGCGTGCATGGCTTCAAAATTGTCCACCACTCATGATCATTCGGACATACAGAAATTGACTATTTGAAAGTTCATCTTTTGAAATGATCTTTTGTCTGACATTATTTCTTACCACATGTTTGAGTGAAAACGGAGAGAAGGAAAATCTGGATATGGAGAGATTAAGGACTAAAGTTGCAACCTGAGACATGCAGTTGTATTATGTACCCACTGATAGTTATGTCGTACTGCTTCCATTGAAGACAATTGTCATCATTCAGTTTGAAAATGAAAAGCTAAGATGCTTTTTGGTTGAGAAAATATTATATATTTTTGTTTCATGTTGAAGTTTCTGGAATTTTTTTTTTGTTTCAATTTAAAAATATTTTTACGTTTACTTCCTATTTACTTAATATTTTTGCTTGTCAATATTGAAGGCTTGAAAAAGGAAATTGAAAAATATTCTTGATGTCACGGGCAGCAGCACATATGAAGATATTGAAGGCAATACCCTTGGCATATTATTCATTGTGTTTGGTCTTAAATGAAGCATACTTTTATTATTTTATTATTTGAGAGAGTTAGTTGTTATTTGTTTTTTTTTTCATAATGTGGATATTTAATTATAGTGCTAATAAAAGTAGCCATTTATACTTTTATTATTTGAGAGAGTTAGTTGTTAATTATTTGTTTTTTTTTTCATAATGTGGATATTTAATTATAGTGTTAATAAAAATAGCCAATTGGGTTCGATCTCAAACCTCTTAGAAAGTAGGCAAATGCTCTACCACTTAACTAAGCATTATACACTTTTAAAAGGATTCTTGAAATATATATATATATATATATATATATATATATATATATATATTTTAAGGATTTTAGAATGTTTTAATTTTTTTTATATTTGAGTTATCTACGAAATTCTTTGTAGGTAATTTACCTATGCTGGTTTTTGTAGGTAGTTATCTGCGAAAATTTTCATACATAATTTATCTACGAAATATTTCGTAGGTGATTCGACTATTGGATGACAAATTTTTTGACGAAAATTTTTGTAGATAATTATGGATGCTCCAATTTCATAGATAATATTCGTAGATAAGTTATCTACGAAACTTATTTTCGTAGATAAAGTTACCTACCAACTCAATATCTATGAAATTTACGTCGTAGGTAATTCGTAGATAACAATATATTACCTACAAAAATTTGACGTAGATAATAAGTTAATTTCTTGTAGTTTATATATCCATAAGTTGCTTGCAAAGAAAAATAAGTGACTATTTATAGTAAAAAGGTGTCCCTCAGGCTAAATGTAGATAAAATTCAAATGTTTCTAAAGTGAAATGCAAATCTAACATAGTGGTCTAAATTAGTTAGGCAAAATTACAAAGTTCTTTGAGGGAAATTTGAATTTCAAAATTCAAATAAAAGAAATTATCTTAGTGGTCTAAAATTGTGAACACATTTTATATGCTTGTTGATGCTTTCTAAGTCTTTGTTTGACTTTTTTGGTTGTGCTAGGTTGAAAATTGGAGCCTTCCAAAGCGGTTTGATGGGACTCAAGTTCCTCTTTCCTTCTTTTATTATTATTTTTTCTTATTATTCACACCCTTAGCTTATTTGCGTTGAATAGTCTCAACTATAAAAATTGCTATTTAAACATATTTTTACAATGAAAGTAAATTTTTCATTTATAAAATTGAATATAAATATGCTTATTCTATTTTATAAACATCTATTTATTTAATATTATTTAAGATTCCTCTATTCATCAAATTTATATATAAATCTCGTTGCAAGTTATTATATATATACCTCCTCCATGGCAACCAGTCGCAATTGACCTTTTGGTCCTTCTATAGCCTCTTGGAAGCTTCTGGGCTCTTAACCATTTATCTTTTCAATTGTTTTCAAAGCATAGATGACAAAGTTAGCATATACAAACCTCTATGTAGGTTTGATTGTCATATTCTCCCTATCATGTGTAAGCTAATAGCTGAAGTCGACCTCTTTACTTTTAGAACTTCTCATGAAAGAGGTAGAGGTTTGGTACACATCATTTGATGCCTTATCGCCTTACACCACTTGATGGTTTGATCCACCACCAAAAGGTTTAACCTCGAAATTGATTTTATCTTTCCTTTTCTTTGGATCTCTACACATATCCTTGTTAACAAAGAATTTGGTCTCTCCTACCCCAACCTCCATAATATGTATACCTTCACAACTTTTTTGTATCCAATGAAAATTTGCCTTTCAGTCCATGCCTCTAGTTTATCCTTCTTAACATGTACAAATCCCGAGGTGCCAAACATTCTCAAATTCTCACAATTTGCAAGCCTTTCACTTCATATATTTTCATAGGAATTTTGTAGCTTAGAGTAGATTATAGACTATTATTTATTAGGTAGACAATAGTGTTTGCAACTTTCCTCCAAAAGGCAATTTGACTCCTAGAAGTATAGATCCCAACCTCTCTAAGATGGTTTTGTTCATCGTCTTAGTCAACCCATTGTATAGTTGTGTACTTGTAATCATCTTTCACTTATTTATACCTTATGCCCTACAAAACTCATTAAACTCCCTTAAAACAAACTTCAACCCATTGTTTATCGTCGAAACTTCCAATTTGGTACCTTGTTGATTACTCACCATGGTGTGTCACTCTTTAAACCATTGAAAAGTATGGATGGAAATGTGGGACGGCCCGGCCTGTTTAGGCCCGCCCCACACTTGACCTGCAAAATGTGGGTTGGGTTGGCCTATCCCGCGTTAAAAATACTTATTGTACCAGCCTTAGATGTCATAGCTTCACCTTATCCTACATTGTTTGACTAGTCATAGACACAAGCACAGTCATTCTTGAATACAGTCATTCTTGAACCAAATAAGATGTACAAATCGTTCTTGGTTGTTGAATCTTTATCACTCATTGTCCAATCTTGGTTGTTGAACCACTATGATTAAACATATTTATCGATAAAATGATTTGTCTTGAGCTTTGGAACATACCTCACTTCTTGCAATAGCATTTCTCAGTCATCAAACATCTTTAATATGATAGACCTCGGGCCTTGCACCTTATAGACTTCATTGTTTCTAAGAATGATTACTCCGCCTTATTTCAATTCCAAAGTCTCATATAGCTCTTTCACTAGACATGTATGATAAGTGCATCTTGAGTCCATGACCCAGATCCTATGTGCATTAGACACAGACTCCACTCGCATCCCAACAAACTGACAATTATCATATACTAAAGCAACATCAACAAATTCTTTCTTGGAATGGAATTTCTTGCCTTTCTCGTTTCTCTAATTTTGTTCACAACTTATCATGAAGTGACTTTTCTTGTGGCAATCATAGCACTCACCTTCTACTAGATCGTTTGATGAGTATTGCTTTGTCTTCTTCCCTTTAAACTCATTTTCCTTATTCCCCTTGAACTTAGACACATTCAGACTTAAACCATTACCCTTTCCTTTAGACTCTTGAAACTTATGAAGCTCCTTAATCCTTATCAAGGTTTGCACCTCCTTTAAAGAGTAAGGGTTTTCTACTTCCTGAACACCAAAGTGTATTTAAATCTCCATACATCTCAGGCAAGACGTAAAAAAAGTAAAGTCTTATCTTCATCCTTAAGTTTCACTTTAATGTTCTCTAGGTTGTCTAAAATCTTACTAAAATTTGCTAGTTGTTACAACATCATTCTTGTATCAGTCATCCTGAATGAACATAATTATTGCATTAAACAAAGTTTATGTTCCAAAAACTTAGTCATGTACAATAACTCAAGTTTCACCCACATTAACGCAACAATTTTCTCTTTACCAACTTCTCTTAGTGTTTGACTAAGACACTAAATTATGGTTCTCTTAACTTTGTTGATCGTGTCAAACTTATTCTTCTTCTAAGACATAAATGCTAGAATGGTCGTCTCACTCTTCAAAGTCTCATCTCAACCTTGTTGTTTCAAGATGGCTTCCAACTTGATCCTCCACAGTCTAAAGTCTTTGTCCTCGAAAAACTTTTGGCCATCAAACTTGGTGGCCATATTTTTAACTTCTTGACTTTCTTTTTCTTATTTCCATATACAACACTAGTTGTTGGGTTCTCAACAATATCAATTCAAGAAAACATAAGAATAAGATTGAAAGAAAGCACTTTTATTGATCTTGGAAGGCTCTATAAACAGAGGCTAATTATAATTCAGTGTGATGTTTAAGCCCATAAGGGTCTTTACATAAAGATCTCAGAATAAGAGAATAACAAAAAACAATTAAAACATTTAAATCTAAAAATACTTTCACTAGACTGTATTACATCACTATTAGACAATCTGTAATAAACAATCTATTGTGTCATTCTATCAAACAGTTTAATAACCTTACTAAACTATTTAGCACATCATTTGTTGCACATAATTTAAAGTCAATCATCACACAATTCATACTTAGATTTTTGACATTGTCATCTTTTCTGGAATGGCGTATCTCATATTTAATTCTAATTGTTCAACGTTTCCATATGACAAATTCAACTATCAAATAAGTAAAACATCTTCACTTTTAATACACTTAATAGATAACCTATTTATCCTTCCTTCCACTTTCACAAAGAAATTAGTAATCTTTTCAATAGTTCTTTTATGATGTCATGTGATTACATTCAATACACACTCTTCCTCTTCGATTATCAATCAACTTTCATCACATCAAATGTTCTTTCAACATTGACTATTTTTAATATATTCTCATTTAATCTAAAATATATCAATTTATGTCATAAATTATTTATTTGTAGACCAATTATTTTAATTAATTTTTTTATCATTTTTTTTTTTTTGAAAAAAATCTATCAATAATAATTTAAAATTTTTTTCTGAACAAAATAGTTTGATATTGTGATTTTATTATATTCGAAGGAAAAAAGTAAGAGGAAGAAATTGAAAAAAAAAAAAAAACTTAG
>Ga0099822_1005058_pt1 | contig 17219 bp, 4 predicted proteins | sample CowpeawhiteBW_FD_76839 | JGI IMG/M metagenome (GOLD analysis project Ga0099822, IMG submission 76839) | Root nodule microbial communities of legume samples collected from California USA - Cow pea white BW | ecosystem: Host-associated > Plants > Roots > Nodule | place: USA: California | collected...
CACGTGGTGTATAAGTGTCATCACCCGTGTTACAATCTCTAATAATGAATTGAAACATTACTTTTCATGGAAGATAAATTTTAATATCATTGAAAAATAAGGACCAAAGTCAACAATGTCTTTAAATATACAGAGAGCAAATAGTGACACAATTTTGACTCAAACCATTTCCAATTTTATGAAATAGAGAAAAAAAAAAATTTTTCTCTTGATTAATTTTTATGTGCTTTGAAAATAAAAATTATTAATTTATGAAATTTCACATTTTTATTATCATATATTTTAGTCAATATCTTATTATCAATCGATGGTAAGTTATTATTAATGAACTCTTGGATAAGTGTTATTTTCTTTCAAAATTTATGATTTGGTTAACCTCTTGGATAGGTGTTATTTTCTTTAATATAAGTTTAATTTGTTCCCATTGTTTGTTTTCTTTATCTTTTTCATCTTTTATAAATTCATGTATTTATGTCTTTCATTAAAATAAACATGGCTCTGTATTATACTATTTACTTCTATTGTCTTATTTGAATTATAATAATTTTTACTATTTTTCATATAAATACTTTAATGGTTGATATCTTTTTAAATGTATAAAATGGATTTTTTTAGATGTTTTTGCTTTTATTTAGTCATTAAATTATGACATGACGAAGTCTTAATACTTACCAAATAATCTCATGATGTAAATAAATGTATTAACTTTCTTTAGGAAATGCGATTTTGTCACTTTTAATAGAAAAATAGAAAAAAGAATTCAAATAAAAATATAAATGACAGAAAGAAAGAATATTTTTCATCTGTTTCAAATTAAAGAATGTGAAAGAGGGACAAGTAATTTTGCAAAGACACTTATCTCCTTAGGACATTTTCTATTTTTTTTATAAATAGTAAATATTTAATGTAAGAAACAATCATCATATTTTTCTTTGTTTTTATAAATATTCCAGAAAATAATAAAATATTTTTCAAATAAATTACAACTTATACGACATTGAAAATGCAATAAAATAAATTATAGAAGACTGATCCAAAATTTTGAAAACTTAAAACAAACTTAAGATGTATTTTATTTAAAATTTATTTTTCAAAATTTTTTATATAAAATTATTTATTAAATTGTCGAAATTAATTTTATTTAATATTTTTTTTAAATAAATAATAAGATTGATTTGTCTAATCTTTTTTATATATTTTGACATGTTATTACGAGGTTGAGAATCAAACTTATTCTCGTTAGTAACTACTAGTATACATACAGACGTCTGTGTATACGCATTTTTTTAAAATATGAATAATATTTTCTTATTAGTTGGTGATAATAGTGTAATGTTATTAAGTTAATATATAAAATAAATTTATATTTATTAAAAATAAAGTGAAATATTAAAAATAAAGTGAAATGAATAGAAAAATTAATTGTTGATGAATAAAAAAATAAAAAAAGAAAAATAATTTTATAGAAAATAAGTAATAATAACCATTAATTTTAAAAAATTTAATAAATAATTATATTGTAAAGGATATAATTGGTATTATGAAATGTGGACACAAAAGAAGATTCTCTTTATATATTGTTATAGATTTCTCTTTCTCTATTACGGTTTTCACCATAATATTTATATTTTTAATTCAAAGGACACCCCACTTGTATTTTCTAATTCACTTTTCTTATATATTTTTATAAATTTATTCATAACTCTTGTTTGTCATGCAATTAAAGTCTTAATTTTTCTCTTCTAGATGTTTGAATAGTTTATTCTAACTTTTTAGTTAACATATACATATCTATATATTTTTATATAAAATAAAAAATATAATATATAAAATACTACTAAAAAATAAATATATAAAAGGAATTAGTTAAAACAATAAAACATAGTTTGAGCTGTTAAGGAAATAAACTCTAGAATATATTTGTAATATTTTAAAATATCTTTTTTTTTTCTCAAGTCTCAACTTACTTGTAAATATGCAAAGTGTAAATCTACAATGTTTTTTTAGATTGATTAATCATTAATATAAACAGTTAAAAAACATATTATTTTTCTCGATTTGAACTCTAAATCCTAATTCCTAAACAAAACCAGGCAAAAAAAATAACATTTCTAATACTAATATAAATTTATTAAATAAAATAAAAAGAATATCAACACGAATAGAAAAAAAAACATATAAACCATAAATGAAAAAAAAATTATATACACCTGCACTATGAATTTCAAAAAATGAAAATTGTTAAAATCCTCAAAAGAAGAACTATAGAATAAAAGATCAAAGAGGAGAAAGAAGTAAAATAAGTAGATGAGAAGTCACAAAGAGATAAAATAATAAAATTAAATCAGAATTGAAATCATAGAGATAAAAGAATAAAAATTAAAGGAAATTGAAATCATAAATATAATAAAAGAAAATAGAATCAAAGTTAAAGTCACATGGATATAAAAGAAGAAAATATAATCAAAACTGAAATCATATAATATAAATGAAATAAGAAAATATAATCAAAATTAATTATAAGAAAATAAAAATAATTAATCATTTTCATCTTCCTAAAAATATAATTTAAAAATATATATTTTAACTTATTAAATATAATTTATAATGCCAATAAAAATTAACAAACATTAATAATAATTAAATTAATTTTTTTTCTAAACATAATTTTATAATTAATTTAATCGAAATATATTATTCCTAAAATAGGTTTTATTTTTATTTTTTCTAAACATAATTTAATAATTATTTTAGTCGAAAAATTTTTGTACATTTTTTTAGATTTTTAATTAAAGGCATAAAATGAATATTTTACTTACTTTATCATTATCATTATGTTGCTCCTGATTTTAATTACAAATAAGGTATAAATTATATTCTAAATTATAATATACTTTTATAAATATATCATATAGAATACATAATATATTACGAATATTTTACATGGTGTATTATAAATATTTTATAGAATGTACAATACATTATAAATCATTTATATAATAATTTATTTAATAAAATCAATAATTGAATATTTTTTACAAAATATATAAATGTGTTTTTTAAATAACAGGCTACATAATTTTTTTTAATGTTATTTTTACAAAATTACACACATATATATATATATATATGTATTTAAATTTGATTTTTTTATTTTATAGGATAAGATTAAGATGTATGTAGGATATAATTGTATTTGTGGGGTAGTGTAGATAGTAAAAATTATTTTTGCCACATGGGCTGGATCTGAAAGAGAATAAGGGAAGGAAGGCGGCAAAGTTTCATAATATTCCAAAAGTGAGAGAAAGAATCACTCTCTAGCGCCCTAATCATTGCAGTACAATATTTTACACTTCAAAATTTGAGGAATTTTGTGGTTTTTATCATACTAAATTTCATGAATGTGTGGTCTTTCACTGGATTTGTTAGGAAAGACGAGGACCCCTCATGGCTGAGATTGAGAATTGTTCCTCTGAACCAACAACAATCAACCAATTTCAGAGTCAAATTTCGATGAACAATGGAATGCAAAGTTCAGACATGTCTGAAACCTCCTCCAATTCTTCACGGAAAAGAAAAGGTAAAGGTAAGAAGGTATCATTCAAGAGACGGAACCCTAGCGTGGTTGTTCGACGTCATAGGGCTAATAATGTGGACACTATTGGCCTTCCTCTTGGAATGTCATTTGCAGCAGTTATGGCTCAGGTAAAGGCTCATCTTAAAGTTTGTTTCTTGAAGTTTTCTTTGTTCCTTTTAAAGTTTGCTTCTTGAAGTTTTCTTGGTTCTAATTTTGGTTATCATTACTCAACATTGGTTTTAATTATATGATTTTTTCATTCGAAACTGATGACTCGTGTCTTGTATGAGCATTGACTCATTTAACCATAGGTGAGGGTTAATGAGTTAGTGTTTTTAAGTTTTTCGGTTAATTATTGCTTTGATCTGTTAATATTATTGCTTGATATTGTGTATGAGAAACTTTTTTAATTTATTATTAATTTTGAAGGTGTTGTATAGAAAAGATGTAGCTGCTGAGAGTACATCTCCAAGTCATCTTTCAATGGTAATTTTCTTCCCTGTTTTAGAAGCAAACTTGAATAATATTTGATAAAGCATATCACACTAACTCCTTTTTAGATTTTTTAGATCGTACTTTGCACATGACTCTCTTCATTTTTATTGATAACAATAACTTCATCTACAGGTTGATACTGTCTAATACTTTCTTTTCGAACAATTAGTATGTTGGGGTATTCATTTAATGTACAATCACATGTTCTTACAATTAATTAAATTACAATGGTGTAAGGGTAAAGAGGAAGGGGTACTGTGCTTGTGAGTATAATGTGCAAGGACATCAATGTAAAATTTTTCAAATAATTGAAGGAGGTTAGTGTAAGTAGAAATGAAATGGGTATTTGGGAGATTTGATGGAACTTCAGTAGGAGGAAGTGTAATTTTTCCTATTTGATGCCAATGTGTGTACCATTTATACGCAAAACATTTTATGAAATGACTCATGGAGATATTTGTTATGCTTGTTTTGATGATTGAAAAATTTACAAATGCTATCCTGCATGCAGATGTGTACATCAGCTATCAAGGAATCTCTTGCCAGTGTAAGCCAGATCAATTGGTGATTCATCATTCAATTGCAGTTTTACTATGTTGTTTCTACAGCCGTTCATATCAACAGCATTAAGCAGCTCTTGATTTGACATTTTCCTACTCGGTTTCAGGTTTTTGGAGATAAGCTAGATGGTTTGACAAGGAACTTTGAGCAATCTTTTAGTAGCACATTAACTACTCTGCAATCAGTTTATGAATCATCCAAGTGCAATGAAGGAAATAAATTGAATAATATGAAGATGGAAATTCTGAGTTCTAGATTGACTCTTGACAAAGGAGAATGCTCAGGTGATACTTTTAGAGAGAGTGGTCCTTCAAGACCATATGATACTGAAATCCATCCATCAATAAGTCGTGATCTTGTTGAAGAGGTCAGGGATAACTTTCATACTGACTCAGTCAGTCGTGATTATCCTGAAGATGACAGGGGAAGGGATAACTTTCATGATTCTCCTGAAGAGGGCAGCAGAGATAAAATTCTTATGGATTCAGTTAGTCGGGATCTCGCATTGTATGGACAATCAAACCAAATGGTTTCTTTTTCTCAAATATCTTTTGGATCTGTAAATAATCCTATGGTTAGTATTTTTGAGAAGTCTGTCACAGAGCAGTGTCGTTCTAATGACCTCAAGGCACTTGAAATTGGCCTTAAAATGGAAGAATTGAACATGAAAAAGGATGAATTGGCTCTCAACCGTGATTTGAATAGTCTAAGCAGATCGAAATTAGCCATGGGAGAATCAAAGGCATCTTTCAAGGCTGAAAAGTTTAAGACCGAGTTAGAAGATACCAGGCATGGTGAACTCAAAAAGAAGTGCATAGACTGTCTTATCACTGGTTTGCTCATTATGTCATCCTCACTATTCTATGGTGCTTATGTCTATTCCTATGAACGGATTGCTGAAGCTACTGAATCATGTACACCGTCAACCCAGGCAAGTGTAATCTTTTGTTTTTCGCTGGTTACATGTTTTTGGTGCACGTGAAATATTGAGGCTACTGCATCATGCTCTGGTTTTGCAGAAAAACTTAATCAGAGTTTTTGCCTTGTGTCTTTGGTTCTATGATTCTTATCAGGAACCTTTTTTTGGATGCTGCAGATTGTTTTTCTGTTGTTTGTAGTAGCTACATTAGTAGTATTTTTAGTCACTGTAGCCCTGTTCAAAAAGTGTTCGGTGAAAAATAACTAACAGTGAGCATATTGCTGAAATTTTATTCAGTGAAAAAACTGATCTTTGTTAAGATTTCCATGTTTTTCTTAAAAGTAAGTCTTTGTCATGCATGATCAAAGATCCACGCATCGTCTTTCCTTTGTCTGTACTCTAATTTAAGATAAGATGCACACCATGTATAGTAAGATGTTTTTCTCACTGTACTTCAGTGATTTCATATGCATATTACTCCAGGATTGCCTTGGCCCAATTGAAAGGTATTAATGATGTTTTTTCTTTCCATTTTAGGAATCTTCCTACTGGTGGACTCCCAAGTCAGTGACCTCATTCAATTCAAAGTTTCATATTTTGTGGTGCCAGGTTCAAGTTATGAGCCGAATGGTGTTTGGTGTCTTGATGATTTTTGCAGTTGCATATTTGCTCTTGCAGCGATCAACAACATCATCATCACAGACTATGCCTGTTACTTTCATCCTTTTAATGTTGGGAATTGGTTGTGGCTATTGTGGCAAGCTGTGTGTGGAGACACTAGGTGGTAGTGGTAATGTGTGGCTCTTATACTGGGAGATCCTATGCTTGCTTCATTTCTTTTCCCTATGCTGGACCCCTGCATTGTTCCAAATCCTTCATGGACCAGTCACTGCATGGCAAACAACGCATAAAAAAACAATTTTTCAGTATTGGATTCGCAGAGTTCTCTTCTATACCATCTTGCTAGTGTTTCTACCACTGTTCTGTGGTCTCATGCCATTTGCTACCCTAGGTCAATGGAAAGACCATTTTACATTGAAGGGGTCAGATTTTAACGGATCGGAATGGTAAAGCACTGTTTGGTCGTGGATTTAAGACTGTTCATGAGTTCTTACTGAGGGAGATGTAATTTTTTGGAGGTATAAATTTATGTAGAATGATGTAAATGTATGACAGTTAATTATCATTTTTTTGTAACAATTATTTTAAAGTTGTAAACAGAATGTTACATTTTATAATTTCATGGTTGGAGTCAAATTTCTTGGAATTTAGATTGGGAATATTTTTCAGTGGGAGAAATTTGAATATTAGATGTCTTTTTCATTTGAAGGAGTGTTTTCCTTCTTTTATCCCATAATTTCTTATCTTCCCTCTCGTAATATAAGATGTGACCAACATATTTCATATAACAACACTTAATAATTAATTTAGAAATACATTTTGCAATTTATAATCTGGAAAATATCTGGATTTGATTTGAATTATATAATCTATAACTATATTTTATATTTATGTAACTTTTCTGGATTACCCAGTTTAAAATATTGGTTCTAATTATGTAATTTGGAATCATGTTATAGATTGTAGATTATATTGCTCAATTTTTGGAATATAATCTCCCAATAATTGCTCAATTTTTGTTCAATTTTATTTATTACAATAAAATCTTGCTTGGGACTTGTATATATTGGAACATCATCTCAATGTTTTTAGGTAGATTGAGAGTATAGTTTTGAAGAAATGAGGAACTCTTTTAACAAACCTAGGGATGAGACGGCAGGGGAAGTCACTCTATTTTAATACAAAACTATTGTGTTTTTATTAGAGAAAATGCAAGCATTAAAATGAACAGGGGCATAATGTATTCAAAATATGGTAAAAATTTATAGAAATCTGTAAAATTGAGAGCAAATCGTAATATATAAAGTGAGACATAAAAGAAATGTAAATTTTAATAAATTTCAATAAATAGTAAAGAATATGAAACTGTTTTAGAAATTGTAGTTTTTTATGCTTTAAGGTTAGTATGATGCTAGACTATTAACTTGGAACAGGTTTAAATGTGATTGATAAAAAGTTGAGTTTTGGTATGTAGTAAACTAAAATTTTAACTCTAAGTTAAATTTAATTAGTTTGTATTACAAGTCAACTATGGAATCGAGTCTAAGCGAACTTGAGTTGATTTAGGTTGTTGTTAACCTTGAGTTTCACTGAGTTTAATATTCTAAAAGATGTTGGTTCTAGTTTTCATGTATTTATATTTTTTAAAAAATGTTCTGTAAAAAATTGAAAATGAACATGTACTTAATATAATCTGAATTTTTACGGATAAATTCTAGAACTTTACAAATTAAAAATATATTATTTTCTAAATAATATTTTTCAAAAAATTATAAAACAAAACGTAAAGAATGGGGATTGAAAGTAGAACCAGTATTTAGTTTGAATCCCGTGGCTAGAGTTCATTTTCAAGCTTAAGCACGATTTTTCTTTTCTTTTTTATACTTTAGTTTCAATATATAATTTAAAAAATGCATTAATTTAACTTTAGATAGTTTAATCTAAGAATTTACAAATTCTTTAGGAAACATTATAAATGCACACTTTCAAAGAGAAAGAGCCCGTTCAGTTGGTTAGTAAATAAAGTTGATAATCACCATTTAGTACATATCATTTTTAGCAATTTAATGTATGCCAGAAATGAAGCAAATTGTACGAATTGAGAAACATGTTCAATTGGTTAGTAATAAAGCTCAAATTATAATTTAGTACTCATGGTCATGGTCGTGTCTCTGATTTGCACTGTCCAGTCCTATTACAACAATTTCTCTGTAAACCATTACCAACCTCCAAATTTACAAACAGTTAAGATCACCTTCCACTCTCAACCTCTCATTCAAAGCCTTCGGAACTTTCCTTGATGGTGGTAACATAACACATAATAACCTCAACAGAATTCACGGAATTCCACAAAATTTGTCCTTTCAACAAATCATCCTTCGATGTTAAAATAACAAGTAATTTATTTTCATTTAACTTCTAATCAAAGCCATACAACTCATCAATGGTTAAAGAATCCGAAAGTCGAAACCAAAGCAAGAGCCAAAAAATTGAAGCTCCTGAATACATGTAATTCTCCACAAATTGAAAATCAGAAACTCGTCCAATATATTCCTTCATGCAGCTACACTTCTGACGAGGCACCAAGTGGTTGCCCCTTGATCGTCAAAGATGACTAGATATCTGTTGGCAACAAGCCTGCAAATGAACTTGTCATCGTCTTGAATCCAGTTACAGAACCTCATGAGCCTTTCCGTAATACCTGTTTATAAATGGAGACTGCCAGCACAGAATGGTATGTACACGATACATTAGACATACATGAAAAATGTATTGTGAATGCATCGATTAATCAACTAGCTATAATATCGGGCAAATCCTTCTAAATGAATACTGTTTTAATTAGTAAGAACACGACAGAAATAGAGTGGCTTAACAATTTTACGATTTTCCACATCTGATTGGGACCAGCTAGTTGCATTCATACAACAAGCACAGCATATTTCCAACCAAAGATGAAAGAAAAATCAAACACTTCTTTCAATCAATGTTCTTTGGCAGCTTGGGCCCTTCCCTGTCAAATTTATATTATATGTGCTGTAGACACATGCAAGTGTGTGTGAGAACTAAAATTGCATTTCAAATCTTCCACGACGTTCGTTACAAGTAGTGTTGGATAATTTACGGAAGCATTTCCATTTTTAAGGGAAGTAATTGATGCTTAATGTTGTACTAAGATGTTAACATAAGAATTGGAACTCCAAAAATATGCGTTAGAATGCGCAAGCGCTTACCTTAACATTTGATACATCAGGTGCATCTGGACTTTGCATGGGGTAAAACTTACAAAATCTCATAGTCTCAAATGCAGCTTTAGTTTCTTCACTCATTTCTGCAATGGCTTTTCTTCGAGACTCACTGGCCTACAGGAGACATAATAGGTAAAAATGTATAAAACAACACACTATGGGCAGAACCAAAAGTAAAAGTACCTCTCTGTTAGCTTTCTTTGCTTCGCGTACTTTTTCTTTGACAAATTCCTGAAACAATAAAATGATCAGTCAAACTGCTACTTGAAAGAATTGGAAACTTGAATCGCTTCATGATTTCCCATTACTCAATACCTTAAAAGTATCTTTTTGATCTTCCGATAACTCCTCCTCCTCTATAAGCTTATCTGTGAACTCCTGTGAAATATAGAACAAATTTATGAATTAGAACTTTGTCAATTATTATCTATTATATTCATTATATCACAGTACTAGTAAGTATGTGTCAATCACTTAACATTTTTCTCGACACATAAAATATCAATTACTGTCATACAGGATCTATATGACGCTATATGAAAAAGTAAGTGATTTCTGACGTAATTTATTTTAAGTGATTCTTAGATAAGAAAATTTCATGTGTTTGTTTACGCAAAGAGAAAAGTACCTTTGTAATTCAAAGTGACTTCTATCTATTCTACCATACGGGTCTTTTTTCTTTTCTGCTTCTTTTTTTTCTAACTAAGTTTATCCAAACATGTTAAAAATCCTAATAAGTGATTATTTTATTTAATAAAAATAACAATTTCTAAAAAAATTTAAACAAATAGACCCACAATATTATAGATTAAAAGTAGTGATTTTAAATTTTAGATTGATTAAAAAGTACTTAAGTTTATCCTAAACAACAAACATCAGATAGATAATTCAATACCTCAAGCTCGTCTAATTCCCAATCAAATTCACAGAAAACCTGCAAGAAAAGAAGAAAAGTGGTAGATAAGTAAACAGGTAGAAAACTCAGTATATAATATTAACCTGCCTCACTCATGTAAACATGTCAATAAACATGTATTTGCAGAAATTATCTCACTCATAATTACCGGCTTTGGCTCTACTGGAAACATTATTTGAACTTCAGTGCTTTGTTCAAGTTCATCTTCCTTAAACGGCTGGTAGAAATCTGTTGCATAAATAACAAATAAAGGATATAACAAATCAAATCATAACCGTAAAAAGATATAACTATCTATATGTTCCGTCCACTAACTATTGTATACAAGTTACACCTAGTATACATATGTGACAAATTTTATTCTAGAGTTAGAAACTCACAAGGCAAGCAGTACTCGTATTTCTTCACACGATCCAACTTCAGATGTTTCAATGCAGCCCTGTATCACAAAGATCCATATCACAAGACAAAAGCCAGTCATGAGCAAACATGCTACACTTATTGATCTAAAGTTTCAACTAGCAGCTAGTTGCTACAATAGAGGACAACTTGCACATAGATATAGAGCAGTGAAAATGGCACAAAATATTAAAGCACTGGACTTTCAGTTTTCCCAACTAACTTTACTTTGTGTCCATTCAACTGAAATCGCATACTCATTTATTTATTTTATAATATTTACATGCATATAGCTGAATCTAGAATAATTATATAAAGTCCGAAAAACTTGGCAACAGAACCTATCATATCAAGAACAGACTTTTGAATAATGTTTTGTCACACAACACTATTGCAAATGACAGCAATTGTCACGTAACGCAAGTCAAGTAAGCTGAGTCATAATTGAATTATGGTGTTTAGACTGCTATACTTAAGTAAAAAGAGTTGTGTCCTGACTATCAGTTATAACTTTTAGTTTAGTGGTAGTGTTCAATCCAACAAATACAAGCACAGTTGCACCAGTGAGAGAGCATGCTTTCCATGTTTACTGTTTAAGACACACAACTACTACTTTAATCAGAAGCACGACCCTTGTTTTAAAGGCCTGGCTTTAAAGAGTAGTATCTCCTCCAATGAGGAAAATGAGGAAGGACCACCTTTTCCAATTCAGCGGGATTGACACATAAGTAGAAGTTCATTATCAAATGAGACACAAGACTCCAGTTTGAGGTGGGGGTACTCTTCTTGACATAAAGAGCGGGCTTAACTCTACATCAATCACTTAAGAAAGCACCAAGGAATTACATAAAGTTAAAAAATAATATAATGGATGCAAAATCAAACAGAAATAAAATGATTAGTTCTAGGTAACCAAATTTACCTTCAAAATGGAAAGCAATAGAAACTAACAAACAAGTACAGAGACAACAAAAACAAAGGAAAAAAGGTGGCAGGGGATTCAGATACTCAAACATATAAAGTTGCAAGAGGCAATGTTTCTTATAAGAAACATAACTTCTCAAAGTAAATCTATTAAATTGGAACTTTTAACAAATCAAACATCTTTAATAATAGTGCATTACTGATCTTGAAAAGTAAAAAAAGACTGAACTGAAACAGGATATTGATACAGACTGAAGGAAAGGACAGAGAGCGTCATACCTTCTCTGGGTGCAACTTAAGATAAATATTTGAGATTTTAATCTGTCAACTTGGCTTGCTCTGTTGTAAGACAACAAAATTATATTGATATTCAGAGATGATTATGAAGTAATATGTAAACGAAACCTCCAAAATTGCAAAAATTTAGAAAAATACCGGTCCTCCAGGGGGATATATGGAACCCAGTCCATTTTCATTTGTGTCATGGGTATTATTTCTTCAGATTCTCTCTGAACGGAGTTAATCCCGATTTTATCTGATGGTGGGAAAGGTGAAACTACCTGAATTCAAAAGGAAGTGAAATATCTTACATTTAAATAAAATTGAAAAAAAAAATACAATAGTCAAAATCGATATAAATCTCATAAAACTGATTCCAACAACATTTACGCCTCAAAGTCTGTAAAATGGAATTTCCAACCATATGTATATGCTCAGGGCCATGCCCCACAAGGAGTGACGCACAACACATTCACTGCTGGAAAACACAAATTCTTAAGTATAGGAATAATCTGTGAGATATTAGTTTATAGATACTGTTGATTCATTTCAACTGATACATTAGATTTATGTATAGGAGTCTGTTGACAATTTTGGGAAATAGAGAAAGCTTGTTCTAGGAACAAATCCTTGTGACTATGGGATTGTTTTTATATATCCAACCCTAGTATTAACTAAAATTACAGCAAGGCTAATATAAAACTTCCTAAAATGCATCAGGAACGATCATAGTTTTAACACTCCCCTCAAATTGGTGAAATAAATGTTTGTCAATCCCAATTTGGATATAATTCTTTCAAAGCTATTGCATTTCAGCCCCTTTATAAGTATATATGCAAGTTGACTCTAAGTGGACACATATAGAATGCAAATTAAGTCATTGTCTAACTTTTTTGTTTGATAAAGTGACTATTCACCTTGATATGTTTTGTTCTATAATTCTATAATGTCGTACCAGGTTAACCTTAGGTTCATTCCACCTTATTTTCCAGCATAAAATTTATTAAAATATTTATGACATAATTGACCATGTGTAACTTTCTTCAAGAAAAGTTAAAGAAACATGTCTCATTGTTTGTTTTAAGGTTTTGTTTTTCGGACTTCTCTTTATGTTTTCATTGTTTGAAACAAACACAATGGTAATAATATTGGGTTGGATTCTTAGGAATAGAAAGATCCTAGAATGACCTTTTCTCTTCTTGAATTCTAGATTGTTCCCAAATTTCCTATCATCAGGTGCAAGTTCTATTGTTGAAGCTAATTCTGCAGGTGTTGGTTCCAATTTCTTTTACATCTTCAAGGACAACTATGCTAGTGCTAATGTTTGTTCCAATTTCTGGTTCAAAACTTGGAAGTAAGAGCAACAACTCGTCTTCCTTTCTTACTTTCTCTCCCAGAAGATTTGGTTGCTTGAAGTGGTTTTCTTGTTCGTTTGAAGGTGACATCTCTAAATAGGCTCATGCTAGGCATCACTGCCATTACATGAAAATTTTATTAAAAAAGAAAAAAAAAACAGAAAAGAAGAACATGGGGAGGCCATACTAAACTCATGATAAAATTACATCACACACATAGGCAAAAAAATACCTATTACATAAACAAAGTAAAAACGTGGATGGTTAATAATAAGCCCATGATACTTTGAACTCCATATACCATGAAAAAGGAAAATTCCTCAGCAAATTGATAAATTGAACATTAGCCAAACTTCTCACATTCCAAAAAAGGCCTTTAAAACTCATTTTCTAGAAATCCTTGTTTTGAATGATTTAGTATTAATTTTCTTTGCTCTACTCCGACCAGGTTTCCTTATGGTCTGAATTGGCTCATCATCCTATTCAGTATTAGAATCTTTCCTCTCATCAATCATGTTAGCCCATTTAGAAGCTAGTTTCAACGGGGACAATTTGTTTTATGAGGTGAAAAATTCATATCCTTTTTTTGTGATTGAGTACCTCCAAATACACACTTCCACAATATCATATTTCCCCCTTGCATTACTTTGAAAACTTGTACAAAGGATACAACCAAATATTCTAGGTTGGAGTTTATTGCTAAATGTGGGTAAAATGAGGAGAAGATTTTCATGAGACTCTCTAGAGGCTAAGGTTTTAGAAGATAACCTATTTCTTAGGTAGCAATAAGTATAGCTTCCGTTCAAAAATTTTTGGAATATTGTTTCGAAAAAGAAGACCTTTAGTTTGGTCAGCTAAGTTCCCATTCTTTCTTTTTACAATTCCATTTTGTTTGGGTTTGTGAACACATGAAGATTCATGAATTATCCTTTCCTTTTGACATAAAGATAGATCACAAAATTAAAATAGTCTTTTGCATTATCAGATTTAAGACTTAATTATGTTATAATAATCCCAAATTGATTTTAATCATTAGACAAATCGTAAGAAAACAAAGCTAAACACATTTTGTTTCAATAAGAAAATCCAAGTCACTCGTGTATAATCATCTATGAAGAATGGAGAATATGTGAAGTATGTAGGGAGTGATGTCATGGTCATTGGCTTCAGAATCCACCATCAAATAATGGTCAAAAGGGTGTATAAGAAATATGAAATCCAAGAGAACTAGGAAACTTGCCACAAAATGTTAAGGACCACGTCTACGTGGGCTTCTCCTATTTACTGAGGAGATATCTTACCCTTTCTATCTCCTCATGATTCAATTGGACATATTCTTTCCTCCTTTTCACCCTCACTCTCGGCTTAGGGGTTTTACGTGTAATTTTCTAGCAGTTCTCTCTTGTGTGGTGCGGTTTATTGTAGTAGATACACCAAATCCCTTCATTCCTTTTTTCTTTATTGGGAAATCCACCTTTTCCTGTAATTAGTAACCATGGTTGTTCCTCTTCGATCACCATTGTTGAACTCTTGTTAGTTGGAGTTTTCAGCATCGGCTCTCTATTGCTTTCTTTACTTCAAGCCCTACGACTTTCTCCTTTTCAAGGACCAACCTTTCCTTTTCCTTTCAAGATGATCTTAATGAGTTCCGACCATTTAATTCTTTCCATTTAACCGATAAGCAGAATGAAAATTTCGCAATTCTCCAACATTTTGAGACTTGTTGTCTCTGACTTCCAGGGAAGGGTTGTTAACGATTCAAACATCACAAGTAGGTGCGGTCAAGGCACGACGAGAAGATGAGAATCACGCAACAACGAAGGCAGCAATGACGATCTGAGTCCCACAGCAGTGTAAGCTGCACCTTACAGTTAGGTTGTCTCGTAGCAATGAAGGTTGAACCTTAGGGTTGAGATTAGAGGCTCCTAAAGAACAGGAGCACTGGTACCACATCTCAATTTTAGGAATAATTTGTGAGACATTATTTATGAGATACATTATATTTATTTATTTATAAAGATACAAAATAAAAATACAGCAAGACTAATATAAAACTTCCTACATTGCATAAGGAACAACACGGTTTAGACACAAATGACTATTCCTGATTTTCACAATCTAATTTTCGTCCAAACAAAAAAAAAAATTAAGCCCCAATCAATTTAGCCAACAGATAACAGAACCAAGTTTGACAACTTACAGCTACAACAACAGGTATGCAGACAACTTTGCTTTCATCTTTGAACCACACAAGTTGAGCTGGAAACATCAAGAACGATAATCAGTAAGATGAAACAGCAAATAAAAGGAAATTGGCAACAAATCAAGCTCAAGCGGTGCCCTAGCAAAATAACAAAACACTAAAGTTTGCATGCTACTTACGCTCGGTGCAGCCAAAGAGATACACCCTTTTTCCATGCAGCACACCACCCTCTTCAAATGCATTCTGAACTCAATTTTTGACCAAATTAAATATTTAATCTCAAAAGCTTAAGTAAATTCACCATAATCTAAAGCGAAAGTTTAGGTTCACAACAATACTCACTTCCAGGTTAGAGAAATTCCACTTGTATTGATACACGGAATCCAATTGATCCCACTGGCATCACATAAGAGGCATTCAGAAGAGGAAAAAAAACGTGACAGAAATGATGTTGTGAGAGAAGAAGATCTAGGAAATAAACAAACAAACCTCTGTTCCTACAGGGAACGTTTCCCTCCACAAGTCCTCCTACAACAAATATTTATTACCAAAATGCAAAAATCATTAGCCGAACAATTTTACAGTCTGAAACAAATATCACCACCACTAAATTGGATCTAGAACCATAAGCTACAGTTCAAACCCTCGACAAAGACACATAATCAACTTAAAAAAGAAAAAGTATAAATTGAAATATTAGGATGTAGCAGTACTAAATTGCGCTTGTCTTCGAAGTACTCGTCTTGCTTGGGAGGCTTAATTTTAGGGGATCGCTTCTTGCGTTGCTTGGGCTCTTCAGTCTGTTTCGCGTTCCTCTTAGTTCCTTTGCTCATTGTCAATTCAGAGAGAGAGAGAAAGAGAGAGGTGGATCGATTGGATTTAAAAAGGGAAAGAGGAATAGCAAATTTGTGTGAGTGATAATTTAGTTTAGGTTGATTTGTGAACAATTGAGGTGAGTGATACCGATAGCTGAAGGAGGAGGGAGAGAGGGTATAAATTTGAATGAGACAAAAACGCGAACTCTACAAGAGGCGGGGATCGGTAGGTGACAAATACTTTTCAAATTTCCCAGTCACAACTCAAACCTGTTTTTATAAATAATAAATAAATAATAATATAATAGATTGCACGTGTCCGAGTGCAAATTAAAAATAACATTCATTAGTAACAATCAGCGAACATATACATATTTGATTTTTTTATTTTCAAAAAAAAATAGTTAACATCATTAATAAATATATAATTAATTTTTAAAATAGTTATTAAATATAAAATTAAAAAGTAAGATATGTAAAAAAAAAATTAAAATAATAATTTAAAGTAAAAGATGTTTTAGAATAATAATTAAAAATAAATTATTTTTAAAATAATTAAGGGTAAAACTAATATTATAAAATATGAACAGAAAAAAAAAATTCTTCATATATTATTATAAATTTAGTTTGAATACCGAGATTTAAAAAAGAACATTAAAATTCAGATATATATTAAAAATTTAGCTATATATTAAATTATATATATTTTTTCTTAGGAAACAAACTTATTTAAGAAAAACAATTCAAGACATAATTTGTATAAGTGCACTTCATATTCTATCAGAGAATATATATATATATATATATATATATATATATATATATATATATATATATATATATATATATATATATATATATATATATATATTATATATATGTAAAAAAAAATATATAAATAAATATA
>Ga0099822_1005061_pt1 | contig 17212 bp, 11 predicted proteins | sample CowpeawhiteBW_FD_76839 | JGI IMG/M metagenome (GOLD analysis project Ga0099822, IMG submission 76839) | Root nodule microbial communities of legume samples collected from California USA - Cow pea white BW | ecosystem: Host-associated > Plants > Roots > Nodule | place: USA: California | collected...
AGAACTATTTTAGGCTTTGAAGTTGTGTAAGGGAAGAGCAAGATTAGGAATCTACTCTAAGGTAAGGGAAGCTAATCATTTAGAAGTTATTAGTTTTATTAAAATATTGAGTCTTGTTTTTAAGATTTAATTTTGGGTATTCATAATTTTATCTTTCTGTAAATAGGTGAGAGGTGACAAATTTATATTAGAAAAATTATGGTAAAGAGTAAAAAAATTTATTCTTTTTTCAAGAGGAAGGCTTGTGATGAAGATGAAAAAAATGCATCTACGTCATCTAAAATTGTAAAACTTCATGAGAATCCAACAATTGAAGAAAATGAAAAACATCTCTGTAAGGTTCCTAAATTACATATAATGAATGTGAAAATGCTTTAGAACGTGATCCGGTGATCCGGGGAAGCGTATTCAAATTTGGCAATACCTACCAAATCAAATTGATGAGGTATGAAAGACTTATCTAAAATGGGGTCCATATCAAATGCATCTAGAAAATTATCTATTGTCTGGTAAAGATCTAAGAAGATTTCAGTATACATGGTTTAGCTTATTTCCTTCATGGTTAGAGTATTCGCTATTAAAAGATGTTGTATATTGCTTACTGTGCTATATTTTTAGTAAAAATCCAAGTGGATGGCTTGACTCAGATGTTTATATTGTTACAGGTAATTGAGTTGATTTTCATGGAAATGGATATTGCAACTACATTCAATTCTAATTCAATTATTGAAGATTTTAAGTCATTGGAAGAACTACCTTCAGTTCTGATTCAATTATTGAAGATTTTAAGTCATTGGAAGAACTACCTTCAGTTCTGATTCAATTATTGAAAATTTCAAGTCAATTATTGAAGATTTTAAGTCATTGGAAGAACTACCTTCAGTTCTGATTCAATTATTGAAAATTTCAAGTCATTGAAAGAACGTAGAGGAACACTCTGACTAAATGTAATTTTTTTTTAATATATTATAATTGATAAACTTTGTGTTACTCTTTTATATATATATATATATATATATATATATATATATTATTGTCATATTGTTTAGATTCTATTGTCATGAGTGCTTATTTTGAATAGAGAAAATGATGTAAAAAATGAAAAAAAAAAATTAGAAAAACAACTTATATATAACAAATACAATTTGGGTCTCTTTAAATTTTTGTTCAAGTTTCGCTAGTGTTCTTATGACTTATATCTATCTCCCCAAGAAATTATTATAAAAACTCTCTTGTCTCTTTGAAATGATAATCAACTCACTACTACTTTTTAATTTAGTAAATAGATAACTCAACTACTCATGTATGTTTCCACTCTCTCAATACCTCTATTTATAGTGAATGTTTGAGGTTTTTAGATGAAGAGTGATAATGGATATTAAATGTCCTTTAACTTTTCAAAGATGAATGTGCATATCTTCTAAGAGTAAAAAAAAAAAAATAATTCCAAACTTGGAATAAACCATTTATTAGTTTTAATTTATAGGAATATTCATTAGTTTCAATGCATAGGAATTGCACCCTTAATTAAGGAGGGATATATTTCCAACCTATTGATTGTCTAAATGGTATAGATTAAGATATTAGGTGGTAGAAATATGAGATAAGAAAATTTTTGTCCTTAAAATAGATATGTAGCTATGTTGATATCAGTGTAATGAACTTTTCTCAATTTATGATTATGCAATAATCTTAGTGATCAAAATCTTTGATTAAATTAAGTGTTAGTATACGGTAAAGCATATTTAATATGAATATCGTAAAAGACATTTTGTTGCTTCTTTATTTAACATCCATTGTTTAAGTCTATTTGTATATCTAAAGTTCTAAAAGTTGAGTCACATATCATTTATGGAATTATTAATGCACTATGACTTGTGATTATTTCTTGAAAATTCAAATGTATTTCGATTTTATTTACGGTAGTTAACCTTTCATGAGAAAAATATAAATAAATAAATTGAGGTAGAACATTATAAAATATGATAAAATTAACATAGAGGTAGCACTATTAAAAATTTTCATATTATTGCATGAGATTTTTTTTTGCAAATTTGTTAAAAATTTTGCAAGAAAAAACTTTTTCTTGTTATTTCTTCTAAGAATCTTAATTGACAGGTAATTCCTTTGTGGGTAATTATTTTTTACAAAATTATAAAATTGGTAAGTATTTCCTACAAAATTTGTTGTGAAAAGTGTTTATACAAACTATCTTGCAAAAGAATTGGCATCAATTTCCTACAAATAATTTTTCATAACAAAATTTATAAGTATTTTCTATAAAAAAAATTTAAAACAAAATTGATAAAAAATATGAGTTTTTTTAATAATGTACATTATTTACTAAATTATCAGCATAATAATTTTTTTCACAAAAAACATGAAAAACTTTTAGGGTGTATGCATACAAAAATGCAAATATTAACTTTATTTCTCTCTAAGACTCAAAGTAATACTCATTGATTCATAAAATTATGACAAATTAAAAAGGAATTATTTTCCAAAAAAAATCTTTGAAAGTTCTTTTTCTGACTAAAAATATAAAAAATCCATAAACTCAACATAACTAAAAATTTGTACCATAAAAAAGTAGAAAAATTATCTACATATTCACCTTACTTTCCTCTAAAATTATTAACACAAAACTAAAACAGGACAATCTTTAATTACACTATAATTATTCAACTTAAACCAATTAAATTATGTAACTTATTTTGTTACATCCATAAATTTATATGTAAAGGAGTCGGACAAATTAGAAACACAGTGTATAACCAAGAGAATTATGAGTGATAAAAATAATGACAAGAAAAAAAAAAGGAAAAAATTACTTGGACACTCTATGGTCTCATTTACTATTCTTAAAAAGGGGAACGTGGATGAAAAGTTTGTCATAAGTTGCGAGGTAATTGTAGGAGAGTGTGCCGCAACAGTTGTGTTGATTTGTATTGTGTTTTATGAGAATTATTTATGTTTACTTATTACAGTGAATGGTGTAAGAGAGAGAATGGAAACTAGGAACGGTGATTTGGTGTCTTTTTGCCTGTTAGGGTCAGAAATTATTTGAGAAGTCGTGATCATGGTTTCATGGAGAACACGCAAAAACCATCTGAAAGGGACATATGGAAAACCAGAAGCAGAACATGGATTTTGAGAACCTCTGCTTCTCTGATCTTAGTTTCACTAGTAATGGTACCATTTCGTTATTAACTTGTTTATTGACTTTTTTATATGATTACTTCAAAAGTCATTTCATAATCGAAATGTGATATGACAGAGATAATTAACATAATATAATAATATGCGATCAATATTACATCTTAGTAATATAATAATATAATAGAGAGAAATCTCACATTCTACTTTTATTAGGTGGCTTTCCAACAATTTTATTTACTCGGGAATATATAGAAATTAAATTGAAGCATTCACATTCTTTTTAAGATTAGTTTACTTTTGAATGGTTGATCAATAATTGTCATTATTATTATTTTTATTAAGTTTAATTTTATTTTTTATTAGTATTTAAATAAATAAATAAAATTTATTAAATAATTTTGGAAAGATAAGTATTTAATTTTTATTTGTGAAATATTGTGTTGATAATCATCTTATGTCTAGTATGTTTGTCTAATTCGTCCAACGAGCAAGTCTAAGTCAACCAGCAAGCAAGGTCAAGTCGTCCTGTGAGTGTGGTTGCGAAATTGGGTATTTAAATATATTTTCATGAGGGTTTTATTATCTTCCATGTTTTCACGATTAGGAATTGCTTATGGTGTTGGAGAGAAGTTTCCTAAGACTGTTTGTGTTGCTGGAAAGCCTTCCCTTCTCCTCCTTGGGTTTTCATTTTCATCCAGAGAATTTTGTCCTTTTTGATTGAGGAGGAGATGAATCATGAAATTGGAAATGGAGATGCGAAAGAGAGGTGTCATTATAGCGTAAAGCAGCTACCAAAAACCTTGTGAAGCCTTGATTTTGATCTATGGTTTCAATTTCTTTCCTATTTTTCAAAATTGTAATCTTTAGATTCTTTATCACGGAGAGCTAATCCTATTTGTTGATTAGATGTAATAAAGTGATTCTTTGTTTATTTTGTGATGTTAATATATATGTTTTCCATTTCAATATTAGTATTTAACTTCTATGCTTAATGCTTCTTATGGTTTGAACACCCCTGACTTAATTGTGGTTCTTGAGCAGTTGAAAAATATCTCTTGAACCTACAATTGAATTAAATACCTAATGAAACTTTTATATGAGAATATAATTTTTTTCATTAGTAATCTTTAAGACTCTTAAACTTAATACATGATTTTACTTGTTAATGATCCAAAGAATTGAAATTTGATGAGTTATCATAAGTCCAAAACATCTAAGAATAGAATTTGAGTATAACTGTGAGTTGATTTTAACATGAAATTAGAATTGAAATATATGTAAATACATGAAAAAAAAGTGAATGTACAATTTTTACTTTTTATTTTTATATATTTTATGAACTTTGTTGTCTAATTAAATTATGAATTACAAATTGTCAAAGCCAATACAAATTTGTTAAGAAAACAATATCTAAATTTTTCGCTTTATTATTTATATGGTATACTTGAGAATATCTAGTATACTTGACAATATGATAACAGAGTCACTCAAAATTATTTCAAGTTGTGTTGGACCCACGTAAAGTTTGCCTTTAAAACGAAAAATAGTTTAGAATGATGAGCAGTTTATTTCTGCACAGGTTTTTAGTGGAATTCAGAGCCCACAAATAGTAAAATTACTGAGTTGTTTTGAAAGCATTCCAACCTCACTTCAACAAAAAAGAGGCTTCCAATAATAGGATAAAGATAGTTTAATCTACTTTTTTTATCCACTTTTAATTTACTCCTTCAATCATCATTAAATCATTTATTTTGATTCTTTCAAGTGATGTAATAATCTAATAGTGATTAAAGTGATAAGTTAAAAATAGATAAAAAAAATGAATTAAAATATCATTATCCCCAATAATAATCCCCAATAATAATAGGCCGATACAAAAACAGAAAATGCTTCACTTTAATTTCCATATAAGCACAATCCATTCCCATTAATTTCCAATATTAGATTTAAAAGACGGTTAAGACACCATTTTGTATTGAATAAAAAGCTACAAAATTATAAATGAGACTATTCCTAAAGATGTCAAACATCAAGTTAAAAATAATCAATTCATGTTTTGTTAAAGCTAAAAATTTTATAATCCATCTCAATTTAATATAGACTAGTTAAAATGTATGAAATAATATACGAAATAACTATGATAAAAAAATTATAAAAGATGATAAAAAACTAATATAGATTTTGGTGAATTGCATATCAACTCACATTTAATTCAGTTTGACCTCATTTAACACATAAACTATGTTTGATTTATTCAACATTTAAAATAATTATTTTTTTTAAGCTAACCCGGCTCAAACTCGTGTTAAACTCGCATATAATCAATTTTAACATCTCTAATTAAAACTACAAAATTCCATGATTTTTTATAAATTTCATCTAAAAACAGAGAATACCCAAACGATTCTAATAGTCTGAAGAGCAGATTCTTCACATACTTGGGTTTATGTTCAATTGTCAAAACTCAACTTCGAGGCCTGTTTTGGAGTCTCAAATTAGCCATTGCTACGAACGGAAAATAAAATTTGAAAAAGAAAACCTACAGTAGAGATGAATTCTCAAAAGTTCTAAGCTTCCAGCTACCATCATTGCTATGAAATTTCCTTGCTTTAGGTCTAAAATGTAGTAAAAGACATTGAGAACCTAACCATTCCTTAGGCCCTGTCTTCAAGAAAGCAACAAACTGTCACCATATTGAGCCGCATGGGATTCTTTGAGTGCATAGATCAACAACCTAAACAAGAATGAGTAAAAATTAGTCAAAACCAATTTAGATTAGGGAGTAAACCTATAGCAATAAATTTTCAAGCATTTCAATAGGTCCAATTAAAAAAATGACATGCCATAAGTGGTAAATCTTCTTAGGCTTCAAATCGAACTTGTAATGCCAAATAACTACACCAACCATGCAAGCAAAAACTAGACTAAAACAATTTTATGCCAATACAAGCTCAAGTTTCAACATAATTTGCAAAAATTAAGAGTGCTTACTTTTATTGAATATAATACAGCAAGCGAAACTGACTAAAACACAAGAAGTTCCAGACATATGTTAAGTTAATCAGCTAACTAGATCTCTTTAAGCATTATCTTATCAAAAGAATCATAAAAAGTTAAATCAACAGAATTATTACCTTGCACAGATTATACATGACAGTTCCAAAAAAACATGTAATTTTCTGGAAGACATAGCATATAAACTATATTGGATTAACAGGGGATAAGGAATAGAAAATCGAATTGGGCTTTGAAGTCTGAGAACACTGAATATTTTCTAGCAATGCAGAGGTACTACTTCATATGCTTAATGCAATTAAGTCAGTTAGTATGGTGCAAAACCGTACACATGCTTAATGAAATTAGGTCTGAGAAAGTATTGCAACTAAAAATGTATAATGTATGTCACTTAAATTTAAAAATTCGAAGTTCATAAAACAAATGAAATTAGATCAATTACAACTTTTAAGCACCCATTCCAGTTTCTTGCAGTGACTAGTCAAAAGTCTGCCATGAATACACGGCAGATGCCATTGCAGTCTATAATAGAAGCATGGTGGATATAGTAAAAAAGCATTCTACAAACAAAAAGTATACTTGAAAACTGCAGAATATAATTAAAAAACAACATCGATAACAAACTATGAAATACAAACATGTGGTAAAAAATAAAGTTCACCAAAAGTACACAATCCACAAACTTATACTAAGAAGCCTCACAGTTCAGAGAGAACAAATTAAAGAATCAATAGAAAAGAACAGAGACTTGGATAAAAGTAGACAAATAAAGACAACTGAAAAGGAAATGAAGATTAAAGAAAATTAGAGATACAAAGAATCGGTTGAAAGAGAAAGAAACAGATAAACAGGGACCCAAAGAACACAGAAGATACTTGAAAGAACAAAATTATTAATTTGCAAAAGACAGACTCCTTTGCTGGACAAGGTGGAAGCATTTCATCAATCAGGTGCCTAATGTTAGTTTGAAATGGTTAGAGAATCTTTAGGCTTTCCTTTTAAAAGAACAAACAAAGGGAGGCTTGTACCTCAAACATTTTGTTTGCAGTCAGAAAAAGTATCTCAGGTTTAGAAAATGAACAATGACTCATTTAACAGAGCTTAACCCCAAAAAGCAAGATGTAATGTATGACACATTTTACAACACAAAACCACATTTTACAGTTAGAGATACATAAATTAATCAAAAGAGATGGTTGTATATCTTTTGTCCCTGAACTTCAAAGAAGTTAGGTTTAAAACAGAACATATCGGACTGATTACAACCACTTAATAACTCCTCATAGTGGTATAGTGGTAGCTTATTAAATTTTGTAATTTTCATTTGCTAAATTGAAAAGAAAAAAAAAGAATTGATGACACACAATATAGACGAGGCACGTACAAACACAATCCATAACTTGCTACATAAGTGCATCACCATATCATGGAAAAACAGAAACATGAACAAAGTAAAACTGAATAATTTGAAAAATTTTATACCCCAAGAGTTAAGCATGTATATGTCTTTCATCAATCTGTGAAGTCAAACTCAATTTTGACCGCTGGAGAGTTCTTAAGTAAGTATGGCAATGATATCTTTAATATATCATCAGATACTTCTTCATATGGTAGCTTCTTCACAGTCAATGTCTTCAATTCAACAAAAGAAGGAGGTCGAATGCCCGCTGCACGAGGTTTTGATAGATCCTACAGAGATAGAGAAAATTGGAATTGAAGACATACTTTGATCAACATTCTTAATTGAAAGACTGAGTAATAGGAAAAAAATGGCACAAGAACACAAGAATATTATATGTCTTATGAAAAAAATAAAAGAGGTAAAGAGTAAAAGCATAGTAACTCACTTGTACTATTAACTCAAGAGCACTCAGAGACACTGTCATCATCTTTAAATCAGTTATCCCTTGCAGCCAGCATAGGATGAGTAACTGTGTCTTGTGATACCATGAATTTCCACGTGACTCGATGGTTAATTCCTCAAGGGACGAAAGATTGGGTATGGACAAAAGTGGATGATCAGTATGACCCGATAAAGTGAGAGAACTAAGGTTTGGAGTACAAACATCAATTCTGAAAAATCCTGCTTCAAAGCTGCCATCTAGGATCAGATTGGAAAGGTTAGAATTGGATATACGAAGGAATTTTAGACCATTATGCAACGAACAACCTTCAAGTATCAAACTATTCAACATGCGACAATTAGAAAATGGCTCAGCATAGTCATTGACAATTGCAGTAAAAGTGACAGACTCAAGCTGCATGCTTCTTATTGCTGGCATGTCCAGAGACTCTGGAAGTAATATCATAAAAGGGTCATAACTACTAACAGAAAGCTTAAGAAATGTCAAGGACTGACAGGAAAAGATGTGAGGGCGAAACTCAAAACTGGGTTTAGAATTCAAATTTATAAAGATTGTCAATTGTTGAACATTGTGCTGCACGGCATATTTCATGAGCCTATTCAGGAGCTGGGGCTGAGCATAACCGCGACGAGTGAATTCAAGATTAAGCAGGGAAATAGAATCATCACGTTTAGATAGAACGTGAGACACAAATTTCTTGAAATTGACAACATTATTAAAGAAGAATGTGTTAAATGCAAGAGTAGTGAGATGTTTCCAGAGATCCTTCCATCTTTTAGACAAGACACAGGTTTGAACAGCATGCTTTGTGTCCATAAACTCCATAATGTGGATCAGAACACAGTCAGGCAATTCACTCAGCCTGTCCCTCTTCCCTTCTCTATCTCTTCTACTCTGCCTCTTTCTCTTCTTCCTTGTCTTCATAATCAACTTCCCTACTTTTCCTTCTCCTACTGTTGATACCTGACCATAAAAATGTTAGAAAAAATACTTCTCAATCTCATATATGCTTTAAATTGCAGGAAATTAATAACCTTTCTAACATATTTTTCATTTTTACAGGGCAAACAACCATTTTTATTCATAAAGGTGTAAAACAATACCACATTAGTATATGAAAATCAGAAAATTCAAACTAAATCCTCATGTTGTCATTTAGTCTTAAACTTAATTACTTATTGTCACTTTAGTCACAAAGGGTCTGATTGTCTGATTGCATGCAAGTTATTCACTTTGGTCACAAAGGATCTGATTGCATGCAAGTTATACAAGCGTCTTTGGATACAAGACAAAACTGAAAACTGTTTTATAGATCGTAAGGACTGGAAATACAGCATTAGTAGATGAACACTCAAAAGCTCTTCTAACAGTGTATCCACACAAGGCCTAAGTGTTTTTCAGAGTTTCTTGTCTCATTGCATGCAAAAGAAATAAAAAATATAGAACTTTTTCCAATTAATAAATACTCTAAAAAATCCTTCTAACAGGTTCTTGAAAAGGATTAGAGTTATTCAATCAATAATTCCATTTTGAACAAAAATAAGAAACAACTTACTCTCCCTATCTCTCTTTCTAAAGAATTTTAGCATCTGAGGATAAACCTTAGACCTCCCATGGTGTTTTTTTCTTTTCTTTCTAAAGTATGAAAAAAAAAAAACCCTATTAGAAGTTATCATTATTAGAAAAAATCTTTTTTCTGTCATTTCTAAAATAATTAGTAAAACGAAAAAGGGGACGCAGAAGTAATACCTTATACTTCGGAGATGTCACAGTTACAAAGTGGCAGCTTCAAATTTCTTTATAGAATGTTTGGTTAGGGTTTGAATCCATGAATCGTTGAAACCGATGAAACCAAACCAATTTGAAACTGAAGCGCCGCACACCGAGTGAAGTGAAGGATCATTACATCGTTTGTTTTGGTGACACATCTTCCGCTCGCTCTTATATAGGCAATTTTTTTTATTGTTTTTTATTCTTAATCTATGTAATAGTTTTTTATTTTTGTTTTTGTTTTCTATTAATACAATACTTTATTTAAGTTACATCTTTCATAACTTTTTTATAACAAATTTAATTAATTTAGTTATCAAATTATATATATATATATTAATTAGTTTCTGTCAATAATTTTTGTCTATCCATCAAATAAGTAAATAAAATTAAGATAAAGAAAGAACGATCTTATAAGAGCGCCACTAATTAAATGTAAAAATGAAAACAGAAATAATTAAAATATTATAACAAAAGTATATATTAAGAGAATAAGAATATAATGAAGTCATAGACAATTAGTATTTACTAAATTTATAAATATTAATCTTTCAAACATATACATCAATATATGCACTACAGTGAGCAGTAGTACAATGAAACCAGATAAGGTATTGGTTATGGTGTAATTGTCAATAAAAAATGATGAAAAGTACGGAACTGATATTTAAATAAAGAAATTGATTAAGATTACAAAAATTAACTATTTGGATGAAGTAGGTTTGACTGAATTTTCGTTTGTGATATTTTATGAATATTTTTTATAAAGTTGGTAAATGAAAGATATTTTAAGTTCTAAGTTGACCACAATCATTATTAGGATATTCTTTTTGATAAGTCAATACATTTGAACAATTATCATATATAAAAACATTTATTGTTATAACATTCCAGTCTAGTAATTGTTATCTTAATATAAAACTGACACATTGAATATCTTTAGTTTACTAATTATGAATAAGCATGAACAGGTATGAACAAATATATGAATGGAAAATTTAAGATGATTTTAGGATGAACAAATACATTAACAGGTATGAACAAATATATGAACAAATCTATCCTTAGTTAACATAATATAATTATTTAAAATTAGACATAAATGTAGATCTAAATGTTAGTTTATAAGACATTTGAAGTTTTTGTGATAATAAATAATGCAAAAGTTTTGATTAATTTAATTAGTTTGTAAGGTATGAAGTTTTGATTAATTTAATCAATTTGTTAAGTGTGAATTCAATGAAGTTTCTAAAATATGACAGAACTTGTTAATTATTATGTACATAGGATTTTAAAGTAAGTATAGATGTAAATACTTAAAGCAGTAATTGACTTAAGAATGGACGAATTGAGAATTGAATTTTGAATTTTATAATCGAGGGTAATATTTTAATTCAATTTAAATAATTATTTATATTATATAAGTTGCTTTATTTATGATATTTTTGTGATTTTTTTATTTTATCTAAGTTTGTTCCTTTCAAAGTTGCTTCATAGACTATCTTGTTTGTGTATGAAGCTGAATTGTTCTTGAAAGTTTTTATTTTTTCTGATGTTATGTCAAGAGTGTTCTCAACACACATCTTTTATGAGAGGAACAGGGAGGAATACCTGCTAATACTTTCAAGTCAGGATAAAGAAGTATATGATAATTATAATGATAATATGAAGATTAACATCTAAACATGTTCAATATTGTCTTGACGAAGCTAGCAAGTCCCTATCCAGGATGTATAGGTTTCTCCGGTATGATACTTCTCGTTTCATACCCTTGGTCTCTTGTATCAAGATAGTCAATATATGACCAGTATGTATTCAACCCTAAACACACAAAGTTATCATTACAAAGATGTATCAGATTCATCTTGGTTGAAATATATGGCCTTACACCAAGAAAACAAGACTAGACTCACCAAATTATTATAGTCAAGATGTATTAGGGCCAATCTTGGGTGAGATGTGTCAAATCCAATTTGGCTGAGATGTATTAGACCTTACACAATACATGTATTAAGCAACAATTTTAAGCCTTGGACGACATGGTAGCAATACCTCCATCTTATCAGAAGCCCTACCAGCAACGTTTTAAGGTAACATGATTGAACTTATTATTCAATACATGTATACAAGAATATGCTTATATGTGAAAAATTAATTAAACGTTTACTACTTAGGTTTTATTTAAAGTAGACCCATTGTGAATAATAATATGGTGAAAGTTTTATAGGAACTTTTATAGGCACATCTCATATCCAAGATCTAATTGACTAATTGTTACATATGGAGCTTTAGTTGGGATTAGAGCATTAAAATGAAATTAAGAAAAACGTCAACGCTAAAGCATCTCATAAACCATCTTAGATGTTAGGAAATACTAGAATTGTAGTGAAAATGTTGAATGGATTATTAGAGAGCATGTATGGAATACACATGTAAGCAAATTTTTGTGTTAATATTATTTACCTCAAGACTTATATATACCATGTGATAATAATTCTTCAATTTTTACTATTAGCACTATTAGAAATATGATAAATAGTGACTAAATTTAGTGACAGAATATGGCAGTCATTATAAGTGACTAAATTAATGACCAAAATTATTTTTTGAATTAGTAATCAATTTTGTGACTGGATTTTTGTCAAAAAAATCATGGATTAAATCAGACATTATTTTCGAATCCATTCTACTTGTTTATTTTTTAATAGAAAAAATTTAACATATTCAACTTTTCCATTATTTTATTGATTAAAAACCTAACCTAATTTATCTAAGTTGTATCAACAACTATCCCTTCCCAAATGATTACAAAGAGTGCCAATAGACATGTAAACTCAGGTGTTGCCTTTATCACCACCAATCACTAAATCGGTCACTGATTTATTCATTGATATTGGTCATTAAATTAGTCATTATGCATTATTGACCAAGGAAATAGTGACCGATATGGGTTGGTCACTAAATCGGTCACTACTTTGATTAATGCCCGATTTTACTCATTTAGTGATCGAAATTTTAGTCCATATTTCATGTTTTTCTTGTAGTGTACAACAAATTTGAGACTAGAATTTCATAAGTCAAATATGATATTTCTTCATGTACTAATGGACTAAAAGAGAATAATGCTTTTGATCTTTCGTAGGATGAGACCATTAGGACTCGATGTTTATTGAGACTATTAGTGGAAAAAAAGGCTTTATGAGGCCAAACAACTTGATGCAAATTATACATGTGGAAATGATAGCTTTAAGCAACAATTATCAACTTCTTCTTCCAAATATAAGGACCTTACCCAACTTAGACAACAACTTTTAGCAAGTGATGAGGTAAATGGGCGATTGACTCATCAGTTTTAATCCTTTTCAATTCCTAGTTATGTAATTTCTCCATCTTGATATCCAATCTTTTCTTCAACAATAATAGTCAAACACCAACCAATGAAATCCATAAATCCCTCAACAAGAGGCACACTCTCAACAACAACAATAACAACAAGACCTTCAACAACAAAATGACCAAGAGGGTGAAAATCTAGATCAAGCACAATCCTCTCTTAATTATACATATTGTTTTTAACATGCTTTCTTAACTCAGATTTTATTTCAGTATGAAATATTGTCAATCAAGAATTAATTTGTCTCCTTAAATATTTTAATTTGATTTCCTTAGTAAGCTAGGTAATCATAGATTGATTTGTTCTTCCCAACTTAGATGATAGGATATTTTGTAATTATAAGTATATTTTGATATGATTTCCTAAGAATAAGTTAGGTAATTATAGATTGATTTATTCTCCCAAATTTAAGATTATAAGATATTATGAGTAATAATTATTGTAAATATTCTTAACACTATTTATAACGAAAATAACAATGGTGAAAGACATTAAGCTGATTTTTTTATGACAAATATGATTTCATACGTTCAAATATTCTTGTCATATTTTTTATTGAGATTTTATGGTTATAATTAATTTATAACTATTTTATACGCTCGTCTTGTGTTTGGAAATGTTTTGGAATTATGATATGTAGGTTTGCTATGTACTGGTATATGAACAAATTGCATTGCCATAACCTTTTAAATTACAGACGAATAATTTCGTCAGTATGCGCATATATTTCAACATCAATTAAATTATTAACGAAATTGTTCTTTAATAATTTCTGACGAATATTTTTTTGGTAATTACTAATGAAATTTTAGAATTTTGATATCAAAGTCTTTCACGGAGAAAGAAACAAAAATTGACTCATGCTAGAGAGATTTTGGGTGATTATCTTAATCGTAAGAAAGATAGTGATGAAGATGTTGAACTATGTCATGGATGTTGTGTAATGTTTAACAAGTCAACAATAAAAGCTTTTAAGGAAGAGAAAGTTGAATTCCTGAAGAATCAAAACATCACCACAATTCAAGAAGAAATCCAGAAGATATTGAAGGCTAAATTTATCAAAACAATTGAGTTTGTCAAGTGAATTTCTAACATAGTTCTAAGTATGTAAATGGTTTTTAACAAAATTATCGTCATTAAGAACGATTAAAACAAAATAGTATTTGGGTTAGTCATTTTCATAGTTCAACTCTTACGTATTTATATACAGAATTTAAAAAACCGAGAAAATATGTTATTTGGATGAGAAATTAAAAAAAAACATATACTTAAAATTTGAAATTTCTTTTATATTTAATTTTATGTTTTTTTCTCTTTATATTTTCTCTTTAAATTGATTTTGATAAAAGTTTCATTCTCTAGCTTATTTTATTATCAATAGTAAGTTGTTATAGAATAAAGCTAATTATAGAGAGAAAAAGATAAAGATGAACAACTTTGTGTTATCACTAACAGGAAGAGTGAGTTATATTTATAGATAAAAAATGTAATCCATAAAAGGTATAAATTAAATAATTAATACATATATTGAGCATCATAAAGAGTGATTATTCATACGAGCATGCATATCATATGAGTAATTATAGTAATCAATCATATAACATATAAATCATATTACTAATCGTATCAAATTATATCAATGAACAACCATTAATTCATAATACTTCTCAATTAATGTCCATTGATAAGATGTGCCTCATTAAAACTTTATTTCAATATATTTTACAATGTAATATTGTTCATTACATCTTCCATCTCTCGCCCTTATGTAAACTTACATCATTAAGATAACATATTCTAATCTTGTGAATCAATTGTTCAAAAGTTCTCCTTGTCAAAGACTTTAGACATAAATCTGTTAGATTTTCACATGAACAAATTTGTTGGATCTCTACATCACCATTTCCTTGAAGATCATGAGTGAAAAAAAAAAATGGACAAATATGTTTTGTTCTGTCTCCTTAAATATATTTAATATATTTTTCTTTCAATTGTACAATGCATGCATTATTGTCTTCATATATAGTTGCTTATTTCATTTTTTCCGAAGATAAACTACAAGTTTATCGTGCATGTTGAATTACATACCTTAACCAAACACATTCACGACTTGCCTCATGTAATGCTAAAATTTTCGCATGATTTGACGATGTTGCTGTTATGGATTGTTTCATAGATCGCCATGAAATCACTGTGCCACCACATGTGAACAAATATTTTGTTTATGATTGACCATTATGAGGAACTGATAAATAACCTGCATTTGCATAACTCATTAGATATGATTTTGAATCATTTGGGTAAAATAAACCCATATTCATAGTGGCCTTAAGATAATGAAATATATGTTTTACTCTAGTCCAATGTCTTTTTGTAAGTGAAGAATTATATCTTGCTAAAAAATTTACAACAAATGTTATAGCGGGTCGAGTATAACTAGAGAAGTTCTTCCTCTTTTTCTTGAGGTCTAAAAGGGTCTTTATCAAATATATATTCACATTAAATTTATTAGTGAAAACATATGCACACCTAAGTCTGAGCATCGTCGAATACTGAATGTGAATGGGTTCATAACGTGAGATATGTGTACAGTATGTGCCGATCGGTCATGTTGATTATCGATCTCAAACATGACTAATTGGTTGACGTTCAATGCGATTCACAAAATCTAAAAGCAACTTAACATAAAGCAACTAAGTAGTCGTATTAAGGTATGATTGAATTTTTTTAGATAACATTTTTGCCTTTTTTGTACCGTTGTTCTTCTTAACGGGATACGCTTACCTGAAAGTCTTTCCATATAAAACCTTTTAAGCACTTTCATTATATGAGCTTCTTGATGTACAAAAAGACCTTTGTTTAAATACTAAATTTGTAATCCTAAACAAAACTTTGTCCTTCTAAGATCCTTCCTCTCAAATTCTTTCTTTAAAGAATCAATCACCTTTGTGAGCTCATTAAGAGTTCCATTGATGTTTATGTCATTTATATAAACAACAACTATGACAAATTCATATTTGGATCTTTTCATATAAATATAAGGACAAATATGATCATTTTTATACCCTTACTTTAACAAGTACTCATTAAGACGGTTGTCCGCATACATCCTTATCCCTTTAATTCATAAAGGGACTTGTTCAAATTTATTGAATAATCCTCTTTAGAATTATTTGCTTTGTTGGATAAATTAAATCCTTCAATGAGTCTGAAAAGAACCATACAAATAGTCTTAGGCTGTAACAACATCTATTAGATGTAAATTCAAATCTTCTTGTGCAACTAGGCTAATTAAATATCTAAACGTTGTTGCATCCAATACTAGTGAATATATCTCTTAGAAATCATTACCAAATCTTTGTAAAAAACTTTAAGCAACTAACCATACTTTACATCTAACAATTTCATTATTCTCATTTCGTTTTTTACAAGAATCCAACTATACCCACCAGGTTTTACAATCTCAAGTGTGTGAACTATAAGTCCAAAAACCCTTCATTTAACATGTTTTAAAAGAGTTATTTAGTTGTGACCTATTGGCAAGTGCATAAAGTCATTTGTAGTACAACATTGACTTCAAAACCCTATATAATATCATCTTTTAACTTCAATCAAAACTTTAAAACAAAAAATAAAATGTTTTATCAGTCCTTTTCATTTATATCTTGCTTTTCTATTTACACGAGTGTGTGAACTCCAATTTCATTGAAATCTAACAAAATTGCAGAAAAAATGAAGTTAGTTGTCACTGATCCAGTTCTTACCTTTACTTCTATCTCGTAACTCGGTTTTCTAAGACTTCAATTTCCTCAATGTTCCTTTTCTTTCAAACATTCCTAACCATAGAAAAGATTAGGCAAATATTTGAGTGGAAAAATTATCAAAATATATATATATATATATATATATATATATATATATATATATATATATTTATATATGTATTTTTCTTTCGTATTGTTAAATTCAAAATATACATTTTCAAGCGCGACTGTGATGAGCCTCTATA
>Ga0099822_1005080_pt1 | contig 17187 bp, 4 predicted proteins | sample CowpeawhiteBW_FD_76839 | JGI IMG/M metagenome (GOLD analysis project Ga0099822, IMG submission 76839) | Root nodule microbial communities of legume samples collected from California USA - Cow pea white BW | ecosystem: Host-associated > Plants > Roots > Nodule | place: USA: California | collected...
TATAATATATATATATATATATATATATATATATATATATATATATATATATATATATATATAATTATTCGATTTTATAAGAAATAGAAATTAATCCAATTTTATCTTTTGAAATTTTAAATAACATATATAAAAATAAATAATGTAATAAAATATAAAAAAAATATGAAAAGAATTAAAAATAAAATAATAGAGAGAAAATAAATAAAAACAAGAATTTTTTATCGGTCTTCATAAATAACATGAATATAATTTTTTTATACAAGAAATAATAAACAGTAACGTTATAATTAATAAATACAAGAAGTAATAAATACTAATGTCATAATTAATAAATATTAAACACTACTAATGTTATAATTAATAAATATTAAACACTACTAATGTTATAATTAATAAATATTAAACACTACTAACATTATAATTAATAAATACTAAACAAATACTAACGTTATAATTAATAAATACTAAACATTATTATCCTTTGAGTCTATACAAAATTGTGAGTGCAAAATTGAAAAATTATAATTCTATTAAATTTTAATTAAAAAGTGTTATGGTGTATTGCAACTGAATTTTAATTGTATTAATTTTTTATTAAGAAATTAATTTTAATTGTATTAATATTTAATTTAATTGGGTAAAAAGTAGTTATGTGACTGAGAAGACATATAACGATGTAAATTTAATTATCGTCAAAGAATATGAACAGGTAGTCCAACAAAAAATTTAAAGAAAAAAAAGATGATTTACATAACTCTACAATTTTGTTTGACAATCTTGCCACTATGTATCTAACTCGTAAATACTATAATCTAACATGTTACTATTTTATGATTTAAATCTTGATTTTGACAAACTTAAGAAAGAAAATATAAATATCTAATCAATCTATTCTTCCAAGACAAAATTATATTTTATTGGAAAGAATTATTCGTTCATCAAATATCACTTTAATACCCACAAAATTAACTATCATTCATAATATTTTAATTAAATTTTATTTAGAAACATAATTTTATAATTAATTTAATAGAGAATTAATATTAAATTTTTTGTTTGAATATTTTTTAAGAAACAAAAAACATGAGCTTTACCCGTTTGGACGTTGAACCTCTAAGAAGTTCATGATATTCATCTTTTATATGATTTTTTCTTCGTCAAAGTTGAAGTGACAATTCATTCAAAGTGTGCTAGACGAGTTTCATTCAACACTTATTATTAGCAATATCATTTTACTCTTCAATGACATCTTAACGATAACATTTGCAATGGAAAAATACTATGACCGAACACAACATGGTTTGATTTTAATAAAAATATTTTGGTTGGCATCAAATTATTGTACTTATAGATTTTAAAATGCGGAAATGAAGTAAAAGATATTCATGTTGCCGGCGGATCTTGACAAAAATATACTGGAGGAATCAAAATAATATAATTTTGAGATTATTAAATTCGATAATTAGTATAATATTTTAAGAAATGAATTCTCTAACTGAATCGATAATTAGTCTAATGTTTTGAAATATGTGAAGAAATAGAATTTATCTTCTTTTCATCAATAGTTTCTTTTTATCACTTTTAAAAAATAAATTTATTCTTTTATTCTTTATCAATATAATCTTCTTTTGTAAATAACATTAAAAAATAATTTATTATAGTATTTTTTTTTATAATTGAGACACATAATTATTAAAAGAAAAATATATTATAATCAAGTCATGATTAAAAATTGGTTATGAAAAAACACATAATACATTATTTATTTTTCTTCTATATTCATAAAAAAATGAATATACAAAAAAGCTCATGAGATAAAACATAATGTTTTTCATTATTGAGACAAGAGACAAAAAATGATGCGATAAATGAAAAATGAGAGCAAAAATAATGAGTTTGTTTCTAACTATATTTTTTCTTCAAGAACAGAAAGAAAATATATGAAAGTAAGAAATGATTACAAGATTAGAGTGAGAAATTATTACAATTTGTGAATAACTAAAAAGATAATGAGAAAAAAAAAGTTATCTTAAAAAATATTTGGTTTAATTACTCTTTTATTCATGTTTTGGTTTAAAAATGTTAAATTGGTCTTATAGTCTTTTTAGTTTCAATTTGATCTCAATTATTGAAAAATTTATACAATTTAATCTTTTACAATAAATTTTGTTAAAATTTTTAAAACAGATCAATGACTTTTTTTATTAAAATTGAAACTCTTAATATGGATGGTTTGCTTTGTTTGTGTAATTAACATTATTGTAAGATCAATTTTTAACAAAAAGAGAGATAAAAAAATTAAACCTAAATAATTTTATTCTTTATTATATTTAATTTTATGTTTTATTATCTATTAACACTGAATATTGTGTTTTATAAAAAAAATGGAAAATTACACAATTTAATTTTCATCAATTTCTAAAATATACTACCTACAATTAATAAATTTTAAATATATATATATATATATATATTATAAATTTAAAAATAAAATAAAATTTTGGGAGGCCAGTCCCTCCCTACCTCCATTAAAATCTACTGCTGCATGTTGCAAAGTACTTACATAGGTAAGGATTAAAATGTGAAAACTTTGAATAGGAGAATCAAAAGAAGGAATATCATCAAATATTATAGGAGTAAAAACATATTTAAGACTTTAATAATTTTTTTTTTAAATTATGTCACTAAATTAAATTCTTGTAACAAATGTTAAATGTACTTTAAAACTTCTGATTTAATTTTTTTTTATTACTTCAACACTTAAAAGTAAGCAAAGTAATATTGTAAACAAAATTTAAATACTAAATATTAAACAAAATATGAAAAAAAAATCAAATTAAATGGAATTATTGAAAAAAATGTCATAAAAAGGAAAATAGGTAAAAAGAAAAAAGAAAAGTGAGGAATATATATAGATGTATTTATCATATTACATAAAATAGTAATATTTATGATAATTAAAATTGTAAATTAATTTTAACAGTTAAACACTGTCGCAGACCATGAGAATAAACTGTGATGTTCTGAATTTTCGTTTTTGTGATTTTTCCTTGTCTCTTTATATAAGATTATATTGGACTTATATTTAATTTGTCCCTTGTTGAAATGTTTTATTTTTATGTAATATCTTTCAAATAATTAATACTTTTTATTAATTTTAAAAGTATTTGACAGATATTTTTATTGATATTTTAAAATATAATTAAATTAATTATTTAAAATATCTTATAAATAATCATTTTTAACCAATTTTTCCAATCCGATCCCATGCTTGTTTGACCATTTAACATTGATGCTTTGGCTGTCCAATGGGAGACTGCCATGTGGCAGCTCCTCTTCCGTCTCATAATTAAGGTTTCCTTGTTCTACACTTTAGGGTTGTCGTCGCGGCAAGGACTGCAATGTCAGGAGAGTTTCGCGTGGCGGCGTCGACCTGACCTGTTGGTGATCGAGGCACGGACCTGGTGCGTTGGAGATGTGCGCTGCGGTTTCTCGTTTAAGCGCGGCGATAATGGTTACTGCGTTTTGGCTTGATTCGCGATGGTTTAACGTTCCGATCTGCTTCACGAATTTTGTGGTGTGCGATTTAGGTTCAAAGTGCAGGTGGCTTCGTTCTGCTCCAATGGTTCCGATTTGCTTCGCATCTTCGTGTGCCTGGTGGCAGCGTGATGGAGACGTGAAGACGCGGGTGGACGCAGATGCTGGCAGCGTTGAGGGTTTGGGATTGATGAGATGGTCATGGCAGCGTGATTGCAAGTGGTTGACGTGAGAGGAGCATGCTGCACCGTCATGATGTGGTGGCCGACGGTGGTGTTCGTCAATGGTGCAGGTGCTGCCTAAAGTTTCTGGTTTGAGGGAAAAGGATGGAAGGTTGAAGGTTAAAAAAAGATGATGTGACAGCATAAGATAAGATTGTGAATTAGGTGTTGTGACGTGTTAACCTATGATTGGATATATTTGAAGATGGTGGATTATCACATACATGATGACATGATGTGTTTAACTTGAAATACTGAGCAGTAGGAGAGGTGAAAATAAAAGATATAATTATTTAGTTTTTTTTTTTGTTCATTTTGAATATTCTATTATTTTTTATTTGGTTCATTTTGATTTTTTTATTATTTTTTATTTAAAAATTTTGATTTTTAAAATTTATTGTTTTTAAAAATTATATAAACAATCACGGATCAAAAGTCATTGTTGTATTACGTGTCAGTGTCACGTGGTTGGTTATTGTAGTTACAGCGGTAGTGATTGTTTTCAATTTGGTTTTATCTAAATTTTTGATTCAATACAAACAATCCAAATTTGTCCTACCCAATTTGAAATCAAATTAGTAAATTAATTTAATTACAATTTATATATGCATGTTAAAATAATTTTTTAGAATTTATACATCAAATCGCTACAACTAAATATTCAAAAATTTTCTTTATAAGTGTAAAAAATTTCAAATATAAAAAATTACAAGTGTAAGAATGTAAAAAATAAAATAATTTAAGTATTTAGGTAAAGTGATTTGATGTATAAATTTTAAAAAATTATTTTGACATGTATACATAGCTTATAATTAAACTTAATTATTGATCTCAAATATGAGAAGACAAAATTGTATCGTTTTACATAATAGACGGACTAAATTGAATAAAAAATTTAAATAAAAGACTAAATTGAAAACAACCACTATTACTACTACCACGTGGCAACCTAACATGTGACCGTTTATATATTTAACGAGAAAGACCAACTTGAACCTTTATAAATAATTGAAAGATTCAATTAAAGCAACAAAAAAATATTAAGGGATCAAAATGAACGAAACCAAAAAATTAGAGAACTAAATCAATAATTATACCAAAATAAAAAATATTATGGGTGCATATAATAGGTTATTGGATGACCCATTTTGAAAAGGGGAGTGTATTAATAAATTAGGGGGTGTAAAACATAAGTTTCCAGAACTTGTTGATTTTGGCCTTATTTGAAGGCGTTATGTAACTTTGATCAATTTATTTTTATATCTTAAATGAACTTAATCTTAACTTCAACTGCATGAACAAATATTAGAATATTTAAAAATAATTTATGTAATTAAAAAGTACTTTTTAAGACTTTTTCATCTCACAAGCTCAAAAAACTTAATTATAAAAAATCACTATTAAATTAATGTTTTAATAAATAAATTCAAAATTAAACATTAAATGAGGACAAAAATATGCATTCATCAGCTGTGGTGATGACATATGCAAAAAAAGTGAAGTTGTGTCCCATAGTCACACGTTCTTCAATGAAGTTGTGGGCATTGGACATAATTTCATTTTTTTTACATCATAAGAAGTTGTGTTGTGATTTATACTATAAAAAAATGATTTGTACTATAAAAAGATGTTAAAAAAGTGTGGGTGTTTTATAATGTTTTATACTATTAGTTATGATGAAATCATGAGAACTGGATAATTAACTTTAGTATTTAGATCATTTCTTTTTATTATTTTTATTTTAAAAAATAATTAAAGATAAATAGAAATACATATGTTAAAAAATAATTTATTGAAATAGTGTGATGATTTAAAAAATTGTTTTAAGATTGTTTTATAAATAATACTAAAATATTTTATTATTAAAAATTTTAAATATAAATAGAGTTAGTATTATACGGGTTCATTTTATAAAAATGACCATCTCTCTATAATTATTTTCTCTAAATCTCTCTCTGTCATTTCTAAGAGTTTATAACCTTATCTTCATCTCTTTGAAGATTTAAACTCATCATAGGACTCCTAGTGTTGAAAGTAACATTTTATCCGGTCAGATTTGTGATTAGAATAAGTTTTCTTTCTGCTCTTTTTCTTGAGTTTATGTTACGATAGGTTGAATGTGGACATTGTGAGGATGCATGTGGCATTAGGTAGCTCAATTTGAATCTCTACTCTCTCTTTTTTGTCATAAGAGTGTGTCAGATTATTGATATGTGTTTTATTTATGTAGTTAGAGTTACTTGTGAGTGTTGAGTTGAATGACATCAAACAATTGTGGTGTGTGAAATTTGTTTTTGAAGTAAGGGAAGTTAGAAAATTATTATTGTATGAATTTGTGATTATTGTTTCGATGAGAATAGATTAGCTATAATGTTCATTTTGGGATAGATCAAGTTGGACAAAAAAAATGCTTCTAGTTTCTTAATTCATTGAAATGTGATATATGAATTGAATGGATGACGAGGGTATGACTTCTAAGGAAGGGAGTATTATACTAAGTTGTGTTTAAGGTGTATTGAATTGTGATTTGTTGAGATTATCCTATCTCTACTAGTATCCAATTCACATAGAGAAAAATATCTAGTTGTGAGAGTTAGAAAATGTTCATAGAATTTGGTGCTTCGATATGAAACAAGGTTGAATAACAAAGGTATAAGAAATTCACTTGTTCATACTTGAGGGAGACATTACTCTTAGTTTATTGTTGTGTGAGATCATGTTCCTTGGAGAGTGAGATAGTATTATATGTGCACAATTTATGGGTCTATTTAATATACATGTCTTCCAAAAGTAGAGTAAAGTGCTTAAGTCTTGTGAGCTATGAGAGTTGTGCACAACAAAAAACACTTTAGACAACGACATAAAATTGTGATTTAAATTATAAAAACCGTGGTCTAAAAATTAGACTACAATTTTTTAGGCGTGTTATAAGTGAGTGTAGCTATAGGTAAAAGACAATGTTTTTAGTATGAAAATACTTTTAAAACCGTTGCTTAAAATCTTCACAATAGACAATCATTTTTCAAGTTGATTTTAGACTTCACATATATTTTTAGACCACATTTTTTCTAGTTTTGTCCACATAGTTTAAAGCAACAATTATATAATCACGGATTTTCATGATATTTATACAACATTTATAAAAATGTTGTTTATTATATGTTTATGTCACATTTATTTAGTTGTTGTCTAATTTAGTGTGAAATAAACTACAAAATGTTGTAATGGTGATTATATTTTGTTATGCGATGATAATTGCATTACAAATGATACCATCTTATCTAATTTTTTATTGGTTTTTGTGTTTTATCCACCTACTATAATTGTATTATACATGAATAAATGATCGTGCAAGTAGAATTAGCGGTAAATAATGAGTTGCTAATGTGATTTGTGTCTAACTCTATTTGTATGGTTATATTTTGTATAATCCTCCGGTTGTTGGATTAGTTTTATATTTTGAAAAGTAGTTCATTATATATTTTGAAAAACTTAGATGATTGTAAATATAAACTATATTAATGCTTAATACTCAAATCTATAATAGTCTAATTAGTAATGTAATCATGTTAATTCGATGTTACACATAATATTTTAGGAGTTCAATAATAATATGTAAAATATAAACATTTACGATGTATACTAAAAATATCAAATACTAGTTATCAATATGTAAAAAAAAAGTCCAGAAAGCATAAACTTTTTAGTAATTTTTTTTTTACTTTCGTGATTTAAAAGCATGTTTTAATATTGATAAAGTTGGTGTCTAAAATATTAAAACATATTTATCTTTTAATTATTATTTAACAAAGTTTGCATACATTACTCAATTATAAATATATTTAAAAAAGTGGGACAAAATGTTTAATGATAAGGTGAATGCACTAGAATAGAACCTTCCTTGATTAGTGGTGGAGATTCCCACGAGATAATTGATAAGAAAATGTGAGGTGGACGCAAAGATTTTAGAACAAAAAAAGTAGAAAAGCGGAAGACCCACTACTTTTATGTCGTCTGACATAATTTATTTATTGGTTGGTTGATATAACTTTCTAATCATAGAGAAAAGATTCCATAAGTTGTATCCAATAATCAAGATCTCAATAAATTTCACAAAAATAATTTTGTATGCATATATTGATATCTTTATTTCCACTCTGAGCATACTCTTAGCCCTTACATTAAATATTCTGTTAATCTTTATGAAATATTAGAATACATGAAAATGTCTATTTTTGTTTGTACACATGCCATCATCAATTAATTATTAATTTTATATTTTACAACATATAATTGGTTAATTGTTTAAAGTTTTGTATATTAACATGTTTCTCAAGTTTCATTTATTTGGGCTATTAAATTTGAATTTATCATCATTATCTATATTTGAACTAATTTTAATTATTTAAATTAATTATGCAATTTTTTTATACTCAACATATAATGTACTATATATTTAATAGATTGAAATTAAAATAGACATAATTTAACAAAAATAATGTTTTTTTTGCTGATAAGAATGATATGTTTTAGAAAGTTTCACATCGTCTAGGATAAGTTAGAAAGTGAGTCTTAATGATTATATAATGACTTTAAGTCCATGGTATTTCTTATTCCAGTCAAAAATATTTTAGGTTTGTATTTGACTTCTCTTATACTTTTGTAATAGAGTATTGTGAAGTTTATGTTAAATTTTTGCTTTTAAAGTATGAGTGTACTTTGATCAAAGGGCAGGAAAGGATAATTTATGTGTTGTACAAATTTTTACGTAGTATTTTTTTTTTGTCACTAAACCACGATCAGTTTTGGGGTTTCATATATTTTTGTATTTCTTGTTTTTTTTTTTTTATCTTATTATCTTATTTCTTTATTAATAGGGTGAGTCTTAGGAGTAAAGATGATAATATTCTTAATTGATTATGCGTTTTTTTTTTCAATACTTTTGAATAATCAATTAATATTATTCTATAATTCATTTTCTTAATCAATTTTTAATTTTATTTTCCCCGTGTTTTTCATTTTTTAATATACCACTCATAAAATATAATTCTTCCTTTCTCTTGTGCTATTTTGTTTTAGTTTTGTAAATAATTTTTATCTTTTTAGATACATGATATTTTAAAATTGTTTTCTTTTTAATCTCTACTGTTGAATTTATTGTCTGTAAATAATAGAACACCAACATCAATTTATAATTAAATTCATAGTGTTTAGGTAACTTCTTCTTGTACCATCCATCATGTGTACTTGCTCAGACTTTTTTGTGGAACCATATGTGTTCATTCCCTATTTATATGCAAAATGTTTAATGGTTATTGAATTTGTGGGTTTGAGTCTGGGTGTGGGACTAATTGCTAGTTTTATAGTTGTTCAATAAATTTTAATTTTGTAGGGATGCGTTTCATAATATTTTTTGCCATAATAAACTCAAATGAATATATAAAGAGGGTGAATTTGATATAAAGTACATGAAAGAAGAATTCTTCATATGGAGATAATTCATGATAAAAAAAAACTATTGCATTGTGTTTATCTCAAAAAAAAAAAACTATAATAAAAAACATCTAGAGAAATTTGAAATGAACAATGCAAAACCAATTAGTACACTTTTTGCAACCCATTTCAAGTATTTGCAAATTGTCACTTCAATGAAATGAAAGAGGAAGAAGAATTTTTCTCTGAGTACCTTCAATGAAGATGAAAATGATTTATACTAAATTAGATACTACACATATAACGAGTATTGTTATATGACTAATCCCAAAAAGGCTTGTTCACAATCTATAAAGTGAATTATTAAATACTAGAAAAACTAAAGTAATATTAGATTGATATTTAGGAGAGGAACTAACAAAGTTATTGAATATCAAACAAATGTATTTTATAGATATTTATGGGTAAATGAATATAAGTATTTTAATCACTCATGAAATAATAGACTAATATGAATAGTATTATATTTAAGTCATAAATATTCATTCATGTGATAATAGACTAATTTATGTTTTTCTATTTATAGGTAGAAAATTAATTTTATTTTTAAGGAATTTAATTTTATTCAAACTTATATCACTACAATTTATTTAAATTCATTTCTTCTGATATAATATTCTATTATAATATATTTTAAAGTCAAATTTTTGTTCAAATTTATATTTTAAATAATCTTATTTTTCAATAAAAATTATAAATATGCATATATAACGTAAGTATAAAAAAGTTTCAGATATTTTTTATTTCAAACTAGTGTAAACACAGGCGCTATCGTGCCTGTGTGTACGTATTTTTTGAATTATATTAATAATTGATGATATTGTAATGTGATTAAGTTAATAAACAAAATAAAAATATATTTATAAAAAATAAAGTAAAATGTATGGAGAAAATATGAGAAAAATAACTGTTGATGAATAGTAAGAGAAAAAAAGAAAAAGGAGATAAGTAAATAATTTTATAAAAACTTGTAAAAGTAACCGTTAATTTTTTAAAATTTAATAAATAATTAAATTATAAAGGGTAAAGTTGGAATTATGAAATGTGGACACAAAAGAGGAAATCCCCTTTATATATAGTTATATTTTATATATAGTTATAGATAAATATTCATTCATGTGATAATAGACTAATTTATGTTTTTCTATTTATAGGTAGAAAATTAATTTTATTTTTAAGGAATTTCATTTTATTCAAACTTATATCACTACAACTTATTTAAATTCATTTCTTAGAAAGACTGATATAATATTTTATTATAATATATTTTAAAGTCAAATTTTTGTTCGAATTTATATTTTAAATAATCTTATTTTTCAATAAAAATTATAAATATGCATATATAACAACGTAAGTATAAAAAGTTTCAGACATTTTTATTTCAAATAAGAAAAAAAATACTTTGACGTTTGATTTGACGGACTTTTTACCTAAAGGTCCCGATCATAGGCAGAGCGGGAGAGTGACAAGATTAATGAATAATATGAATTATAAATAAACATGAAAATAAAATGCGAACCACATCAGTGTCAAATAAATTCCGTCCATGGGAGACATTATTGGTTGTCCCCCAGTAGCCCGTCTGAGGACAAAAAATATAAGGACAATCATATTTTTTTTATTATTAAATTTTGATAATTTTTTTTTATAAAATAAAATGTTATTTTTTAAGTAGTTTTTGAATATTAAAAATAAATAAAAAAAAAGAAAAAATAGAAAATCATTTAAGAAATGACAACTAATATTAGAAAAGGAAGTTGTGAAAGTAGTGAAAGAATCATTTTCTAAAATATAAATACCATAATAATTAATAAAAACAAAGACAAAGGTGATTTGAAATAAAATATTTTTTTTCTTGATTTGCTAAAACGTGCAGAACATGGGTAGGTATAGTAGTATACTACCACTTGTCCAAAGAGAAGAAACTTTCCTACTAATAAGAACAACGGTGAAGGAAGCTTGAGCTTGAGCTAGCAAGAGATTCAGCACAGACATGGCTAATGACGATGAACCCAAAAGTCATCTCTTCGGCATCAAAAATCTCTCTCATAAGACACTCCTTCAGAGCGATGCACTCTATCAGGTCAATTCAGCAACTCTTTCATTCTCTCTTTCAAATCGTAACCATATTTTCGCTCGAAACCAACATATTTACTATTGCAGTACATACTTGAAACCAGTGTTTATCCAAGAGAGCACGAGTGCTTGAAGGAGCTCCGCGAGATGACAGAAAAACACCCTCGGTAAAATCATTCTCATTTTGTATTTCCTAATAAAAGATATGCACTGTCTAAAACAAACTATGCTTGTTCCAAATTCTTGGGATAAACTTCTTCAATAGTTTACTGATGATATTTAAAACCAGGAACATCATGGCTACACCACCAGACGAAGGCCAACTTCTGAGCATGCTTATTAAGCTCATTAATGCCAAGAACACCTTGGAAATTGGTGTATACACTGGTTATTCTCTTCTCTCCAGTGCCCTCGCTCTTCCCTCTGATGGAAAGGTTCTCTCTTTCTGCATGATTCAACTTTAGTTTATACCCATCATCAACAAAGTAGTGAGTTTTATTTCACATAATATATAATTTCGAGCTTATGTTCTTTTATTTGTGTTAGATCTTGGCTTTGGACGTGAACCGCGAATACTATGAATTGGGTTTGCCCATCATTGAAAAAGCTGGTGTGGCTCACAAGATCGACTTCAGAGAGGGACCTGCTCTTCCTTTTCTTGACGAGCTGCTTAAAGATGTGCGTGCACTGTTTCACACCATCTCAATTTGTATATTAATTTAGAAAAAGAAAAAAAAAAGAAAGAAGAAGGAACTGTTTTGGTTTCATGAATTAGTCTATCCTTGATAGTTAAATCAACCGTGTCAATTATGCAGGAGAATAAGAAGGGAACGTTCGATTTCGTTTTCGTTGATGCTGATAAGAACAATTACTTGAACTATCACAAGAGAGTAATTGATCTGGTGAAAGTGGGAGGTCTGATCGGATACGACAACACCCTATGGGCTGGATCTGTGGCCGCGCCTCCTGATGCACCGTTGATGGATTACGTTAAGCCTCTTCGCATCTATGTGTTGGAGCTGAACAAGTACCTGGCACAAGATTCAAGGATCGAGATTTGCCAGCTCTCCGTGGGTGATGGGATTACCCTGTGCCGCCGCATCATCTGATCATTTATTTTTTCTCTGCCCATTCATTACTTAAATAAGTAGCGTGAAGATTACAGAATCCGGATTAGGTTGTTTGGGTGTGTCTATGCTTGTTTCTTGTCATCTGCGGAAACGACACAAATAGATCGAGCAACATGGAACATGAACATGTAAGTTTGGAACAGTTGTGCAATAAAGATTTTAATAATGGGCTACATTTTTAAGTTATATGATTGCTTTTTTTTTTTTAATATTTAATAATTTTTTAAGATCAAATATGTAATAAGTTATACGTTTTTGGTTTAAGATAGTAAAAAAATATTTATTTATATTTTATTTTCAATATTATATTATTTTTTAAGTAATTTTAGCATATTTTAATTTTTTTACTTTATTTTATTATAACTTGCTTTTTATTATAATAAATAATATATTTTTCACCTCACAGTGTTATGGTATTACTGCAAAAATAAAGTAAGAACTTTAACATATATATCATTTTGTAATTTTTCAAATATTGTGATGCGTATTTTAAATTTTCGAATATGTAGAAGTAGAACTAATGAAGTTAGATGTTTTAATAGATTAAAATATAATTTGAAGAAAAAATGTATTAAATACTCAAAAAAAATAATTATATATTAAAACTTAGCTTTTGATAAATTTTAAAAAAAATGTTGAATGCATATTCTTAATTATAAAATGGTAAAAAATAATTTTGTTACTCCAAATATAATGGGTCTTTGTATGTGATTTCGGATTATTATTATCATTATTTTAATTGTTTAAATCTATCTAATTTCGTACAAATAATACCATCTATAATACAACGATGTAATAAGAATTTCAAAAACTTTTGTTCCATTTTAAATTAATACTATCATGTCATCTTCGTTTTAAATAATTTCAAACTATATCTTTATACATGTTATTTTAATAATAAACTTGTATAAAAACTCTTTATACTTTTCTATTTATACTTAAATCTTATAACTTCAAAATTAGTTTAATTACTAAAATTTGTATTTTGATAGTAAGATTCATGACTTAAACAAAACTAATTTTTTTTGTTTTTAAGAATATGGTAATATATATATATATATATATATATATATATATGTGTGTGTGTGTGTGTATCATTATTAATTATAATAATTGGATATCTGATATGATATTTCTATTCTACTAAATTTAATCTTCTGGCGCATTCCTATTTATTGAGTAAAGTGTCCAATCATTATTTTGAAAAAAGAGAAGGAATCAAAAGTGCACTGAAAAATTGCTCACTTTCGACATCCAGATTCCATGGTGTTGGGCTTGGATTATTTATTCGATACGTTGACCTTTACACGCATGACAAGCTCCATTATTGTAGTATAAAACAAACATTTTAAATTCCCGTTTAAAAGCGTAGTTTATCGCTTCTAATAGGCTATCATTTTTATACACCACGTGTTTCTCAAAAGCATAATATATTATATATTCCTATCCAAAAATAATAATAAATTATAATTTTTTTCACTTAACTATTTATTTGATCCTATTTTAGTTGTTTTTATTTAATTTGATCCTCATTTTTTTTATCTAATTTAATTTTTATTTTCGTTAATTTTTTGTTAATTTAGTCATTTTTATTAACGGTGTTTAAATAGTTAATATTTTTTAACAGTATATGTAAGTGTGAGCTCCTGGTTTCTTTAATTTTTTTAAAATTTTTTTAATTTAAAAAAATTGTCCACGTGCAAGTAAAAATTGTGCCACGTGTCAATATTAGTGTCACATGTCAATTTGTGGTTGTATTTTTTTTGTTCAAATTAGTCCCTATATCCGTTATTTTTATTTAATTGAGTCCTAATTTTTATTAAAATAAATTAGTTTTGTCCATTTCAAATTGACACCAAACTTAAATATCTTTTATACAAATTATATTAATATTTTTTCTAAAATTGATATTTTTATTAATTATATTTTAAATTCAATTATAAATGATTAAATTTAATTATAAATTGAATAAAATTCTTATATTTAATTGATAAAAAGAATATAATCTTAAAATATTATAAGAATATAATTATTAAATATTTTTTTCTAATATTTATATTCTAAAATACTTTTAAAATTGATATTTAAAGATATTTTAAATATTCAAAAATATTTTAGAAAAGTAAACTAATATTTGTAAATTAACATTTAAATATAAAATATTTTAGATTTTAATACCTAAAATGTAATAAAAATATTAAATATTTTAGATTTAAATGTCAATTTTACAAATGTTAATATATATTTTAAAAATTTTAATAATTATATTTTAATAGTATTTTAAATAATTATATTCTATTTAATAATTTAATCTAAGAATTATATTCAATTTATAATTAAATATAATAATTTATAATTGAATTTCAAAATTAACTAATAATAATGTCAATTTTAAAAATTAAATTGTTCCATTTTAACAAAATTGGGACTAAATTAAACAAAAATAACAAATATAAGGACTGAATTGAAAAAAATAACGAATTTTGGGATTAAATTAAACAAAAAGAAATAATACAATTACAAAGTGACACATAACACTAGCATTGAAACATGGCACAATTATGACTTGACACATGTATAATTTTTTTGAAATTTAAAAAAAAAAATTAAAAATAAAAAAAACCAGGAACTGACACGTGACATGTAGTGTTAAAAAACGTTAACTATTTAAATACCATTAGTCAAAAGGACCAAATCGACAAAAATTTGACGGAAATGAAAACCTAATTGAATACAAAATGAAAATGAAGACCAAATTGAATAAAAAAAAAGGACCAAATATATATTTAAGCCTAATTTTTTTAGTAATCATAACTCATTACCATTTAAAAAATAAAAAATTAGAAAGATAATTGCCTATGATTCTTATATAAATCGTAGTCTATTATCATTAAAAGAAAATTAAACTAAAATTAGAGAGGAATATACTATGATTTTTGTATAAATTTTATTCCATATAATAGTTTTCTTAAAACTTTTTTTTTTAATTTCGCTACATATAATGAAGAAACTTATACAACAATCATAAGCACAAATACATTTAGAAATGGCCAGAACAGTGAACAATTATATATAATAGTAAAAAATATATTTAAATAAAAAAGATAATTATAAGTTTGTGGAAATTTTTTAAAGATGTAACATGTAAGATAATATGATATATTCACATAATCAATTATTTTCATAGATTTAGTTCATTTGTCAATCAATTTTATAATTGTTATATAAACTTTGATATTGTAATCTCATATAATTGACAACAATTTATTGTGACATAGACATAGAACTCTACAAAGCTCACACATGTGCTCTATGCTTTGAATCATCAAATATGTTTTCTTTTACCTATACTATCAAAGTTGAGAGTGAGGGTTTAAGACGAAAAAGCATATTAAAGGATTTTCATGATAATGATAATGACGAAAGGTTAGTCCTTATTTCTTTTACCGCATTAGTTTTACATTTAGTACCAAAACAAGGTTAAATACATTTTACTTTGTTTTGAATCTGTCGTGGTTATTTTTTTGAATTTTTTTTATTGTGTTTTTTCTTGTGTTTGATGTCGAACCTAATATTATCGTCATTGGAGGTGTCACCATGAGGTGCTTCTAACACACTGTTGGACATTATTGTTATGGGTACAAAAGATCCCATGGTATCGACATTGCGATCCTTCGAGACTTTGCAGTATAAGGAATTTCAGATTTGTTTTGTGTACCCATGTAGTGCGTAACACTGCCACTTGCTTATGACAAATGACACCATCTTTTTGGACAGTGGGTGAACCAATTATTTTGAAATTGAAGATGAATTAAAATTACACTTTTTATTTTGTCAAAATAAAATAATGAGGATTATATACTTTGTTTTATATCTATACTTTAAGGTTAAACATTACATACATGGTGTGATGTCAAATAATCTTTTTTTATTTTCATAATTAAATATCTCTTAAAGGAAATTAGAGGAGTGAAAAATGATAAATCAATTGATATTCTTAATTATATAAAAAAAAGAATATACTACTTTTCAAATGAATATATAACTTATAAAATAATATTAATAATTATAGTATTAGTTGCTTGAGTCGAATGAAGTTTTTCAAAACTAAAGATAATAGAAATTTGTTTAAGATCAACAATGTCTTAGGAAAGATTAAACAAATTAATCATTATTTATTGAAAGAAAATGTGTTAAATAAAATTAATTATGATAATTTAATAGATAATTTTACATAAAAAAATTAAAAAAATAAATTTTAAACAATATTATTATATATTTTAGTATAAATTATTTTGTTAGTAAATAAAAAGATTTCATTTTTAAGTTTATTTTAGACCTTGTAAATTAATGAGGTTTCAATGAGGTGAAGATTTTTTTTTCAATGTTACTTTATCAATAAAATCTTTCTATTTATTTATTCTTTAATCAGTGTTCAAAGGGAATTAAATTAATTTATGGCAAAAATAATACAAATAGTAGAGATAATTATAATTTATTAATTAGATGAATAAACATATTTTTATGAAGTTATTGAATAATGCAAATATAATAAATCTGACACCTGATATAAATTAATCAAATCTGAGTACACGTGTCTATGAATATTTTTATATAAATGAGATCAGTAATTTTCATATCAAATTATATATATATATATATATATATATATATATATATATATATATATATATATATATATATATATATATATATATATATATATA
>Ga0099822_1005083_pt1 | contig 17180 bp, 13 predicted proteins | sample CowpeawhiteBW_FD_76839 | JGI IMG/M metagenome (GOLD analysis project Ga0099822, IMG submission 76839) | Root nodule microbial communities of legume samples collected from California USA - Cow pea white BW | ecosystem: Host-associated > Plants > Roots > Nodule | place: USA: California | collected...
TATATATATATATATATATATATATATATATATATATATATATATATATATATATATATATATATATATGCTGATCGAGATAATTATTTATTTTAACTGAATCTGTTCCTTGTGGGTTCGACACTCTACTTAAAAGTCATTATACTACAATTGACTTTTGGTACGCTTGCAAAGAGATCAACAAGTATTTTTGGCGCCATTGCCGGGGAATGTTGTTCTTTTAAAATTTTTAGTTATCTCATCCAGCTTTGTGTATATTTTCCTTAATTAGACCGTTTATTCAATTTTCTCCTTTGTACTAATCCTTGCTTGAGCTGTTTTGATTTACGTTCTTACGAGGTTAGGTTCCTAAAGATCGATTAACATTTGACCCGAAGATAAAAAAGAGAGCTAGAAGGAACAAAGGCAAAAACAAAAAGAAGCAAGGAAAGACAGGGGAAGAATCTTTTAGTACTTCCATCACACTTCAATCAGAAAACATGGAGAATCAAATACCAACTCCACCCAAAAAGACACTTGGAGATTATGCTATGCAACAAGGGCCAAGATATTTTTCTAGCATAACTATACCACCCACCACCAAAACTTTGGAGATGAAGCCAACTTTCCTCTGTTTAATCAATTCTCATCAATTCACTGAATGGATAATGAAGATCCATATACTCATCTCTATACATTCTATGAATTGATAGGAACCATAGGCTTTCAAGAAGGAGATCTTAAGCATGTATACATGCAGTTGTTTCCTTTTTCTTTGGCAGGTAAAGCAAAGGAATGGCATAAGTCACATCCAAATCAGAATTTGAACAGCTGGAAGGATGTTGAGGAGAAATTCTTAAACAAATTCTTTCCACCATCTCGCTACATCAAAGCCAAAGCTGATATTTTGACGTTTAGGCAAGGACTAGATGAGCCATTCTATGAAGCTTGGGAGCGATTCAATTCTTTATTGAGGAAATGCCCAAATCATGAATTTGAAGATATTGCTCAACTGAACATATTCTGTAACGGTCTAAGGCCTGATACCAAGATAATATTAGATGCAGTAGCAGGTGGAACAATGATGAGTGTAGATGCAGAGCAAGCAATAAGAATCATTGATGCATTAGCATCCACAGATCATCAAGCTCAGCATAACATGCAAACTGTTCAAAGGAAAGGAGTGCTTGACCTTAGTACTATAGATGCGATCTTAGCTTAGAATAAAATTCTGACTCAACAGATTGAAGCACTGACGAAGTAGATGTCTAAATTACCCGAGTAGTTGCAAGTTATGCAATCTTCTCCCAGTCAATAACTCATGAGATGTGACTTCTGTGGAGACGATCATCCAAATGGTCATTGTTCTTATCAAATTAGCTCACAAGGAGAAGTTCAATATGTGAGTAACCAAGGAAGACCAGGAAATTTCTCCAACAATAATAACTTTTCACAAGGGTGGAGAAACGATCAAACTCAGAATTTTGGATGGAAGCAAGATGTTGGTCCTTCAAACAGACAACCTCCTTATCAACAGCAACAACAACATTATCCTTCCGTGCATGACATAACAACTAAATTGCAGGATACTCTAGAAAAGTTTATGCAAGCTTCTTTGACTAATTAGAAAAATACAGAAGCTTCAATCAGGAATCTTGAAACACAGGTTGGATAGTTGGCAAAACAATTATCAGATCAGCAGGCAAGTCAATTTTCAGCCAACACACAGACTAATCCGAAGGAGCATTGTAAATCAATTACCACCAGAAGTGGTAAAATTGTGGGAAGAGGGATTGGAGACAACTTGGGAGGGAGAGGGATAGGAAGAACAAAATAAAAGAGAGTTTGTAAATAAAAGAGAGGAAAAAGAAGAAAAAAATAAAAGTGAGGAGAAAAAGAGGGAGAAGGGTGAGAAACAGGTACCATAGTTGAAGAGCCTACCATACCCTCAAAATCCTTCCAAAAAAGATAAGGAAAGGCAGTTTGCAAGATAAATGGACATTTTCAAGCGACTGCAGATTAATATCCCTTTCGTGGAGGCTATGGAGCAGATGTCGACATATGAAAAATTCATGAAAGAGCTCCTAACAAAGAAGAGAAGATTTTCTGAAGGGACAGCGGAGCTTGAAGTAGGGTGTAGTGCTATAATTTAGAAATCATTACCTCAGAAATCTAAGGACCTTGGGAGCTTCACAATTCCAGTTATAATTGGAACATTGCCAGTGGGAAAATCATTGCTTGATTTGGGTGCCAGTATAAATTTGATGCCTTTGTCTATGCTACGGAGAATAGGAGATCTAGAAGTAAGGCCTACACGGATGACATTACAGCTAGTTGATAGATCTATGAAGTATCCATATAGTGTGGCAGAGGATGTCTTGGTTAAAGTTGATAAATAAATGTTCCCAATTGATTTTGTGGTGATGGATATTGAGGAAGACACTGAAGTTCCTCTAATACTGGGAAGACCTTTTATGAAGACGGCCAAGGTCATGATTGACGTTGATGATGGCAAACAGAAGGTCAGGGTGCAAGATGATGAAGTCAACTTTAATGTATTGGAAGCAATGCAGCACCCGACGACCAAATAACAATACTTCAAGATGGATGTGATAATTGAAATCTTTCTATCATCCAGGAAGCAATTGACAAAGGCAAGCCCATTGGAAAAAGCTTTAATTGGTGTTTGTGATGATCTGAGGGATGATGAAGAAAAGAAAGTCGATGAATACTTGGCACATTTGAATTCAACAAAAGAAATTGCATCAAATGAAATACAAATTGAGAAATTGCAGCAAGAAAATAGAACTGAAAGTCAGAAGTTGTTGCTAAAGGTATTACCTCCCCATTTAAAATATGTTTTTCTTGCAGATGGAGGTAACAAACCAGTGGTGATCAATAGTGCTTTAACGGTTTCTGAAGAAGAAAAACTGATTTCAATCCGTAAAGCCAATGAGGGTGCAATATGTTGGACTTTATCTGATCTTAAAGGAATTAGTCCATCCTACTGTATGCACAAAATTCACATGGAACAAGATTACAAGTTTGTAGCACAGCCTCAACGGTGATTGAATCCAACCATGAAAGAGGTGGTCAAGAAATAAGTAATGAAATTACTTGATGCATGTATGATCTATCCAATCTCCGACAGTGCCTAGGTCAGCCCAGTCCAGGTAGTTCCAAAAAAGGGAGGTATGACTGTTGTTTGTAATGACAAAAATGAATTAATTCCTACAAGAACAGTCACATGTTGGAGAATGTGTATAGATTATAGAAAATTAAATCAGGCCCTTAGGAAAGATCATTTTCCTTTACCTTTCATGGATCAAATGCTAGAAAGGTTAGTAGGGCAAGCTTTCTATTGTTTTCTGGATGGATATTCTGGTTATAATCAAATTGCAGTAGATCCAGAAGACCAAGAAAAAATTGCTTTTACTTGTCCCTTTGGTGTGTTTACTTACAGGAAAATATCGTTTGGAGTGTGTAACGCACCAACAACCTTTCAACGATGCATGCTTGCAATTTTCTCTGACTTGGTGGAAAAATGCATAGAAGTCTTTATGGACGACTTTTCTGTATTTGATGCTTCATTTGATCAATGCTTGGAAAACTTAAACACCGTGTTGAAGCGGTGTGTTAATACCAATATGGTCTTGAACTGGGAAAAATGCCATTTTATGGTAACTAAAGGTGTGGTGTTGGGCCACAAAATCTCTGCTAAAGGTATTGAAGTTGACAAAGCTAAAGTGGAGATCATTGAAAAGCTGCCACCACCCAAAATTGTGAAGGGTATCAGGAGTTTTCTAGACCATGCTGGTTTCTACAGAATATTCATTAAAGATTTCTCCAGAATTGCCAAACCACTCAGCAATCTGCTCAACAAGGATACACCTTTTAAATTTGATGTTGAATGTTTATATGCATTTGAATTGTTAAAACAGAAATTGATTTCAACTCATGTGATAATTGCTCCTGATTGGAATTTAGGTTTTGAGTTAATGTGTGATGCAAGTGACTATGCCATTTAGGAAAAAGAAAATCCAAAGTTTTTCATGCTATACATTATGCCAGTAAAGTCCTTAATGAAGCTCAAATTAAACATACAACAACCGAAAAGGAATTGCTAGCTATAGTTTATGCATTGGAAAAATTTAGAGCATAGTTGATTGGTTCATCTATCACTGTATATACTGATCATGCTGCAATTAAATATTTGTTAACCAAATCTAATTCAAACCCAAGACTCATAAGATGGATTTTATTGTTGCAGGAATTTGATTTGGTGATCAAGGACAAATGGGGAAGTGAAAACTTTGTAGCTGATCATTTGTCCAAATTGGTGAATACTAAGGTGACCAACACTCAATCAGAGGTGCAGGAGGAGTTTCCTGATGAAAAATTGATGATGGTGCAAGAAAGGCCATGGTTTGTTGACATGGCCAATTTCAAAGCTGCAGGAGTCATACTTGAAGTTTTTAATTGGCACCAGAAGAAGAAATTCCTGAGAGATGCACACAAATATGTGTGGGATGATCCTCATTTCTTTAAAATTAGAGTTGATCAACTGTTGAGAAGGTGTGTATCCCATGAAGAGGCAAAGAGCATTTTGTGGCATTGTCACAGTTCCCCATATGGAGGGCATTTTAATGGAAATAGAACAATTGCAAAGGTTCTCCAATCTAGATTTTATTGGCCCACCTTATGCAAAGACGCACACAAATATGTGGAACACTACAATAGCTATCAGAGAATAAGGGAATCTCAAAAAGACATGAAATGCCACTGAATATCATTTTAGAGGTTGAAGCCTTTGATTGTTGGGGAATCGATTTTGTAGGACCACTGCCATCTTCTTTCTCAAATGAATACATTTTGGTGGCAGTTGATTATGTGACAAAGTGGGTTGAAGTAGTGGCAGCTTCTAAGGCTGATGCCAAAACTGTAATCAAATTCCTCAAGCGAAACATCTTTTGCAGGTTTGGTACTCCAAAAGTGTTGATTAGTGATGGTGGTTCACACTTTTGCAATGCTCAACTTCAGAAATGTTTGGAACATTATGAAGAGTGGCATAAAATTGCATCACCTTATCATCCACAAACCAATGGACAAGCGGAGGTGTCAAATAGGGAAATCAAGCGTATTCTAGAGAAGACAGTGGCATCTTCAAAGAAAAGATTGGTCAATGAAGTTGGATGACGTACTCTGGGCCTACAGAATTGCTTATAAGTCTCCCACTAGTTTATCCCCATTCTTGCTGGTATATGGCAAGTCATGTCGCTTACACGTTGAATTGGAACACAAGGCATTCTGGGCCTTGAAATTTTTGAATTTTGATCCAAAGGTAGTAGGAGAAAAAAGAAAATTACAGCTGGAAGAATTGGAAGAAATTAGACTCAACGCTTATGAGTCCTCTAAGATCTATAAGGAAAAGATGAAAGCTTATCATGACAAGAAAATTCTCAAAAGAGAATTTTATTCTGGCCAATCAGTGTTATTGTTCAATTCCAGGTTGAGATTATTCCCTAGAAACCTCAAATCAAAGTGGTCAGGACCGTTTCTTGTCAAACATGTGAAACCCTATGGAGCCGTTGAGTTAGAGGATCCTGAATCACAAAGAAGCTGGGTTATAAATGGGCAAAGGTTGAAGCCCTACTTTGGTGGTGAGATTGATAGGCTTGCCACAATCATTCAACAAGACGAACCTTAATGAAACAGGCGCCAGGCTCGTGACATTAAACAGGCGCTTCCTGGAAGGCAACCCAGTGTTTTAATTATCTTCTTGCACTTCAATTTCATGTTGTGTGATTAAATGTGTTTGTGTATGTAATTATGTGTTTGTGTTATAGTTCTATGTTTGTGTGTAAAAAGGTGAGTTTTTAGCATCCAATTATCTTAATAAGGCAAACCATGCACTTTTGGTGTTTTCAAACAAAGTTGGTGTTTTAAGCATGGGAACGAGTTTTGGTGCCAGAATTGAGTTCATTGAATGCTAAAAATTACCTTGTTTTGGCCAAATTGTGAAATTTGAGTTTAAAAGATTGATTTTGAGTTTGTTGATGTGAAACCTTTTGGAATGATAGAGAATTGATTGAAGTACGATTTTATGTGTGTTTCTGAGTTATTTGAACTAAAAGGATCATGAATTGAGTGAGTGAGAACAAAATATTGAAAAGTGGCAAAATCAATGTGTTCCAAAATTGCACGAAAATCTCGCCCAAGCTAAACATGTCTCGCTTGGGCGAGATATGCAGAACTTGAGCCATCCCTTTTTTCTGATATACTCGCTTAAGCGAGTAATGGCTCGCCTGGGCGAGAATGCCCTGTACCAAGACAGTTTTAGGCGAAATAGTCTCGCCTGCGCGAGACTCTTTAATGTTTCTGCACACGTTCATCTTGCTTAAGTGAGACTATGTCGCTTGAGCGAGAAATCGCGTTAAGTGAGAGGCAAGGGCAGAACTCACTCATTTTTCTTTCCTTAAACCATCGCTCACAACACTCACTCACATTCTCCCTTTTCCACTCTCTGGGCGCACCTTCGCTCACTCATTTCTCTGTATTTTAACTCACAAATATCTTCCTCCCTTTGCTAATTTCCCTCTAAAGGTAAGTTCTACTTCTTTTCTCTTCATTTTCACTATGCATAGTCACGTTTTTGTACTCTTGCAAACCCTAGGTAGTACCCATGCTCTGTTTTGATCTGTTTTGTGTTTCCATTATGGGTTTTAGTGTGAATTGATGCTGAAATTGAATAATGTGGGTTGCCTATGGATGAATTGATTCAAAATTTTTACAGTTTGAAAGTGCACCCAATGTGTTTGATGAAATGTCATGCTGAATTTGTTTTTGTTTGTTCTTGGTTGGCTCGTGAATGGATTCTAGAAACTATTATTGCATTGTAATTAACTAACTTGGCAAGACTTTGGTGGGTTAATTTTCATCCTTGCAGGTCAATGGCTAGAACAAAGACAACATCTCGACTTCCTTCCACTGAACCCAACAAAGGGAAGAGGAGAAGATGTGCAAGTAGTCCTTCTCTTGAAAGGCCAAAAAATAATTTGTTTAGAGAACCCCAAAGACAAAAATGGTATGAATATGATATATTCTTGGCTGAACCGCTTCCCAAATTTGATCCAGAGATTGTTAAAGAATTTTATGCCAATGCATATTCTGAGGACAATCCTGGAGAAAAGAGGTCTAAAGCTAGGGGGAGGTGGGTCAATTATGATTGAGCAGCCATCAGTGAATTCCTTGGTAATCCACTACCACTAGAACCAGGGCAACGCTGTGATTTCACAAGAAAAAGGAGGAGTCAGGAACCTTGTGATGAAAATGAAGTGGCACTCCTTATATGCGCTCCCAAACAATCCTATCAAGTCGGGCCCACTAGAAATCCTCTCAGAATTCTAAGAGGGGATATGAAAACCTTAGCCCAAGTCTGGACCACATTCTTACTTGCAAACATAGTGCCCATCGGCCACGTGTCAGACTTAAATGTTCCTATATGTCATCTCCTTTATTGCATAACGAGGGAAGATCTCACTATTGACATGGCCACCATTATATCTAAAGAAATCCAAAAATTTGTGAGGTATGAAGTCAACACAAGGAATGAAAAGGAAACAGGTGTTTTGGGTTTTTCGGCTTTAATCACAGCTCTTTGCCAAGATCAAGGGGTGGAGGCGAAGTTAACTGAAAAGATACGACCTTCAATCACCAAGAAATTCATTGAACATTTTTGTACCCACCCAGAGGACTTGAAGCATCCAGAAGAGCCCCAACTGGACCAACAAGTTGCAGAACAACCAGCAATGGAAGAACCACAAATAGGGCCCACACAACAACCTCAGCTCAACATGAACAATGAATTGCTTGAGTAGATGAGATATCTGAGGTTGCAGATGAAGCACATCCACCAGTAAAATGCTTCCATTCATAGAGGACAACTCCACCTTCAGGAGTACCTCTATCACAATGTTCACAAACCATACCCAAGCATGACTCCACTATATTTCTTGACTTATCTATAGTGGCCTAGGGACATTCCTATTTTCCTGGGGGAAGTGGACCTACTGCAGGTGAGGGACCATCAAGAGCTACGAACAAAGATGACTTTGTTGCTGACACAGATGGAGTGGACATTGAGGAGGAGATTGATTCACTACACCATTCCACCCTTCAGAACTCTATAAATACGATTTCATTGTTATTTTTTTTAGTATTTTGCATTATTTATGTAATTAGTACTATTTTGCTTTAGTTGTTTTGGCTAGAATGCTATATTATCTAGTTAATTAACTGTTTTACTTTTTGGCTTAGTATTTTGTGCATAATACTTAGAGACAACTCAAATTTTTGGGAATGATTTTGAAAATCTTTCTTGAGGGAATTGGTTAAAGAGAAATATGATTTCAGTAAGTATCCTGAGTCTAGAACAACTGAGTGAACTGAACATAGAGGATAAAGAGGAAAATTTTGGCTAAGTTTATAATTAAACATGATTAAGATATTTGTGCTGGATAATTAGTCAAGACAATCAGTTGTAACAACAAGTGAGATACCAAGGAAATAAACCAAAAAACCCAGTGAGTGTGTGAATCCATAAATAGTTTGAGTGTTTCCACTGTTTGTTGACAAGTTGATATTGCTTGATTTTTCATTTGATGACATCACATTTGAAGCATGGTAAGGATTAAAGCAATTTTGTTAAATTTATAACTTAGTGCCAAATAGCCAACCTGTAAATAATCATCCTTTGTTGATAGCCCATTTGAGCTTAATTGTTTGAATTGTGCACTTTAACCTTAACTTGAATTACTATCCTTTCCCTTTGCACACTTAGGGATAGAGAGCATATGTGCATTTTATTCAACTGTAAGAGTAATTGGTTGGTGGAATTGCACTCAAAGAAAAAAAGGGCTAAGTATTATAATTCACTCTTTAATATTGTGTAGGAATGTATATATCTACTAAAAAAACAAAAAGAGATGAGAGTGAATTATGAATGAAAAAGAAACAAGTTGTGTATTGAGGTCTGAATTGTGATGAATGGAAAGTAGAAATGGATTGGGTTTGAATTGTAGCTATGCTCTCTTTTCTAAGTTGTGCTTTTGTGATCTTGAAAACCCATAATTCTTGAAAGCCTAGCCTCATTACAACCTTGAAAAGACCTTAAGATCCATGTTAATTGTGTGTTTGTGGTTGGATTGAAAATGACTGGCAATTTTGATTTGTTCAATTTTAGTGGAAAATGAGAGAAACACATGCCTGTGAGATTTAAGAGAATTTCCTTGGTTAGAATCATTTGTTTGTACAATTGGTTTTCCTAAAAAATTTGCTGCACTCTTATCCTAATGATGTTTGACAATTGGATTCACCATTTGCTTCTGATTTTGATTTTGTAGTTTGGTATGCAAAAGTTGTTTGGTAAGGAACTGAGAAAATGATTTCTCAATAACCAATTTCAGAGTTTTAGTTTTGAGTGGCTGTTACATCTTATTACTTTGCTTGAGGACAACCAAGATGCTAGGTTGGGTGGAGTTTATAAGTGCTAAAAATCATAAAAGATTCATAGAGAACTTTGGCACTTTTGTTTGTAATTCGTGTTATCTCATATTGATTCTCCCTAAATCTAAGATAAATGAGTTTCAATTACATGCTTCCAAGTTTTGACTTAAAGAAATAACTTGATCCCTATTTTGTGTAATTTTCAGGTAAATTAAAGTAGAAGGAGGAAAGAACACAAGAAGAGTGAAAGGAGAAATAAGGAAACAAATAAGAAACTCTGCAGGGTCGCTCAAACTAAAGCAATCTCGCCTAAGTGAGAGCTTGGGCCGCCAATCTCGCCTGAGTGAAGAATGATCTCGCCTAAGCGAGAGCTTGTGCAATTGAGATCATCTTTTGCCGCCATTCTCGCTCAAGCGAGATTTGATGCTGCCAATCTCGCCTAAGCTAGAGTTCGTGAAGGAGCCTCTGCAATTGTGTGATTCTCGTTCAAGCTAGAATTGGGTTGCCTAAGCGAGACCCTTTCTTCATGCTGCAGTACTCTATCTCACCCAAGCGAGATTCAGTAGCCCAAGTGAGAGTTCATGCTGTATATATATTGTGAAAGTTCAGAAAGGAAGACAATTGGGGATTTTTGGAGAAGAACTACAGAGTTGTTGGAGAACTACGATCAGGACCAGAACAAAGTTCATATTTTCTTCTTTTTGTTCTTTAGTTCGTAGGTTTTGATGGCTGCCATGAGTGGCTAATCTTCCTCTGTGGGATTGAATGTAATCTACTCAAACTTGGATGTAATCTAGTGATATTTATATATAGCATTTCTGTTTTTACTCAATATTGGTATTATTGTTATGTTCTTATTGCTTGATTCTATCTGATCAATAGATGTTTTCATTTTGATTTTTAGATGTGACTGGAAATTATTTTTGAAAATCTGATTTGAACAATGATACATGATATACTGTGATGCTAGGAATAGATCTCAATATATCAATTGCTTTTAACACTCGATCGTAATGTTGGATAGTTTGCTGAATATGTGAGTAATCAATATTCAGGGAACTAATCATATGAATTTTTTACGCGAGGGATCGATATAAATTATTTTTGAGTGTGCATCAATAATGGTATTTTCAGATGTTATGCATTATATTCATCTAGATTACAGACAAGAGAGATAGATGAAATTCAATCCCAGTTTCTTTTATTGCATTTTTCTAAATTTCTGCTTTTACTATATTCTGTTTATGCAAATTAGTTTAACTACAAATCATGTATTAAATTAAAATTTCTGTATATATATGCTGATCGAGATAATTATTTATTTTAATTGAATTTGTTCCTCGTGGGTTCGACACTCTACTTAAAAATCATTATACTATAGTTGACTTGGTACACTTGCCAAGTGACCAACACTCGGCGTGGTTCAGGATCGTCATAGGGATTTCAGAGCAATTGATGGAATCATGCCCATGACCTTCAAAGAGATCTCGGATTAGCTTCAGATCGTAGAATAGGAATTCTTTTATAATTTCTGTATTGTTTTTGTTTGGGCTTTGTCGGACCTTTTGTTGTGTTGGGCCTTTTGGTGTTTCGATCCATAATATATAAGCCCTTGTGAGACACATTTGTATTCATATTTGAGTTTTATGAAAAAATGAGTTTTCTCTCAAGTCTCGAGGTTCTCCTCAGAACCACTGATCCTTATCTTTGAATCTCCAATTTAAAGTGGCGGGTCTTCCTCACTTATCTTGGAATCTCCTCCAAGTGGTGTGATTTCCTCCCGTTCCGCAAAAATCCTCAATTAACGTCCTCCATTTCCCCCTTTTCGTTTTAGGGTTCATAGTCATTTTCGTTCTAGACGAATTTCACCCCAAATCCGAGAGGATCCTTCATCATCTGGTAATCAGAGCTCGGTTAGTTGTACTTTTGATATTGGTTTTAGATTTTCTCGTTTGTGCTTCCAAAATTGTTCGTGGTGCATTCGTTTGTTCACGGTTCTTGTTCGTTCTTCGGGGTTTTGTCATTTTTCTTCATTTGTTCTCATTCATCATTATGTTTGGGTCATATTCGTAGCTCTTCATCTGGCTTGCTTTTGAATTGGTGAATGGAGGTGGTTGTTTATCCATAACGACACAATTTTGTGGCTTTCAAAATGACAGTGTCCCAATGGTCGTTCCATGGTGTTTAGTGGTCGTGAATTGTCACAGGTAGTTGTTCTCGGTTCAGTTGTGGGTTTCTAAACCTCGACAATGAATGGACTGTGTTCTTGGTTCATCTTTTATTGGAAGTTTTGGTAGACGCGCAACACTAGAGGATTGGATTGTGTTTATTGTAGTTGAGTAGAGCAGAGTTAAGAATGCATACAAGGTGTTTGCGAAAATGACTCACTAAAGAATTTTGAAGATTTTTGTCTCGTATTAAATTGGTGAAGCTCCAAACAATTGGATACTAGTGCATAGTAGAAACTTCGTGCTTGAGGATTTGTTGGTTGGCCCTATCTTGAAGCAACAAAGGTCTTGGCAAAGTGGATGTGCTACCATCATTCAAAGTCGGTTTTGGTTCAATTGTTGAAACAACAAATCTAGCCGTGAATGTGCAACCAACGTGAAATCGAAATTGGAAGATGCTGGAACCATCATAGAATGATGAATTGGTGTAGAAAAATATTTGGAGCGGTGCCTTTAATTCTCAATGCAGCCACCTAAATTCATGACAACAACGGTACCTTTTAGAGCAATAGTTTTTTTTTGTTGAAGGAGGTGATCATCTAAAGCTGGTCTAATCCAAAATTTGCAAGTGAAGATTGGATTTGAAGCACAATCAGTTGTGGTTGGCTCCTTGCTATATTTGGTGCAGAATTCGCAATGGTGCTGCAGTAGTTTGATGCATTTGATGGCAGCCAGCTTAAGTCTTATTCGGTGCACACCAAATTGCAATTGAAGTTGATTCATTCGGTGGTAGATGAAACTAAAATTTTCTCTGACAAAGTAAGCACGTTGTACACATTGTTTTCTAGAATCATCAAAAGCCACATGAAGTATTGGCATTGGTGGCAGCGTTTTAATCTAATTTAAAGGGGGCTAGTCTAGTTAATGAGTGGTTGTGTGAAGTTGCTGGCTAAGTTAAATAGTTAGAGGCATAGACAAAAATTTTGTCTAAAGCAGTGCAGTTCGAGCAACAAATTTCATTAGCAGGCTGATCCATTTCTTATGGCAGCGAAAGGGATCAATTTTTTTTTGTTTCCATTTACTATGGGCAGTTGCAACTGTTATGTCATAATCTTCTTTATCTATTCGGCGCAAATTACAACAACTAAATTTGATTTTTGCAGTGGCAATTGGACAACAGCTTCATTGGTGCAAACTTTTTGTTTCAAGCATTGGTAGCAACTACTTTTAATTTCTCGCGGTGCAGGAGATTAGTGCAGCAAATTTAGCTCATCACCTGATCTTGTGTTTTTAGTATTGCACTTGGTTTTGCTTGGTGCTAGTCTATGCGGTGGTAGATGTCAAAGACGTGCAAACAATTGTTGCCCTTTGGTGCAACAAGCTGAAATGTGAAATAGTGGCAGCAAGCTAATTTTGTTTAGTGTAGTGGCAGCAACTTGAAATCCAGTCGGTGCAGCTAATTGGTGGACGTTTATTGTGGTGGAGTTGGAGACGTGCTGCTTGATTCAGTAGCAACAAAACCTTTGTCTTTAAGTCCACATGGTAGTGCAATTTGGCAAGGCTTTTAGTGTAGCAGAGTTGCGTTGCAATCCCACTAGGTGCAATTGATTTAGAACAAGCCAACTCGTGTACGTGGCAGCAACGCAAAATTGGATTGAACAACAAGCCTTTCTTTATTTCAGTTAGTGAACTTGGTTTGACACGTTATTTTGGTTGGACCACGTGACTTGAGTGGCAGGAACAGTTTGGGCTGTTGTGTTGGGTGGTTGTCCTGGCTATTTTTGGTGCTAATTTGAAGCTTGAAACAGCAGCCATTTAATGTAGTGTTATTCACCTTTTACTGCTGCTTTGTCCTACCATCGTGGATGCTATCATAGGGTGATTTTTGGTGCTGTTTTGGGGTATTGTTTGGTGCAAAATTGTGGCACTTTAGTCATGTTTCTGGTTGAATTTCTGATGCACTTTTTGCATTTTGCTTTGCTTAGTTCTTACCATTTAGAGTTAGTAATTGTTCATTATTGCTTTGCTTGAGTCTCTTGTCCATCATTTCTCTTTGAGTTTGATTTTCCTTGGTTTCTTGTGTTGTGGGGCAATGGACCTTGAGCTAAATTGTTGGAAGTATTGCTTGTGGGAGTTTGAATTAATCATCACATTTTAGCTTGATTATTTTGTTTCACATTTCTAGTAGTAATTCTAAATACACTGTTTAGATTACTCTTGTCTTTGATAACTTTATCTACATTTCTTTTGCTAACCACTTACTATGTTTTCTGTTATTTCTTGTTCCCTCTCTTTCACAGCAAGAATTAGGAATTTTGAGCACTCTAGAATGTTCCGTACACGTTCGACCTTGATAGAAGATATCAAATTCATTGTGTCCATAATCATCAGGTTGAATAGAAAGCTTGACAATCTTAGAAGGGAGCAACATGAAGATAGACGATCATTGCCAAAAGACAAAACAAGTGCTATTAGGTGCACCAAGTGTGAAGGTTATGGACACGAAAATTATCAATGTCCTAATTGGAACGCCAAGTACATGACTCTTCAAAAACTCCAAGATTACATTGTATACTTGAAAGAGGTGAAGAGGAGTGTTAGAAAAAAGCTCGAAGTCAAACAAAGACAACAAACACAAAGGGAGAGAGAGAATGCAGAAAGAACACTAAAGGAAATGTTGGAAAAAGCAAGACAAGTGGAAAATTTGGAGGGGGAACAAAAGAAGAAATCGCTAATAGAAATAAAAGAGAACAAGCTAAGAGAGAAAAAGAAGAAAGAGCGACGAGAAAAGGAAGAAGAAGAACAAAGAGAGAAACACGAGAAAGAGTCTGTCCTCATACCCTTGACATGCATGGTTGAGATGAAATCCTTAAAGGGGGATGATAATGCATTAAATTGTTGTTCCCGTTCACATCATCATTTTGCATTTTCATTAGGAACACTTACTAACCCCTCCCCTTTTGTCTTAATGCCTAGGGAAGACTTATACATTAGAGGGCAATGGCATAAGCACTGGGGTGAAGAAAAGATGATAGAAAAAAGGCAGCAACAACATGGGCAAAACATGAACCCGACTTTAATCATATGCTTGTGTGTTTGTCCTATCATGAAAATCCTAAGGGATTTCAGGGACACTCTTTTTCTATTCTAATTACTAGGGGTTGTTTTCCTTTTTGTTTCATTATGGATAGTATAGTTGTGTTGAAACTCTTTGATGTGTTGTGCAGGTTTATCTTTGATCCTGGAGGACAATCTCCAAGCACCTTGATAATAAGAGATTGAGTTCTTCCATGATTCCAATCTCATTTTTTTCTTTATAGCATTTTATTTCTGTCTTTAGACTATTCTGGTTTTGTGTGCTTTCAACACTTATGTTTGTGTGTTTGGTTATAGGTAATAAAGAACTAAAATTCGAGGTCGAATTTTCTCCAACGTAGAGGCAATGATGGAGGCGTGGTTCAGGATCGTCATAGGGATTTTAGAGCAATTGATGGAATCATGCCCAAGACCTTCAAAGAGATCTCGGATTAGCTTTAGATCGTAGAATAGGAACTCTTTTATAATTTCTGTAATGTTTTTGTTTGGGCTTTATCGGACCTTTTGTTGTGTTTGGCCTTTTGGTGTTTCGACCCATAGTATATAAACCATTGTGAGACACATTTGTATTCAGATTTGAGTTTTATGAAAAAATGAGTTTTCTCTCAAGTCTCGAGGTTCTCCTCAGAACCATTGATCCTTATCTTTGAATCTCCGATTCAAAGTGGCAGGTCTTCATCACTTATCTTGGAATCTCCTCCAAGTGGCGTGATTTCCTCCCGTTCCGCAAAAATCCCCAATCGACGTCCTCCATGTCCCCCTTTTCGTTTTAGGGTTCATAGTCATTTTCGTTCTAGACAAATTTCACCCCAAATCTGAGAGGATCCTTCATCAACTCGTCATTTATTTGCATTTGGGTCACTATATATGTTTGATAGGTTTTGTGTCATTTTATTTGAAAACTAGTCAAGCAAGTTAAATAGTTTGGATTCATAAGTAACTAATTGTAATTACATTGTTGGTCTATAAAAAGTACATGTAAGTGGATATGTACAAAAACGATTAATTTTGCAAGTTTTGTTAGACTTGTACAAAACGTGTTCTCCAGCTCCTCACTTATTTGTACTTGGATCCCCATATATGATTGATAGGTTTTGTTCCATTGGTTTTGGAGTCCAGTTAAGCCAATTAATTACCACTAAGTTTCAACCAGTAATAGGTTCAACAAAACAAACATTTTAGCAAATTGTTTTGCTAACACTATCCTCCCTGAAAAAGAAAAAACTGAAAATTGTTATACAAAGAACATCCCATTTTCATTTTACAGACAACTAAAGATTCCAACCATAAATACTTGGCTTTGCAAATATGCATTCCAAGTACTGATTTAACATTTGACCATTAAAAACACCTTATTTACTTACAAAATTACTGAAGCACTAGAACTTGGCTTTTTAAAGCAAAAACCAACATTATATTTCGTAAATTTGGCAAGAATTGTTCAATAGTTCATTTTTGCTCCAAAGGCAAAGCTGAGAGTGCCCATCGTCCCCGAAAAATTAATACTAAGGGAGTGGGTTAAACCAAGAAGAAGCATAGAGACACCAAGAAGAAGCCAAAAAAAAAAAAAAATCTACGCTACATTTGAACCAACACTGCTCTCTCCTTTCCAAGCTCACAATCAAGGTTGGGGAGAATGAGGTGAATGGTTGGGAAGAAGTTACGGTCAAAAGGTGTCGAGGAACTTTCAAAAATTGGAGCGCTTCTTCATTATTGACTTGCTATGTTGTATCCATACAAAGAGACTGCAAAACAAGTTGAGTTTGAATTGTTCCAAAAGAAAAAAAAATTAAAAAGCCACGTGAGGGAGTAACAAAGTAGTCAAATTTTGGTAGTCATTACCTCATTTTCCAAAAAATATATACCTTGAACAAAACGATTGGTCCCCAGCAACGGCGCCAAATTTGATAGAGGCCGTACCCCACCAAATTAAAACATATTAAATGTAGTATATGAAAGTGAACTAAGTCGTTTCCTAACGACCAATGTTTTCATTCAAAGCCAAATTTCCAGAGGAACACAACACAGTAACACAAGGGGGGGGGGTTTGGCAGATTCACACAAAATTGCTAAATTCTAATAGAAACAGCGAAACTTAGTTAAACATAGGATTCAAAATGTATTAATTCCTTAATTCCACTGAAAATGCACCAATCACAGGTTACTAAATCAATTCTCTTATCCAATTTACTCTCATGAAATCCGAATTAATTAACTATGTGAAAATTAACATAGCTTCATTATTCCATTAAGCATAACACACATCCTTCTTTCAATTTCGAACACACACACACACAGATTAAGCAATTGTGGCAGAACCCGAACTCACTAAGCATGACAAGGGTTCTGAAATTGTGGAAAACATGGACCCATGATTAAGCATCACAAATTCCATTTCATTCAAAGCTACGAAATTGAATAGGATGAAGAGAA
>Ga0099822_1005084_pt1 | contig 17179 bp, 19 predicted proteins | sample CowpeawhiteBW_FD_76839 | JGI IMG/M metagenome (GOLD analysis project Ga0099822, IMG submission 76839) | Root nodule microbial communities of legume samples collected from California USA - Cow pea white BW | ecosystem: Host-associated > Plants > Roots > Nodule | place: USA: California | collected...
CTCTTTTTTTTTTTTTTTTTTACATTGTTTCCATTTTTTCTTCTTCTTAAAAATAAAAGAATGGTAGAATCATTTTAAGAAACTCGATTTGAAAATTGAAGTTCGTCCAAATTTATAGTACCATAGAATAGAAAGTATGCTTGATTGGAGGAAATGATTACATTGCTTCAACTTCTGTGTATCTCGCTGTCGTCTACAAGAGTAGACGTAAGAAACTCTTAGTTTCAACAAATTTGAACTTCAATATTAACATTAATTACAATCTAAAACTGCAAAAGTGAATCAAAATTCAAATAATACGAGGGAAAATTTTCTTAATTATATTAGAAAGATTAATTAATCCAGTTAGACAAACTCCTGTAATATTCCATCCACCCAAAAATATTCTATCCACGGTTTTAGTAACATTTTTTCTTTTCATTCCATGGACCTGTTACTCCCACGTATCATTATCCAATAAAAAACCCGATCCCTGTTAATTAACAATTACAACTCTTATTTATTTGTTGAAGTACATCTCCACTATTTTATTTAATTTTATAATAAAGACAATTTTACAGCAGCTTTAGAGGAGTCAAACAACACTTAGAATACAATCAAACCACACATATTAGAATCCCCCTTGTCTCATCGCTCATCATTTATTTGCAAAGTATTCGGACCCATTCTAACTGATCCAACACAATTTGAATATAATATTTTTAAATTCATATCTGACTATTTACACTTTTGAATTTATCAGATTTGGATTATCCAGATTTCAGATTGTTTGGATATACGGTGGATAAGGTATATTGAACAAAAGATACAATGCAACTACGCAAAACGGCGACTAACAATTAAGATTCACAAACTTTTCTTTTTATATCTATAATAATGTAAACACTAAACTAATTTCGGGTCGGGTCAAATACTCCGAGAACTGTAATCCACTTTCTGTATCCGACTATCCCTTTCCATTTATTCAATTTTATTCCTTCAATACTACACACTAATCCAACCCAAACCACCTTTAAGTGTCATATTGTTTTTAGATTCCTCGGATTCGATCAGTTGAATTTTTTTGCTCAAGCCTAACCCCATTAATGCCAATATCTGTAGTGAGATAGCATCTGTAACGTAACTTTTAAACCAAGCTGGTCAATTGTCCGTACTTTAAAATTATTGACATGAGTGTGTCACGGGGAGAAAACAATATCGTGTTTCGCACCGTTTAAAGCCCTAGCTTTGTTTATGAATGTTACAGAGTAGAGTTTGAATAAATTACCATAGTCCCTGTTTCTGTGCCCATGTCTTTTAATGAAAATACCAGTCAGTGGGGCTTTCAGTTTCACCATGTTGTACCGAAGTTTCATCTGAAATACAGGCCAGACAAATCAAGTAAATGTCAAGATAGATTGCAATTTATTGCCATTAAGAACAATCAATTACAGACAAGTACAACAACTAGTCTATCAAAGGGGTGCGTGCTTCCTTTGTTTGCTGTGGCAACATTTTGGCCATCAGCAGTCCAGAACACAAATGATGACCATAGGCCACAGGTCATCAAATCTTTGCCTCAGTTCTAAATCAGGAACTCAACGTCAAGGATCAATACAAAAATGGAAACATTTGAACAATATCTATAACCATTTTCTCTGATAAACTTCTATAATAAGGGGAGTATTGTGAAAGATGCAAGTCTTGTTTAAAGTACAAAATTATGTTTGTACCAGCAAGATTTATTGCCTGCTTTCAGTTTAAACAGTACCCTTTGATCCTACAGAAAAACAGACCTAGAGTAACAGTACAAATACAAAAGTTTTATTCCACCGGGTAAGGTAAGCTACATGAATTACACAATGCCATTGATTTTGGTTTAAGGCTAAATCCTCAAAGACATTATTCACCAAGATCTCTCTCTTAATAGCTTCTTCCAATACCATTCTCCCCACCCCCGATTTCATTAAGACTGGTAAAGTACAAATACAGCATCCAAAATTACTTGAAAACAAATGCCAATCAATACCACCTTTTTTCCTTATACAGCCACAACAATAGCACTTAGTCTTCTTCCTAATATAAATTAAAAAAAAATGATATATTTATACACCAAGTGAACACTGTTCACACATCCAGCGAAACATCTAATATTTCAAGATGGACTTGCACTTCCACCTCAAGTATGCAAGGATCTGACAATTGTAGCATATGATCAATCTCATGATGGACTTGTCGGATCACGTGAAGTGGGATCAACACTCAACGGTAATCCACATTTGGATGCTGCTAAGCATGAATCCAATCTTTTGGAACCTCTGCATAAATACTAATGTATGAGAAACTTTTGTAGGGTTGCAACAGTGTAGTCCTTGCTTGTTTTCCAATGCTATAACCATTCAAAATTAATTTTTGGTCGGCAAAGCATTAATGTAATAGTGTCACACCTTGCAGCATAAATGTACGAGTTTTCCTATCTATCGCCTTGAAGATCAAACCTTGATTTGTATATTGTATTAAGCTGGTAATTTCCTGAAAGTCACGCAAGAAACAGATAAATAAAGGAGCAAACAAGTAAACAAACAACAGTACAACTGTAAAGAAAAAGAATTTGAATTGGTACGCATTGCCCATAACTCAAAACTTAAGTCATACCATCTGTGGCCAATTATGCATTGCGAAAATTCATTAACAGGCAATGTTACAGAGATAACCTATAACTTGACCGCATTGATAGTTAGATGCAGCCATTTAATAAACTCTCGAGAACAGGGTAACCATACTGTACGCTAAATAGAAGAGAATATGAGATTGATAATTTTTCCAGCAGTTTCTTATAGCCATGAGCCCATGGATGCAATTCAGTTAATCCAGCAGAGCGGCATAAATCCAGAGTCCAGTCATCCATTGAATTCTAAATTTTACAGTCATTTTCTTTAAGAAATAGTAATTACAAATGGCATCTATAGTAATTACAAATAGAATCTATAGGCTTATTTGTTAGCCTTTTGCAAAATCTAGACCATAAGAATTAATGATTTAGATATTCCAAAAAAAATCCAAGATGTAAACTCCCAAATAGTCCCAAATGTAGCAGAGAAAATAAAATAGTGCTCAACCTTGATATGGAAGTTTTAATTGATCATAGATTACTGAAGCTCCAGAAGGCAAACACACTCAATATGAGGTGTGTGTGGGAACATGTCAACTGGCTGTAGGCTTATCAGCTTGTAACATCCTTCTATATTCTGTTCGGCCTACACAAAAACTTCAACAGCTCAAATAATTGAATCTCAAAGCACAAGAACATAAAATAAAATAACACATACCACGCCATGACAAAGAAAATCAAGATCACGTGCACATGTGGCAGGATTACATGACACATACACTATGCGAGGTGCCTTAAGATTAAGCAGGAATTTAATCAACTTCATGTGCATTCCTGGACGATTGGGATCTGCATTTTGTTTACACATGTGAGAATGCATTGGTATACAGAAAAACACAGTCAATCTTGTCAATTATAATTTTCAGTCTATCGGAAGAAAATTTCCTGACTGTATATTGATGTCTTGATCAGGCATTTAAAAATACCAATATAAATTAGCACATCTCCGTCCATACAAAATGTCAATAGAAGCAAGTTCACCTCAATTGTATACAAATCGGTACAAAGATTTAATGAAATGAAAGTAATGAGAAAAACACGGTGAGTAACTGGCAAATCAAATAAGTAGAAGGATATCGACATACATATTTCTGGTTAAGACTGTATTCAAGTAAACAGCTTTCAGCAGAACAGGCAAAAGAAAGAGTAGGAATAAAGAAACTTAGAAATAGCATTGAAACCTGAAATGACGATATCAGGTTTAGGAAAATTCTTCCCAAAATTTTCATCAATTTTATTGAGATCTCCCTGGATAAATGTTGCATTTTGTATGCCATTTATCTTGGCATTAAGACAAGCATCTGCGATGGCTTGAGGAACTACTTCATAGCCATAAACATGCCTTACCCTGATATAGATTGGAAGACAAAAAATTAATCTCATTGTTTCACATTTTATCCTAAAATACTGAACACAAGATCAAGACAAAAGTTTACCTTCTTGCAAGCGTCAGACCTATGGTGCCTGTTCCACAAAACAGGTCAAGGACTATTTCTGAGCCATCACCCTTGACACCAGCACAATCTTCTATAAGCTTATATAAAACCTCTGCCTAGAAAGGAAAACAAAAAAGATTATTTTCTTGCCAGATGACCAGATAAAGAGAATGCCAATTTTTTGGGATTACTGCCAACCTGATAAGTGTTTGTTTGAAAGAAAGAGTTTGCTGATATTTGGAATGTAAGGCCTCTTAAGGTCTCTCTGATGCTAGATTTCCCATACAAAGTATATTCTTCCTCTCCAACCGATGTGTTACCGACAGAAGTATTTACATTATTCATGACACTAACCTAGCATTCATGTAAAGAAGTTTTAATGGTATTAAAAGCAATAAATACATGCAATTTGGAATCAAGTTAGCAAGGCCATCTCCATGTGACAATTTTCCAAAAAGTTCTATACGACTGTTGGCTTTAAAATATTGACTAAAAATTGCATTGCAAACTGCTAGAGATGTAATTTAAAAACCATTCATATGTCTTCAACGAAACAGCTTAACCTTTTGGGATATTTGGTTCATGACACTAACAAAACCTTTATGACCGTCAACCAAGTGGTCTAGAGTTCAATCCTTTGTCATCACTATTCTTCTAACAAAAATTGAATTTCTGCACAATCAGTTAGTGCATCAGGTCTGTCTACTATCCATGCTTCAAGCTCAACAGACTCTTGAATGAAAGAGATGTTAGAAAATTAAGCTTGTCAAAAAAATTCCAGAAGTTTGCCCATACAACTTAAATGGTAATGCATATATTTCATTCCGGAGAAAAACATTGAGTGAGGTGCCCCATTGATGCAATATATATGTGTTTGAGACTAAGGAAAGGTACAAATCAGTAAAAAGGAGTACAGCCTATGACCCTTCTAAATACAGCAAAAAACAACTTTATAGTTGTATACAACTGTTTTAACAATTAAGTTAAAGAGATTTCTAACCCGTCCCCCTTTTGTTGCTTCTTTCAAAGCAAGTTTAAGTGTCACCCCCTCACCTTTATAATAGGATAATTACAGGGTCTACTCCCTGGATATACCACTAAAAATTAATGTAGCAAGTAGGGACATATCAACTTAACAATAATTGCTAAGGAAGGACCACAAACTTCCCCAAAAGCTTAAGTTGTTAGGTTGAACCACTAGGTAGCTTTATGTAATTTACACACCCCCTCATGTTATACATGCTAGAAGCATGGAGAATGCACAAATCCCATTTTCCCTTGTTTATAAAATCCATAATAAAAAATTCAAGCTGTAGCACAGACCAAACTCTAGACCTTTCGATCAAATAGGCTTACCATGTGAAAACCAACTATTGCAAAAAGCTTAAGTTGATAGGTGGAAGTACTATCTTCAACAGAAAGAAAAAAAAAAATTCCATTACGTATTTCAAGAGATTGGACAGTTAAGGAAGAGAAGCACATTCATAAGAAAAAAAATATATATAAAGTGACTACGAACCACTTCAGGAAATGCAGAAGCTTTATCAACAAGGAACTTCAACAGGTCTGGCTTGTAGGAAGAGCTCACAAAGTTGACCATAACTTCAGGCTGACCAGTTGTGATATCCCTGGAACAAAGATCATATAATAATAATAAAAAAAAAAGGTATCCTTCAAATTCAAGATATAAGAATGTATTGAAGGTACAAGAACAAGTGTAATTCACGTGAAAAAATGACTATGAACACTCTTTAACTCTTAAGTATACACCTGGCTATGCACAGCATCAAATTTTGCAACCAAGTTGTTCAGTGTGCTGCAAAAAGAAATAAATTGCTATTCCATCCCTTCAAATTGCTATTTCCAACAAATCCATTCATACATACCCATGGACTAGTTTTTAGGAAAATTGTTATAGTTAACCTGTCACACTAGAGTATAGTCACAACAACTACAGTATCCATGAGTACCTAAAACAATTAAGTCAGGAATCACAACATTTAACTTATATACCTTCCCGTTCTCAGCATCAAATGCTTAAGAAATCCCTTGTGTGAATGAACATTATATGGAGAAAAACCAAGTTGTGGATCTCTCCAACATTCTTGGATGGCTGCAAGTACCTGTTCAGACAACAATTATATCTAGCAAAACCACTGCACTGGATAAAGCAGCAAAAGTAAGGACAAGAAAGGAAGCACAAGGCAGTGAAACAAGACAATGGAACTCATCATAATATCAGTGCTCCTCATTATCAATTTTCACGCAAGTTCCTTTCAGTTAGGTGCACATCTCATCAAAGATAATCAAAAGCTTCAAATGGCTGAAAACTATCAAGCACACCCTCCAACACACAGATACACATCTAACTTTCTCATGGGGTATAATTATCATAATGATCAAAAATAGTTTTATCTTAGTGGCTCAGGGTTTTGTAAGCAAACCAAATTTCTATTTCTACTATAAATGGGATTCCCTGAACTCGGATTTTTTTACCTCGTTTGCTTATGAGATTTTAACGTTTAAAGACGTCAAATCTAGATAAAAGAACAGCATTAGATTGGCTCCTTAGGCAATCTATACGGTTCAAAATATATTAAAAAAAAAAAGAACTACATACACACTATACAAGCTTACAATTGTAAATAAAGCATAACACTGAATACCTTATTAGCAGGATGAGATTGCAATAAGCACTTGTCAACATTTAGAATTTTATCAAAAAAACCCGGAGCATGCAATCCCAGCGCAAAATTCTCATTTTCATTATCAGCATCATCAACACGTCGTTCATGCAGTGATTCTCTAGGCAGCCATCTTTGGGGACCAAAGGAGAATTCCATCTGCACACGCAAGCATGTAAAACACACAACACAAGTCATTTACTCACCAGAGGCCGATATCTGGTTAAAAAAGAACTAGCACCAACCTTATTCCTATAATGAAACTGGATATCACAAGCTACAATAGGCTTCATAACGCCGTGCAACTGAACCAGTTCGCGCGAAAACCTTCCCACGTGAATCAACAAGTCACGGACCTGCTCCTCCTTGGCTCTGAGCTGAGCCTCGTAGGACAAGTTCTGCGTCTTGCAGCCTCCACAATACGGAGCGTAAACACAAGGAGCATCCACAATATCGCGTGGAGGAGTTATGGTCTTCACCTTAGTTACCTGTGTTGTGTTAATTAAATCGAAAAAGGAAAAGGAATAGAAACCAAAGAGAAGAGAAGAGGTAGCTACCTCGGCGTAATTTCCCTTTTTGCGAGTGACGCGGCCAATGAAGTGTTCTCCGGGAAGGGCGCGGTCACACATGACAACGAAGCCGGTTTCGGTGACCTTGCAGAGGCCCTTGCCTTTGAAGGCGAGGGACTCGCACACGAGTTCAAGGGTTTGGCCACGCTTCGGGAAGAACGAATTAGGTTTGGGAATGGGTGGTTTGGGGTCGACGTCCTCAGCGAGAGAACAAGAGAGAGTAGACAGAGAAGAAGCATAGCCACAAGGTCGAAACCTTCGAATATGCAGTGGCAGAGCGTTGGTTAAGTTTGAAATGCTCGCCATTTCGCCGCTGGTTCCACCCTTCACGCTGCACCGACCAAGCACTGTGCGACGGAATGTTGAGTTTCGCGGCGGACACGTTATAACTATTTCATCAACAAGGTTGGAGTTGTAGATAAACCTGCACCTGTTTCTTAACAGTGTTCTTTTTTCCCATAAAAAAAAAAAAATCACTTTTTTAAAAAAAAAAAAGTAAACCCTTAAAATATCTGTATATTTGTTTTAGTTTTTGAAATAATAAAAAAAAAAACTAAAGTTTTCAACCGCTTCTTGTAAAGTTTGATGTTTTTTGTAATTATAAACCAACATAAATTAGTTTCTTCTTCGATTAAAATATCTACACACTAATTATAACTTTTATGTTAGAATCACTTTCATATCATGGCCACTCGTCTCACCAAGGGGTAATCATTCTCATATTTTTACCAATTTTACTTCTTGTCCTTTACACAATACCTACAAGGTCTTGGAACCAATGCACTCTCTCATTGGATACAAAAATTTACTTGAACACAAGGTAGTTACAAATATTGTTCCCGCCATACATTAATTGAAATGTTAATTCAACTGAAGTAAAAATCTAGTTTTAAATTTGCTATTATTATTTAATATATGTGTTGAGCAATTCCATTTAATATCAACTAGTTTTAAGAAAATTTAACGTGATGCTGGAGTTTATAATTTATTTTGATTAATCAACTTTTCATGCAGGAAAGTAAGAAGTTTGGATTCTCTGCTGATTTTTTTCTGTTGTTCTTATATTGTGTTTTCAAAATATATTGATGACCATTAATTTTAAAATTTTTAAATATATTAAAATTATCTTTAAAATACCAAAACAGTGTGTTTTTAATATTTAGTAAAGAACAACATAAAAAACTCAGCAGAGAAATCGAACTCGAGTGGTGGAAAAGTCACACATTTTCTATCTCAATTCTTAGGACTTTTATATGTAATTCAAAGCTCTAGACTCTAGGAATTGACAACTCACCTTTTTTCAAAAACCAGTTGTCTCCATATCCAGGACATTGAATCTAAACCACATCTCATACCAGTAGCAGATGCTTGAATGAGTTTGAAATTGCAGAAAATATCAAATTAAAGTTGCCTCTTCTATCCAATTTGATTTACCCCTTTGATCAGCAGGGTCAATGATTACAATGTAGAAGCTCTATGGAATTATTCAATTTGAATAGGATACATTTACAGCAAAGGATGTGTAAAACCAATGCCCCAGTACCTCGAGATTGCACCAATAAATAACCCAACATCATGGCTTGCAATGAACTGTGCTATAATTCATCGTGATGTTTTCCCTCCACTACTGGTACTTCTTGATTCAATTTAAGAAGGTAGGTAGTAGCTAATGATGCATGAAGTGCAGCTCCATAAGGAAGTGCATCTTCATTGATTTTGTAATATGGTGAGTGTGGTAACTCAAGACGCTCAACAGAGGCATCCTCCATTCCAAGGAGGAAGAAGTAACCTGGAAAAACCTCTTGGTAGAATGCAAAGTCCTCAGATCCCATCAATGGTTGCAAGTCCTTAACTTTATTGGCACCAATTAAACTCCCAGCAACACTTTGAAAGAACTCATGCAAGTCACCATTGTTCACTGTTGGGGGGAAGAAGGGTTTCTCTTCATCAAGAAAGTTCACCGTTGCATTGCATCTCTGCACAGCAGCTTGCCCGGTGATAACCTAAATGAATGACTCAGGTTTAGCAACTAATAGAATTTCAGTGGAAACTACAAGGGTAAAAAAATCCTTTCTTGGTTGCAACAAAGGCCAAGTCATTAGTTTCACTTCAAATGTACAAATGAATTTATTCTTCACAACAAACCTGCTCAATCCGATGTCTCAGTTGCATGAAGCTTTCTCTTGAAAAGGCTCGGAAGGTGCCACCAATTGTGACAGAGTCTGGAATAACATTGAAAGCACCACCTCCTTGAAATTTTCCTACAGTCAGAACCTGTGGAGATATTCTTTATGTTAAGAAGACACAGAAGACTGGTCCATAAACAATGAATTCTTTCTGGAAACAAGGCCTTCATTATATTCAATAAACAGTCACACAAATGATACTGTAGTATGTTTCTCATTATATATAAGTTGTCAGAATTGCTGTTTTCTGATAGCATATCGTTGCCAAAGACCCTCAAAAACACAAAAGCTTTCAATGCTTCATATAATGATGAAAGGCATAAGGTCTCAATTCTCAAATTAAGAAACAAAAAGGTGGGACTAATACTTCCAAATAATGTGTAGATAACAAAAGAGAATGAATGAAAGAAAACAAGGGAAGCTAGCAATTTTACTTTCCCTTAGTTCTTTCCCATGCCCACACAGTGTGTATGTGAGAAAATACAAGACAGAATGGCCATTCTTGTAGTCATGGCTTCAAAATATGGCACAAAATGAAAACTCTTGAACAACAATAAATGGAATCAGATTGAAATGAAATAAGGGTACCTGGGAGTCCAGAGGATTGGCCTCACGAGATACAATATGTTGTAAGCTAACAATCACATTGGAAGCTGCTAATATTGGGTCTATAGAGTGCTGAGGGATAGCTGCATGACCTCCCCTGCCATTTATTGTTGCTTCAAAGAAACCACTTCCTGCAAAGATAGGACCTGCCCTGGCAGCCACTTCACCAATAGGAAAGGTAGGTGTAATATGTAATCCAAATATGGCAGATATATTTTCCAATACTCCAGCATCTAAAATTTTCCTAGCCCCTGCACCTCCTTCTTCTGCTGGTTGAAAAACAAGAACAACAGTTCCCTGTGGAGACAAAGTAAGGAATGCTATCAATTATTCATAAAAGAACTAAAACAATAAAACAGAACTGAGAACAGAAAGTGGTAAGTTCAAGTATCTGTCTTGGAATAGTCTTTTCCTTTTCCATTTCTTTTGCAGCATTCTTCTAGGCATGTTATGTCTTTAATACAAAAGTTGCATGCCAGGAGATAATAAGAGTATTGAAAGTTCGTTACATAGAAAGTTTGCATAATGAGAAATCATAATTGCCAACAATTTGCCAATGTCAGAAACAGATGTCATGTTTGACTTTGACACGATTACAACAACAAAAAAAGGCAGAAAAGTTTTAAACAGCAAAAGCACATAGCAATCAGAAGAGTCACAATCTTTAGTGAAAAGGTAAGGAATCTAAAACAACTGTTGGTATTTCAAATAGGTAGTTACTTGGAATACGTGCATAACAAAGCATAACTATTCAATCAAAAAGAGATGGGAGTTAGTACTGCATTTTTGTGTTATTATCCAACCAATCCTATATTTAATTATTTACTTCTTCATCTTTTGAAAATTTATTCTATCAATTTTCATTAAAGCTTTGAAATGTTTTGCTTTTCTCTTGAAGAATAACTAATCATTTAGAGGAGTCACATCTCATATTCTTGACAAGCTGGTAAAACTGGAAGCAGTGCAAGTGTCTCCCCACTGAAAAACTATTTGAAGAGCAATACTTCTACAAAACATATAAACTATCAGTGGATCAACGCCTCAAGAAAAAGTCAAAAACCATACTCGAATCTCATTTTCATGCTTTTTTAGGATCTTTGCCGCACCGAGAAGCATGGCGACATGAGCATCATGACCACAAGCATGCATCTTTCCAGGTACTTTACTCTTGTGCTCCCACTCCACCAATTCCTAAGGTTGAGGAAAATAAAAAAAAAAAAAAAATCAACGAAATATACACCAAACAGTGTAGCAACTGGAAATACAACCCATAAATTGGAAAAGGGTATAAGTATTAACAATGAAAAAATTGATTAATAAATCAAACTCAGATGGATAGATTCCATAACAAGTATATTAATAATTGAAAAGCTCGAAACCTGATACAATTAGAAGAACATGGTAAGAACAAATGAAAAAAAAAATATATATATATATATAGAAATCATGTATACCTGCATAGGAAGAGCATCCATATCAGCTCTTAATGCTACAAAAGGAGGAAGGCCAGTCCCTATGAAGCCAATAACACCAGTGACTGCAACTGGGTATTTATATGAGATGCCCAATTTATCCAATTCCACTCTTATCAGTTCACTGGTCTCAAATTCCTCATAACCCAGTTCTGGGTTCTCGTGAATCTTCCTTCTAATACCCACCATCCAATCAAAAAGCTGAGGATCCTTCGCTAAATCTAGGAACTTGGTGGTGGAGATTGCATTTGAGCTGAAGGAGGATTCTGCGAAGATGGGTGTTACTAAAAGGAGATGAAAAGCGATGAACAAGTTGACCCTGCTCAAGAAAAAAACCATGGCTACTTTGAACTCAGAGGTGGGTCTGGGAAGGAACAGTGAACAAGATCAACCAACAAAAAAACACTCCAGTCACCAAACTATGCAGTTCTTGTTCTTACTTATTGTGTTACACATGATTGATATAACATTTATTTTTGCCATTTTTCTAGAATTTTGGTTTGGACTTTTTTTCTAAAATTACTTTATTTTATTTGCACCGTTGAATTTTTTTTACCTGTACAAATTGTCAATAATAATAATAATAATTATTATTATTATTATTATTATTGATCAGAATATTTTTCTATTTATAGCATCTTATTTGAAACATGGATAAGAAATCACATAGTTGTGGCGTTGACATTGAAAACTTGCCTAATAATGAGATTAAATACTCTAAGAAACAATAATTTTTTTCATCGCCCGACAACATTTTTCGATACTTTAAAGCAAAACAATGTTGATTTGGACTATTTCTTGAATATTTGATTTTATTTGAAAGTTTAGTTAAAATAAATCCTTTTTATAGGAAATAAAATAAATATTTTTATAGGGGTTAAAAAAATTAACAGAAAATTAAATTAATTTGTTTCATAGATATTTTTTCTTTCTCAACCATTGTTGTTTGAGAAAATTTATAATTTATAATTTTAACCTTCAATTGTTTTCTATATTTATTTTGAGAATCTCAATTATCTATGTTTGATAAATGTCATGTTTATAATTTATCTTCTCAGTCACATCTTGGATAAAGTAATTAATAAAATATATAAACTAGTTGTAATAGAAAAAAGGTGTTCTCTAAAATTAAAATTATTAATGTTTGAGATAAATTTTGTTGGCCTCTACAATTATTGTTAATTACAAAATATGACTTAAAAAAACATTAAATTTAAAATTTCATGTCTAACACCAATATCATTAACTTTTTTAAATTATTTAAACAAAAATATTTCGAAAATAGTATAATGTTTTACCTTGTGATAAAAAAAATATATTAAAATGTATGGTGTGGACGGTGACAAGGAATATATAGAAAATAAAAAACGTGTGGATTTGAACATGCGGCTTGTAACGTCCAATCAAAGCTGGTGCGTAGGTCACATCACAGCACGTGACAATTTTCATTTATGTCTCACATCACACTTTCCCCGTTTTTTATGATATATATTAATTTTATATACTCCTAATACAAACAAATGTTAATTTATTTGGAAGCAAAATAGAATATGAAATTAAGTAATGTCACAATACAAAACTCTGAAAGTAAGAAACAATTCGAAAGTTACCTTGGCTGTCATTTTTAGATGTAGAAAAAGACGTGAGTTTATTATTATCAATTAGGTTAAGCACTTTATTTTGGTGAACTAAATAGTCTTATAGTAAAGAAAACAGAGAACCATATGATTACTTTCAGTTTAATTTCTGTAAACTATTTCACTAGTTTGTATCTTTCTAATGTTTTCTAAAAATCTCTATAATTAACTAGTTTTTGTGTTAATATAATTAATAAAGTAAATATATTCATTTAAATAAAAAATAACTCGAGTAACTAACTAAATCATGAAAAGATAAAAATTTGAAATATTTTTGTATCCGTCCTTCTTTAGAAATTTCATGTGTGCGTTTCTTTTTTTAGCATACTTAAGGTAGTAAAATATTATTTTGAATTGTACATTTCATTTTTTTTTCTCATCAACCTATCCAGAATTATTTAAATACTTCTTTTGTAATTTATAATATTATTTTACTAGTATTTCGAAACTATCATTTCATGTAATCATATTTCAAAATATATTCCAAAATATGTGTAATTTAATAGTTTATAAGTTTTTTAAAATAAAATTCTTTTAAATGTATCAAAGATTTTGAAAGGTATTTTTTTTTTCATCGAACATATTTATGGAATGCAGAATAAAAGTAGGGGTGTAGGAAGAAATTCTCCACACTTCATTCCTTCAATTCTCTTTCTGTTTGGATATCTTCGACCCATTTTCGTATGGGGCCCATGAAAGGCCCAATAGATAAGCAGACACAACTTCGTCTTTGTTTGCTGTTGTTTTGTTCTCTGTTCATTGGGTTTTCTTGCTGCACCCCCAAATTTTTCATTGATTTTCATTTTGCCCGCTCCTAATACATTATATATCAAACAAATGAATAAAACTTTCGTCTTCTTCCTCCCCTGAAATTGAAACCCTGTTTGCTTTGAAATTGAAGAACCAAGCATCCGTTGTCGTCATATATGCTTTGGTGGTGAACTAATTCAACAAACATGGTGGTGGATAGAGGAACCGGATTACATAATCCAGAGTAAGGTTTTTGTTCTTCGGAATGGACACTCCGGTTTGAGTCACTAGATCAAGGAGAACAAACCGGATTACCTAATCTGGAAGAAATTGTACTATGAAATTCATTCAGATTGTCACTCTTTCTTCTTTTATTGTTGAATCAAAAGGGTACAGTGGATGACTAGGAAATTAATTAACATATCTCAAAGTTTATCATTTGAAACGAACGATTAGATATGTGCTTATCATTTGTTTAGTATAATTCATTAGATATGCCTTGTTGGTTCTGGATCATTTCTCTACTTGCCAGTGCATGCATGCTTCTATAGCTATCAATCCTTTCTTTGAAGAACTAGCTTCCACTCCACAATCAAGATTGTGCATGCAGATGAGGTTAACATAAGTTATGTGTATAACCTATGCCCATGGGTTCTGCTACGCTGTTGCTGTTAATGTAAAACGGTCTAGTCTACATACGACACCAAATCTCTAGAATATACAAAAATCTATTTCAATGTGTGCCTATGATTTGAAGAACGTGACATGCTATCTAATATCCATAATCATGCAAAGGTGGGTCATGTAAATAAAATTATTTCCTGTTTATAATTTTTGGATTCCAAACCAAAATTTTAGGTGATCTGGCTACATTTTATATCAACAAGCATAGTGTCACTAGATGTTATTTGTACTCTTTGAATGTTCAAATCTTATGCATGATTGCAGAGTATCACTTATGTTCATAGTTCTCTTGACCATCCTTAGTTATATTCTACTGCTATATGCACAGTTTTTATTCTGTCTAAGTTGCCTCCAAATTGGGATATAAAGCCATGCAAGCCTTTGTTTTTTTATGAGCAAGGAGGATCCGGTCTATAAAACTGTTTTGAGGAAAAAAACAAAAAGGTTGTAGAGTCTCAACGGGAAGAAGAGCAAGAAAACTACTTAAGTCACAACTTGGCAAGGTCTAATCAGTAAAAAAAATTGAAAATAAAATCCTTTATAGTGTTCAACAAACATAGCTTAGAAATGTTCTGGTTGTAACCCACCTCTAATGCCAAGCCTAACCTCATGCCGAGATTAAGCATGAGAAAATGTATTTGTTTCAAGCAGATAACGGGCGAGTTAGGTTTAACACATTTTCAGCACAAGCATACAGAACCACCTCCATCACACGCCGTATGCAGACCAAACCCAAGTCGTTATTCCAGAAGGCAGTGAAAAGACAAATACAAGCATTGTATAAACGTATTAAGTATTCACACGATGAGACTAACAAAAGAGAAGTCATAATACCCCCTCAAAAGTAAATACCACATAACAACCGAATTCGGATTAATATACAGAAAACATATAGCATTGCATATTCGGCGATGGAAAAGGATAGTGATAGTGATGATGATGGTGATGATACGACAGTATTAATTGATTAATTAATTACGTTAACCTCTAGCCTTGAGTTCGGCGAGGCGGCGAGACAAGTCGTCCTCGTCGACCTTGTCGGCTTCCTTGGTCGGAACGGCGTGAGCAGCGGGCTGAGGGAGGCCGACAGAGACCTCGAGACCGTAGTCGTCGGCGACCTGCTGCATGAGGCTGTTGACCTCTCCTTCGGGAGTGGAGAGAGAGGTTGATCCGGCCATGGCGCTCTCCATGAACTCCGCCTGGACCTCCATGTTCACGAACTGCTTCTCGAACTGGTCCATCGTCTCCGACATCTTCTGCAGGTTCCCCGTAGCCAGCGATGACTCCAGCGATTTCACGATGTTTCCCATCGACTTGCTGATCGTCGCCATCTTCGCCTGCGTGTCAAGCCGCGCCACCACGGCGTCGAGGCGTGAGGCCAGGCGGAGGTAATTCATCTGCTCCGTGCGCTTCCGGATGGCGTTTTCCGCGTAGATCCGCGCGCCGTCCATGTTGCCTTTCTCGATCGCCTTCTTCACCTTGAGCTTCTCTGCCTTCTCCTCCTTCTCGCACTTGCGCGATTGACGCTGTAGCGACTTCGACGTGAATTTCAACTCCATGATCTGGTTCATCAGCTTCTCCGTGTTCCCCATCGTCACCGCTTTGCTTAGCTTAGGGTTTTTCGATTCCCAAAATTCAGAAAGAGAAATAGGAGAGGAATGGAATTTCGAATTTTGAGTTGAATTTAGAAGAGACCTTTCTTTCTCACGTTACTCTTTATGGCTTTTTCTTTTATTTGTGAAGTAATTGATTGGGTTGGGCTCCTTCCACGAAAGTACTCTCTCCGCGTTACCCTTCTCACACGGCCCAAACTCTGTAGCTATTATTAATATTCAAAACTTGTAAGCATCAAAATTATTTATGTAACCAATTTGTTTGTATTATTGATCATACGAAAAAAATAAATGAACAAAATTATATTATTAATAATTATAATTAATTTGATATCTGCACCCATCTTCATTACATTGTAAACTAGACTAATTGACGTTGGTTGTTACTTGGACCAATGATAAATTATTCATTTTTATAATTATTATTATCTTGCAGGAGTTTCTGGTATAGCTTAAAGTCAGTTTTAATTAATATTATTCTATATAAAGTCAGTTTTGTATGTATGATACTAATTGTTATGTCTGGAAACATGCTATTTGTATGAAATTTGAAGATAGTGCTCATGGCAACAAAGCTCATCACGATGCAACTTATAATTACTTCTGTACCATATCTAGTCGGTTCCGCTAGCATACCAACACATATCATTTTTGACCGACAACTTCTATCGGACAAGGCTGGGAGACTGGTGTACCACACCTAGCCTGACTCAACCAAATAAGTAAACAATGCATGTACCAGAGGCAGCCAAGCACTCAACCTAGGCCAAGCCAGCCTAACTTATATCGGTTCTAACCTATACATATCGTCAAGGAAGGTAGCCGGCCTAGGCCGGCTACTCCAGCAAACCCGGTAAGATTAAAGCCCGGGCCGGCAACTCCAATAAACTTA